>Ga0208162_1000155_pt1 | contig 37517 bp, 35 predicted proteins | sample CB_VirMetaG_4_FD_184539 | JGI IMG/M metagenome (GOLD analysis project Ga0208162, IMG submission 184539) | Freshwater to marine saline gradient viral communities from Chesapeake Bay - CB_1508_1M Viral MetaG (SPAdes) (version 4) | ecosystem: Environmental > Aquatic > Marine > Coastal | place: USA... | reverse complement strand
CGTATCTGTTGGAGAGAAAGTTATAGGTGTGTCCGTTAAAGGAGTAGGTGTAGGAAGAATCGTCGCAGACGAAGGAGTGAAAAGTGTTTTTGGTGTCGGTGGTAAAGTGAAAACTGTAGGAGTAGGGGTTACAGGAGTTGATGTAACTGTAACCGTTGGGGTAACACTTGGAATTGCAGACGGAGAAGGAGTCTCAGTTAAGGTATTAGTAACTGTAGGTGTCTCAGTAACTGTAGAAGTTGGAGTAACTGTAGGTGTCTGAGTAACTGTAGAAGTTGAAGTAACTGTAGATGTTGGCGTATTGGTTCGAGTTAAAATCGTTTCAGTTATCGGAGTAGCCGTTATAGGTGTTGCGCTAATTGGAGTAGCTGTAAGTGTTCGAGGGGTATCAGGAGTTACTGAAAACGTAAAGGGTGTCGGGGTGATTGTGAAAGGTGTAGCTGTCGGCGTTAACGGAGTACGAGTTAATGGAGTTTCTGTAAACGGAGTAACACTAAAAGGGGTAACAGTTCGGGTAAGTATGGTTTTGGTTATCGGAGTAGCCGTTATAACTGTCGGACTAATTGGAGTAGCTGAAAGTGTTCGAGGGGTATCAGGAGTTACTGAAAACGTAAAGGGTGTCGGGGTGATTGTGAAAGGTGTAGCTGTTGGTGTTAACGGAGTACGAGTTAACGGAGTTGCTGTAAATGCAGTGGGGCTGAATGTTCTTGTGAGAGTCGGCGTGGGTGATGGTGTAGGAATGGTCTCCGTTTTTGTTATTGTCTGAGGTATGGTTATCGTAACTGGACTTAACGAAGGAGTTTCGGAAAACGGAGTTCTAAAGGTTTCAGTTGGGGTAATTGTAGAAGTCTCTGTAAGTGTTGGGGAAAAACTAGCTGTTACCGTATCTGTTGGAGAGAAAGTTATAGGTGTGTCCGTTAAAGGAGTAGGTGTAGGAAGAATCGTCGCAGACGAAGGAGTGAAAAGTGTTTTTGGTGTCGGTGGTAAAGTGAAAGCTGTAGGAGTAGGGGTTACAGGAGTTGATGTAACTGTAACCGTTGGGGTAACACTTGGAATTGCAGACGGAGAAGGAGTCTCAGTTAAGGTATTAGTAACTGTAGGTGTCTCAGTAACTGTATGTGTCGGAGTATGGGTAACCGTAGGTGTTGGAGTATGGGTAACCGTATGTGTCTCAGTAACTGTATGTGTCGGAGTATGGGTAACCGTATGTGTCTGAGTAACTGTAGACGTTGGAGTGACTGTAGACGTTGGAGTGACTGTAGCTGTCGGTGTGGCTGTTTGTGTAGAAACAATAGAAGGAGTTAAGGCAAAACTTTGCGTTGGAGTTCTGCATGGATCGTTTGCACCAGGAGCTACTAAATTCGGTATTTCATCATCAGTCGCTAAATCAGGAGCCCCAAGTATTAAGGCTGAATTATGAACACTTCTATTTGGAAAATTAAAAGGAAATTGAACTAAATTTGGTGCTTGAATGATGTTTTTTACGCTAGAAAATCCAGGGGGAGGACCAAGCTTATCAAGAATTTTTTGATATGTATAAAATTTATTGTAAAGACCTGCTTTTTCTTTAGCTTGCGAGCCCCTATGCTCAAAAGGTTTTTCCCAATCAGGGACTATATTTTGTTCATAAGTTGGCAGCGAACCAAAAAGAATAAAATTGTTTACTTTATTAAAATCATCCTTTGTTTCTTTTAAAAATTTAGCTATTGAAGGTTTAGAATCTTGAATTGAATTTCCGAGAGAATTATCTGCAGTCGCTAATTCTTGAAAAAACTCGAAATTAGAATTAGCATCATGAATTCTTTTTGTTATTTCTTGGGTGAAATAAGGGACTTGAACCAATCTTCCGTTTCTTACTAAATAGGTATCCACAGGGATATTTCTAGGTTCTCCCCTGTATACTGTAGATGTACCCCAAGAGTAATGAACATCAGATGAAGTTGTTATTTTTAATGCATATAAAATAAAAATAGTTTCTGCATCCGATACATTAGAAACTTTTATTAAGCAATTTTCTTGATCGCTCCCTGATATAATATTAACATCAAAAAATGTTTCAAAGTTTTGGTTTTCAGAAAATGTAGATCTAGCTTCTATTGGACGAGCAAAGTCTTTAGAAAGTTTCCATTCATAAGATAATATTTCTTCGTCGGTTTCAAATGAATGAAGTGGAGAAAATACAATACTAGAACCAGCAGATATTTTATAGACAGAATTATCTAATTTTAATGCAGATGTAGGCCCTAATGTATTATAAGTAGTCATTATTTGTCGTAATCAATGACCCAGCCGTATCCGCTTAATATTTTTATGCCAGACAAAACTTGTTGGGTTGTCTTGTCACTACTGCCAGTTAATAATGTTGCTGATGGGTCGCTTTGGTTTTTTATATTTAAATAACCACTATGCCTCGATAAATAAGAATTTCCAACACCTGGTACATGGCTGGATAGCAAGCAAGAAGCCACCCAACCTCTTATTCCAGTTACATTTAAATCATTATTTGCTAGATTTAGGTAGTTCAATTTTGTTTTAGCTACATCTGCAATTAATTTATTGCAAAATTCGCCACTAGGTAGACCTGGCAAAGCGGGTCTGTTTTTACCATATATTTGAATACCAGTATTATGAGAAGAAAGAGAGCATCCAGAAAGATTTAAATACTCTAAATTATCAAAAGCTCCAGGTGTTCCGTAAAAAAATTTAAAATTGGGATTGTTAGATAAATCTATTTTTCTGCAAGCTTTAGTTGATAAGATGTTAGCTGAACTTATAAAAAATCCGCTGATAGAAGAATTCCCTGTTATGTGAATTTCATTAAATCCAAATTGAGTATTACCTGTAAAATAATTAGGAGCTCCGATGTGAGAATAATTTTGATTATAATCAGAGTCGCTTAAATTTAATTTTAAAGGTTTGGATGTCGTGCTAAATAATTTTTGAGAAATATTATATATTTTTTCACCAGTTTGAACTCCCGTGCAAAATATTTGCTTTCTTCTTTTTCTAAAATCTATTCCTGAATATAAAAATTTACAATGTGGAACATGTTTATTAACATAAATTCTAAACAAATCTCCATCTATTCCATTAAGATTTGTCCAATTTATTGTACCACTCAATCCACTTATTCCAGATTGCGGAGCGGAATAAGGATACAAAAAATTAAAAGAATTATTTGAATTTACATTTTTATTCTTTACTTCTGCTATAACCTGATATTTGTAGTAAGGATCTAAGCCTGTTGCAAAAAAAGTGCAAGATTTTTCTCTTGATCCTGTTTTATTAAATTTTAATATATCAAAAGAAGTTGTGTCCGATTGAGCATCATATCCAGTAATTTCACCGCTTATATATGTTGGATCGCTCTGATTTTCGATTATAAAAGATCCCGTCTGACCATTATTGGGTCCAAGATTAGTTCCTTGTATATAATAAGGGCCCATGGGGGATCTTGATAAATCACCCATAGTAGAAACCTTAAACAAATTTTCTCCTATATCTTGATCGATTGTATTACTTATTTCGTCTGCCGTAAGATAATAAAACAACGGTCTGGTGGTTTTTTTTGTTCCGCTTAAATTTATTGATAATTGAAATGTGGCAGTGTTAATATTTTCTTCTGGGGTATAGCTTCCGCTTATATATTCAGTTGCAACATTTAAATAATTAATATCTATAGTTTTATTTAGATTAGAGAGGTCTTGTCTTGTCTTTATTCCACCGTCGTAAGTAATACCTCTTTTGTCTGGATGCTTAAAGTATTTTGGATCATGAGCACTTCTTGGTATTCCAAAATAATCCAAGAACCTTTCTTGCATTTTGTATTTATCTCTTTCAAGATCATCTAAATTTAAAGGAGACGAAGGAGAATTCCAGACAAGAGAGCCCAGCTTCATTGCTGCTCTTCCTAACTTTAGCTGACCGCCACCAACACTTATTTTTTTCTTTCTCGCCACAACTATTATAATTTTTCCTTTAAAGAAGTTTACACTAATTTATGTATTTTGTGTAAAATATATTTATGGCTCAGGTGTTAAGATATGGATCTGCGAGATTATTCGCTTCTGTGGTAAATTCCCCAGGTGTATTAAGGTCGCTAAACTTAGTTAATAATATAAGTTTTGGCTTTAATATAAATAGACAAAGAGTCAAATCAATGGGTTATAGCAAAGTTTTATCAAAAGCTATTTCTCCAGCTTCGCCGAGTGTGACATTTAGCTATTTTTTATCAGATTTAGATAACGAAAGGTTATTTGGTCTACCTGTAACAAGTCATGAAGTTATAGATCTTAAAAATCCTGTATTTAAAGAAGCTATTCCTTTTGATTTAGCATTTGCATTGGAAGAAAATAATAAAGATTTTAAAAGACTTTCAACTCCAGATCATCAAGATGTATCGATATGTTTAATTACCAATGCTTATATAACATCTTATTCTTTTGAGGTAAATGAAAAAGGAATAATAAATGCGAATGTTTCATTCACTGGAGATGATATTTTATTTAAAATTTTTAAAAATTTAAGTGGATACAGTGTTTTAGAAGAAGATTCTGAAGATAATTTAATGACATCCCAAAATGAATTCGTTATTAATGACGGAACAGAAGAATTAACCAGTAATATTGGTGGAGGAAATTTAATATCTAAGGTGAAAGATTTTAGTTTTTCTGCCAATATTCCGCACAAAGAGTTGATAGATTTTGGGCAATACTTTAATAAGAAGAAAATTGATCACCCATTTGAAACATCAATATCTGTATCGGCATATGTAGATAGTTTTTTTGAAGGAAAATTATCCAATGTATTCTGTGGCGATAAAACAAATGACTTTATTTTATCAAATAAAAGAGTTGAGTGCGATGGAGAAATTAATGAAAAATCAGGGATGCTATTTAAGGGAGCCCAATTATTATCTCAATCATACACCATTGGAACTTCTGGGTACTTATTGGCTAATTTAGATTTTTCTTTAACCACAAATAGGAATTGTGGGATTTATTTTACCCAACATGTTCAAACAGGAGAAGTTTTGGTTGGAGAAAATACATCTGTAATAGATCATATTCTTCTAGAAGATAGTTCTACTGGGGCTGCTAAAATCATAATAGAAACAATTAAAGATATGGTTGATTCTATTAAAGAGTTTAGACTTAAAGGAGCTTGTTCGGTTATTACTTAATTTAGTGTATATATATTTATAGAAATGGCTGTAGACAGAAAAATATCAGATTTAAACCCTTATCCAGGTCATGGCAAACCGCAAGATGATGATTTGTTTATATCTGCAAGAGAAGATACAACAAATTGGAAAATTCCATACAGCGGTCTATCTCAGTTTTCTGCAGAAAGGGCTCAATCGGTTTTTAAAACTGGAGATCAAACAATAAATGGAGTAAAATCTTTTAATGAATTTATACTCGGAAATGTTTCTGGAAATCTTTCTGGAACAGCAAGGTATGTAGTTGATGGAGTTTATACTACTGGAAATCAAACTATAGATGGGGCAAAAGTTTTTACAAGTCCTATAACTGGCAATTTAACTGGAACAGCTCAATATGTAAGAGATGGGGTATATGTAACTGGAAATCAAACAATTGACGGTATAAAAACTTTTAACAAATTTATACTTGGAAATGTTTCTGGAAATCTTTCTGGGACGGCTAGATACGTTCAAGATGGAGTATATATAACAGGAGATCAGTTAATTAGTGGATTAAAAGACTTTGATGAAACCCCTACTGTTTCAGGAGTGCCTGTATTATTAAGTGGAGATGCTGTTGATTTAATTCATTTGCATGGGAAAAATCACGAAAGTATAGAAGTCAAAAAAGGAACTCCTGTATATATTTCTGGTGCAGCTGGAAATAATCCACTTTTAGCTATAGCTAAAAATTCTCAAGAAAGAACATCTTCAAAAACGATAGGTTTACTCGCTCAAGATTTAAACGTAAATGAACACGGTTTTGTTGTTTCGGAAGGATTGCTTGAAGGGATTGACACTTCTGCCGCTATTGATGGAGATCCAATGTGGCTAGGCCCAACAGGAGAGATAATATATGGAATTAATAATAAACCTTTTGGTGCAAATCATTTAGTTTATTTAGGTGTAGTATTAAGATCTCAAAAAAATAACGGTAAAGTATATGTAAAAGTTCAAAATGGTTTTGAAATAGATGAACTTCATGAAGTCTATGCAAGAAATCCAGAAGATAAAGATACATTACTTTACAATCAAGCTAGTGGGTATTGGTTCTCAAGACAAATAACTACTGGAGATGTAAGTGGAATAAATTCTTATGTAGAGAATTTCACTGGAATCGTAAGAACTACTGGAAATCAATTAATTTCTGGAATAAAAACTTTTGATAGTTTTATTGTAGGAAATGCTTCTGGGAACCTTTCTGGAACAGCAAGATATGTACAAGATGGTGTGTACATTACAGGAAACCAAGATATAGATGGAAGGAAAAATTTTATAGGTGATTTATGGCTAAGCGGTAGCCCAGTATTGACTGAAGACAATTTTGGCGGATCGATAGAAAATGTTGTATATCAAACTGGAGATCAAATAATAAGTGGAAACAAAATATTTGATGGAGAAATAATACCTTCTGGGGGTATATTATCATCTGGAAACTTCCCTATGGTGTTTACGGATGGCAGAGATCCTTCTCTTTTTGCTGGTCCAGATAAAAGTCTGACAATGGCTTTTGAAAACTCGGTATTTATTACGGGTGGTGTCGGTGGAGAGCTTGCGGATTTACATGTCGAAGGAACCGTATATGCGAACCAAATAGATGCCGTAGAAGAAATTATAGGTGAAGACGGCCCAATGGTGTTTACCGATGGTAGAGACCCTGTTTTATTCGCTGGACCAGACAAAAGCCTCACGATGGCTTTTCAAAACTCGGTATTTATCACGGGTGGTGTCGGTGGAGAGCTTGCGGATTTACATGTCGAAGGAACCGTATATGCGAACCAAATAGATGCCGTAGAAGAAATTATAGGTGAAGACGGCCCAATGGTCTTTACCGATGGTAGAGACCCCGCTCTTTTTACTGGTCCAGACAAAAGTTTGACCATGGCTTTCCAGAGCGGAGTTTTTATAACAGGGGGAACCGCAACACAGCCAACAAATTTACATGTTGAAGGAACTGGGGTGTTTAGCGGAATAATTGTTCATGGAGAAATAGATGCAAGATCTTTAAAGATAGAAGAAGTAAATGCATACGATTATGTATATAGCCAGTTCTCTCAAGGCTTAAAAAATTCTTTTTATATACCAATCATACATGGAGAAGGAAGTATTCAAGATAATCAACAGCCGTTTCCTCAGCAAGGTCACATGCTTTTAGCTCCAAGAGATGGAAGAGTAACAAAAATAAAATTAAGAGCAAGAAATGGATCTGCTAATCCAGGAGATGTTACATTTTCTATATGCAGTGGAAATGCTTCAATAATAAATCCATCAACAGATATTACAGTAATGGAAGCTAGAACAATAGCTTCTGTTGATCAAACAAATACATATACTTTTGATTTTTCAAATAGCAGACATTTTTCAGAAGACACGGCGTTTTTGATAAAAGCATCTGCCCAAAATATAACTAATGCTATTTGGAATGTTACAGCAGAAGTTATATACGAAATATAATTTAAATAAAATTACTATTTAATATAATTCTTCTATTATTTTTGTGTGGTCCGTGACCAGTATGCAAAAGCTCTCCATCAAAAACAAGTAGTCTATTTTTCTTTGGAGATATTTTTGTTAAAACATTTAAATCTGAATCATTTATTTTTTCAGGGTAATTAGTTTCTTTGTATTTTTCAGAATATAAAATTGTATCTCCATCCGAATCATTTAGATAAAAAATAGATGAAAAATGAGGTCTTTCATAATCCACATGTGTAGAATATTTTTTATTTTCTAAAACATTTATAGTCGTCATATCTAATCTAGACCTTATTAAGCCTTGAAAATTAAAATCTTCCTCTATCTTTTTTAATAATGGTTTAAATAAATCAATAGTATTAAAAACTGCATTATCCAAACCATAAACAGGATGATAAAATCCACCGCTGCCCAAACTTTTCTCATTACGAAGATCGCTTATGTCATCTATATATAACCAAAAACAATAATTCATTACAAAATCTTCGATTTCAGAAAAATGTTTTTTATCAAGAAAATTATCTATAATTTTAAACTCTTCTTTCATTTAGCTAATTTGAGGAATAAATAAGAAATCATGGGCCAGGAAAATGTTCCCACTAAAATTAAAAAAGGAGAACAGTCTTGTATTAAGTATATTGCTAAACCAACTGCCCAAGATAAATGAGTAGCTAGGCACATTGGGCAAACTATTAATTCGCCCAAAGTTCCGTGGTTTAATGCTATGTAATTTTCCCAATCTTCTCTAGTATACAATTCTTCTTTATTTTTATTAAAGTAATTTAATATGTCGTAAAAATGAACTGGGAGATTTGTTAAGTTCCAGACTACTATTAAATTGGATACAGTAATAGCTCCAACAGTATAATAAAAAATAAGATCAGTCATTATTAAAAATCGATTGAATTATATTTGTGTATTTCTTAACAAGACCTCTTCTTCTGCAAGGAGTGCATCCGCTTTTAGATTTTAGTTTGCTATCAAATTCATTTTTGTGTTTTTCGCATTCAATAAAATCTGGGTAATCTTTGCAAAATTTTGTATTTTCACTGGTGAAAAAAAGCGATTTAATTTTTTGAAATTCTTCTTTTGTAATCTTCATAATTCTATATCTACACTTTTAGTTGATATTTTTTTACCTTTTAATTCTTGAGGATGCCTAGCTCCGCCCCTTTTTTTTGCATAATCATCAAAAGCTTTTTGCTTTACAGGATCAACCCCTCCATTTTGATCAGCTCTTTTTTGGGAAAGCTCTGCACTTTGGTCTAAAAGATCTCCATAAGTACCTTTTTGGTTGCCAGTTTTTTCAACAAATTGCCTAGAATTCCATGGATCTATTGTGCTATTTGTTTTTAACTGAGAGCCTACAAAAACCCTTTTCCATTCCAATCCATTTTTATCCACATAAACATGCTCTTCACTCATTGATTGAATAACTTCAATTTGTTCTTTTGTTTTTGGATTCTCGAAAATATAAATTGGCATATTAAGAATTTATTATAGAAAGTATAGATTCTACTGTTTTTTTATAAGAAAATTGTTTTTTCAATCTCAAGCCTTCTTTGTTTTCTTTCCCAACTTTAGATTCCGCTTCTTCAAACTTAGAAACAATCAAGTCTTCATCTATAGAATTAATATTTCCTTGATTAAACATAGCATCTTTTCTAAAGAAAACTCCATCCTCAGCTGACTCCTCTCCAGTTGATTTCACTAGTATACAGTTTTTATCATTGGCCCAATCTTTGTGTCCAGTATGATTTAAAACTATGCTCCACTTTCCTAGTGCTGTTGCGTTAAACGATGGAAGGTTCCACCCTTCAGCTCCGCTTAAGCCGCCTATATCTATATCAATTGCATTTAAGAAATCATTAACTTCAGAATTAGTTTTTAGCCTTGGTAAAAAATTAATGTTTCCATATGTTTGACCTTGTAATGTACTAGAAACAATTGAGTTCATTTGTTTTTCGTCAAAAAATGGATTTACTATACAACAAGTTAATTGATAATCTGGATTGTTTCCGTATTTTTTTGCCCAAGCGCTAATTAATTTAGCGGTATGTTTTCTTTTTTCCCATTTGCCCATTAAGCCAAAATGAATTTTGCCCTCTAGGTATTTTTTATTAGTATTATGAAAATCTTCATCGAAGCCTAACGGAACATTGTGAACATTTTCACAATTTACATTTTCAAAACAACTTTTAGCATGTTTACTACTAAAGATAACAGAATCGTGAATGTCTACGATATTTTTTTCACTAAAAGTCGGATTGTCTAATTCATAAAAACTATACAGATAGCTTTTATTGCCTATAGTCTCTTCGCTTCCATTAATATGCCATAAGCTCAAACAAGGTGTATCCCTTTTGATTGTGGTAAGTCTTGAGTTTGTAGAGCTTTCCAGCCACTTTTTAAAATCTTCATCTATTTTATCAAAAGAGCTGAAATCAAAATTATTTGATATTGGAAATATAGATGTTTTGACATCCATTTTGTAAAGCTCCCTTGCTATATTGTAGGAAACATTCCCAAAAGACAAGCTATTAAATGCTGCTTTTAATATAAGTTTTTTCATAATTACCAAGCTATACTATCAAGTTCTTCATCTTCTTCTTGAGAAGCCAAATCGTTCATAGCTTCCTCTAAGTCAATATTATCAATTGTTGATTCTATTTTTTCAACATTAAAATTTATAGAATTTAAATTTTGCTTCTTGGAGTTGATAACTTTCATAAAGTTAATCACGGCTATAATTTTACTTTGATTATTACCTTCTTTGTTTTTCCATGTGTTCAATTTTAAAGTAGTATCAACAAAAACCAAAGATCCTTTTGATAGAAATTTTTTACAGTTATCTGCTATTTTGTCCCAAGCTTCAACTTCTATCCATAAGGTCTCTGTCATCGTTATGCCTAAACTAAAATTACATTTTCTTTTTCCATTTTTAAATTTTGAAAATTTTGGGTCTGCTGAGAGATACCCCATTCCTATCCATTTATTAACCATTTATCAATTTCCTTTCTTTTATGCTATTTATAAAATTATTGTGAATATTTATACAACCTTGTATGCTTAAGTTAAGTTCTTTGCTTACATTCTTCCATGGCATAACTTTATTTTTTTCGCCATCAATATATCTGAGGGTAAAAATTTTAGATATTCTTTTATCTGAACTTTTATTTGCGATAACGAAAATTTTTTCTAAAATTTCCTGCTTCATCAAAGAAGTCATTTGATTATCTTGAACTTTATTTTCCATTGAAGTTGTTATTTCAGATAAGACATCAGAAAAAACACTAGTCCTTCGGTTTTTCATGTTTATATTTAGACATGCCCATTTAATTTTGTTAGCTAGAAATGTAGAAAATTTTGTGTTCTTTGAGAAATCAAATTCTTTCGCTGCAAAATATATTTGATATTTACATTCCGCAAACAACTCCTGCTTCAAAGAGATATTTTTATCAGAAATAAAGGCGTTAATCATCTTGAAATAAATATTAGAATGTAAATTACATAATTTGTCAAGACAAAAATCCTCATTTATTCCATTTTGTATGTTTTTTATTAAAATAATGTCATTCATTGTTCTGTAGTATGTTTAAAATTCTTTTCTTTACTTCTTCGTTTTTTTCTTTATAGAGATCTCCCCATTGAAATTTAAAATCAGCCTTTGCTTTTACGAAAGGGTCTTCGTTTTTTTCTTCATCGTTAGCTGGAGGGTTTCCAAATCTTTCTATATGTATACAAATTCCTCCCCATTTTTTAATTTGTTCTACTTCGTTACTAAATCTAACATCGGTTATAAAGCAATTATGCGTTTCCTTTTTTTCAAGAACCCTCAAAGCTAGCTTATCTATCCAGTACATTCCTTTGGAGCTTTTTCTTTTAGACATACCATAACCAACTAATGTCGGCCTAATGATTTCTTTATGAAAAGGATCTTCCGTAAAGGAACTTATTTTAAAATTATCTAGTAAGAAAGAATCTAGCTCTTTCTTTAATTCATCAGCAAACGCAAACCTAAGACTTGGATTTTTATTTATATCCAAATCTTTGCAAATTTTAAAAAAGGTATCTTTTCCGCTTCTAGCTAAACCGCATAAACCTACTATCATTTACCTGTGCTCCCAAATCCACCCAAACCTCTTTCTCTTTTATTGTCATTATTTTGCTTCGAAGAAAATATTTTGGGATGAAAATGTTTAGAAAAAATAATTTGAGCTATTTTATCTCCCTTTTGGTATATTTTAGAATAATCTATTCCGAGGAGCAAGTGTTTTCCTTCTAAAATTGTATAGTTTTCTGGCTGAGGGATATAATTGAATCTAACTTTAATTGTATCTTGATATCCAGAATCTATGACTCCTACTGAATTACAGAGGCCGAGATTATACTTGCTTATGCTGGATCTTGGAAATAGAAAAGAGAAAAATTCATATTCTTTAAAATCATTTTTTTCTATATCTAAAGAAATATTTGTCTCATATTCTATGTAAGAAATGCTTTTAAATAAATAACCTTGATATATTTCACCAACTACTTTCGGGTGACTTGATGCCACAATATCATAACCAGCGTCTCCTTGATGTGAGGGCTGGTTAAGGATTCCTTTTGGGGATTCTTCAATATTACTGCTGTTAATCTTTACTATCATCTTCTTTCATTAGTTTTATTATCTTTGAAAATTTCTTTGCCAAAGAGTGCATGCCTGCATTAGCTAAGACGTTTGGAGTGTAGAAAAAAGCTATGTTATCGTTCAGCTCTAGATCGGAATATGAACTAGACAAATCCATGACACCGATAGTCGGAGAAACCTTCATGTCTCTTTTGTAAATAGAGTTTGCTTCCTCAAGAGCTATCGCCGCAGCATCCTGGTTATCATGAGTAAAAGCCACGTATTCCCAGTCGGCACACCTCACTAGAAAAAATTTTTTGTCTTCCTTTAGTTCTCTTAGCATTTGTAAAATGATAAACCTTAAATTCAAAAAAACAACCTTTATTTTAAATATTATAATATAATCTAAATATAATTTTTAATATTGATAAATTATATATATATAATATAATATTAATATTTTAATATAAATTAAGGTGAGAAAATTTTGTTTAGTTGACGATTCGGTTTCGGGCATAGGGGGCACTATGCTAACACTTTCTGCATTAACAGAAGACTATCTTGACGATATAGATTTTATATCGACTTACGATTTTTCTTTAAGGGATGCCTTCAGGAAAGACCGATTTTTTATTTTTGGAAACATAACCCACTTTTCAAAAAACTCTCTTGATGCAATAATTCATTGTATGGAAAATTTTGCATTTATCAAAATTGAATTTGATTATGGTTATTGTTCTTCGAGAGGAAGGATTCCTCATCAAATACTTCAAAATGAAAAATGCAATTGTCCAAATAACCATTTAAGAGATCTTTATAGCCTGATAGCTAGTAAGGCTACTCACATTTTTTATATGTCAGAAGCTCAAAAATCCATACATAGTTTAGACTTGGATTTGAAAGATAGCTCAAGACAGAGTGTGCTTTCTTCTTGCTTCTCCAAAGAAAACTTGTTAACATTCAAAAAGCTTAAAGATAAAAAGAAAAATGATAATTATGCAATAATCGATGGTAATGGAGGATGGCATACTCAAGCTAAAGGAATAAAACAAAGTATAGAATATGCCGAAGCAAATAACCTCAAATACGATTTAATAAAAACAAAAACTCATTCAGAAATGTTAGAAAAGTTATCCTCATACAAAGGTTTAATCTCAATGCCTATCATTGAGGATACCTGTCCGAGAATAACTTTGGAGGCTAGATACATGGGTTTAGAAGTTTTAACAAATGAAAACTCTCAACACACAAGTGAAAATTGGTGGAAATCTTCCGACAAAGAAGCTTTTAGTTTTACAGCTAGCAGACCTAATTATTTTTGGAAGGAAATGAAATGCTTAAGTTAGTCATACCTTGTTTTGGAGATCACAATGATAACCTCCCAAATTTAATAAAAAGCCTAGACAATCAAAAAACAAATTTTGACTTTGAGTGTTATTTTTTAGAAGATCAAATATCGACAGACTTTAAAAAAAGCTTGAAACAATTGTCTGGGAATAAATTCTTTATAGAGAACAGTTCGGGGAAAAGATCTTATGCATTAAAAAATATTTCTAATTTCCTAGACACGATAAAAAATGATTGCATAATAGGAGTAATTGATGGAGATGATTTTTTATGGGGAAATGACTGCCTTCAAAATATTAAAAATGAATACGATAAGGGTTATGATATAGTTTGGACAGCTAACTATTGGGATAAATTTGCTTTAAATCATTCAGGTCCTTACGATAACACTAATAAAGATCCATACTCACACCCTTGGGTATCAAGTCATTTTAAAACATTTAAGTTATTTGATTTCAAATCAGTATCTAAAAAAAATTTCAAAAACAAAGAAGGCGAATGGTTTGAAGCTTGCTATGACCAAGCATTAATGCTTCCAATAATTTGGAATGTAATGCAAAAAGGAGGCAAAACGAAATATATTGATAAAAATCATTATATCTATAGAGGCGATATAAAAGAATCTTCTGAGTTCAGAAAAAAACAACTCGACTATGAATCTTATATAAGAACAAGGGGATATGTAAAATGAAAGATTTTTTTATAGATAAACATAACAAATCAAAAGGGCCATTTATATTTGCATCCAGACTAAAAACAGCACTAGAGAATCAAGGATTAAAATTTGATGGAGCTTCAAAAAATAGAATCTGTATAATTTCAGGAAAATACAGGAAAGGTTTCAATAATATACTTAGACTCGATGGCCTATATTTAGACTCAAAACATAGATTAGGAAATAGTCAGAAAAAAAATACACCAATGTTTCGTTCTTACGAAGCTTTCGATCATATAGTTTTTCAGTCAGAATTTGGAAAAAAAATATATGAGGCTTTCACAAAGAAAGAAAAATTAAATAGCATTATTTACAATGGAGTTTCCGATTCTTTTTTCGAAGAAGTTGAGCCAGCAAAAAAACCTGAAGGTTTTGATAAAGTCATAATAGCTTCAGGCACTTGGAGAAGACATAAAAGAATTCAAGAATGCATATCAGCTTTTGCAGACAAGAGGCTAAAAAATGTAGCTCTAGTTATACTTGGGGGTTTTAAAAATGTTAAGCTTGATAATGTTTTTTCTTTGCCTAAAATTCACCCTGAGGAACTTGCTAAATATTATCAAATGGCTGACGGAATGATACATTTATGTTGGCTTGACTGTTGCCCTAATGTTGTCGTCGAAGGTCTTGCATCTAGATTGCCAGTTCTATGCTCTCATAACGGAGGTACTCATGAGTTAGTTAAAGATGATGGAATTGTAATTAAGATAGAAGAAGATTATAAATATGGAGAGATGGTTGACTTATATCACCCTCCAAGAGTAGACACTAATATTATAGTAGAAGGTGTGTTAAAGCTTCTGGAGATGCCAAAAATAAAACCGAGAGAAGATTTAAAAATATCTAATGTTGCTAAAAATTATCAAAAACTTTTCATATGATACATGTTCACGGAAAAGAACCTTTTCAGACTAGTGTTACTCACGATAACACATATTTAAATAATTTTTGCAAAAGGCACGACTTAAAAACAGGCCCCATACAAAAAAGCGATACAGTAATTTCTGTCTGGTGGAATACAACAAAGATAGATCCAAGTAAAAAATATTTAATTTATATTTCTAATTTTGTAAAGCTAGAAAACAAAAGTTTTTTAAACAGAATCAAAAGAATGAATTCTGTAAATCCAAAAAATATTACTTGGATATGTCCAAGCAATAAGCAAAAAAAAGAACTCGAAAAATTAAAATTAAAAACGGAATTCTGCCCTTTTTACATACATGATTGCTATTACAAAAAACCAAAGGCAGATGATAGCATTTTTGACCAAAAATTTATTTCATTTAATGGAACTTTTATTGGCGGAGATGATGCGAGATCAATACTTAACGACAAAATCATAGCTGGATCTTTTCAAAGGGATTCTTTTGGCACAAAACTAACCGAATCAAAATGGCAGAAAGGTCCAGAAAATATAATTTCTTTAATCAAAGATTCTAAAAATAAAAAAGACATAGTTCTTTTATTGTGCGGTGCCAGGAGACACTACATTGTTAGTGAATGCGAAAAACACGGAATAAATTATTTATATTTGTGCAATAGACCAGTTAAAGGGGATGACATTTCTTATAATATGTTTTCTCAAGAGGAAACTTTTGCACTATACAATCTCATTGATTTTTATATCTCTGGAAGCGTGCTTGAAGGTGGCCCTAAATGTGTTATAGAATCTGCTCATGTCAATGTTCCTATATTTTGTCAAGATGTTGGATTAGCATCAGATTACATACCAAAGATCTTTTTACAGAACAATTTTGAGAGTGATTCTTTAGATTCATTTATAAAGAAGATCAAAGATTTTAATTTTATTAAGGGTTACCCTTCCTTAGACTACAAAGATAAAAAACTACTTTCCATAATAAATGAAGGTTAATATTCAATATGAAACAAGAGACACTCCCTGGGGTGGGGCAAATCAATTTTTAAAATTTTTAAAAAATAAATTAATAGAAGATGGTATTTATTGCGAAGATCCTAATGTCAGTGATTTCGTTATTTTTAATAGTCATCATGCTTTAGAACGAATGTGGCCTATAAGAAAGAAAAATTCTAATTGCAAAATTATTCATAGGGTAGATGGCCCCATATACAAAATAAGAAACTGTAGTAAACAGCAAGATGTAGACTTACTTAGGCTAAGCAATCAGCTTGCAAACATTATAGTATTTCAATCAGAATGGAGTAAAAAACATCTTTTTGATATATGTAAAAATGAAAAAATTCTCTTACCTGAAAATCAGTATACCATCATAAATTCTTGCGATTATTCATTTTTTAAAAATAGAGAGGTAACTTCTAAAAATAAATTTTTAATATCTACTTGGTCTAACAATACCAGAAAAGGTTTCGGTGTTTATTCTGAAATTGATAATTTATTATATAATGAAAAGTATTCTGATGTAGAAATAACTTTCATAGGTAGATCTCCAATTGTTTTTAAAAACATAAAGATGGTAGCCCCAGTAAAAACAAAACAATTAGCATCTACAATGTCTTCATTTGATGGTTACATAACTGCAAGCAAGCACGATCCTTGTAGCAATGCTCTTTGTGAGGCGGTTCAGTCTGGATTAAAAATTTTAGCATTAAATGACGGCGGACACCCAGAAGTTTGCAACAAGTATAATTGCAGTCACATTCTTTTTGATAATTTCTCAGAAGAAGTTTTCGACGATTTTATAAAATTAAAAACCAAGGATCACAATAATTATGATTCTTACAAAGAATATTTAAAAATTTTTAAAAATGAACTTGCAGGGTAAATCTAATTTAATTTTCATTAAAGGAGCTAAAATTGGAGGAAGCAGCATAGTTGAAGCTTTAAGAATTGCAGGTAGAACTAACGGTGTGCAATTTAAAAAATGGTCAGAAGTTAATGAAGACACAAAAAACACTATAATAGCTATACCACCCGATAAGGTTTTTTCATTTAAAAATCAACAAAAAATCTTTTGGGAAAATTCATATAAATTTTCTGTTTGCAGAAACCCTATAAATAAAACCATAAGTGGATTTAATTACCACCCTCTTTGCGATAAAAAAGATCTTACCCTTAAAGAGGCTTTCAATCTAGTTTCTAAATGCTCAGATATATATAAAACGAATTGGAAAGTAAATAAACCTAGAACTGTTTGGCAAAATTATAGCTTATATAATCATTTATTTGCAACCCAAAAAGAATATTTGTACGAGGATGATAAGCCTCTTTTTGACGAAATTTTAAGCTTTGAAAACCTTTCTGAACAAATCAAAGAGTTTTCATTAAAAATAGACCTTCATCTTGAACTTCCACACATAAATAAAAATAGAAGGTCGGATAAAAGAGAGTTGACTAAAGAAGACTATTTATTTATAATGGATAGATTCAGACAAGACTTTGAGTTATTTAATTATCCAAAAATTCATCCATACATGAAAGATTTGAGTTTCCTAAAACATGTCACTCATAAAGATCAAAACAAAAGCACTACAACTTTAAAGTTTAAAAAAGATTTGTGCCAAATGATTTTAAAAGAAAAGCCTCAAGGAGATTTTCTAGAAATAGGAACGCACGAAGGAAACACCACTTATGTTTTAGCAAATTTAGCTAAAGTTTTAGGAGTTAAACTTTATTCCTTTGATAACTGCGAAGATAGAATTAAAATAGCTAAAGAAAAATGTTCATCTTTAGGGAATTGTAATATTATAAATAAAGATGTTTATAATGAAGATTGGAATGTCAAAAATATAGGTTTCGTTTTCATTGATGCAAAACATCAAGAGAAATGCGTTCAATCAGATCTAGATAATGCTTTTAAAATTCTAAATAAAAAAGGAATTGTTGTAGTTCATGATTATGGACTAGTTCACCCAGAAGGAGATTGCACAAAAAATCTCATAAAAAATAGCAAAAAGTTTAGAGTTAATAAATTCTTAGGAGAAAAAGAAGGTTGGAATAAACTTGGAATAGGAAGGGCTATAGACTGGGAGGGGGCTGAAATATGTCAAATCTAGATCACCTTTCCATTTTCGGCTCAACAGGTTTTGTTGCATCGAATTTTATCTCACAAAATTGTTTAAATTTCCCATCTCATAAATGCATAAAAATATCAAGAGAATCCAGAACTCCAGAGTCAAATAAAATATTATATTTTATTAGTACTGTAGATAATTACAATGTCAACGACGATTTACATATAGATATAGATACTAATTTAAAGGTTTTGATGGATACTCTATCTAATTGTAAAGATAAAAATATGGAATTTAACTTCATAAGTTCTTGGTTTGTTTATGGTAAATCAAGACTTCCAGCTAGAGAAATTGATCATTGCGACCCTCAAGGTTTTTACTCCATAACGAAAAGGTGTGCAGAGCAGATGCTAATTTCTTTTTGTGAAACTTTTAATATAAAATATAGAATATTAAGGCTTTGTAATGTAATAGGAACTGGAGATAAAAAAATATCACCAAAGAAAAATGCGATCCAATTCATGATTAATTTATTAAAAGAAAACAAACCAGTTTCTTTGTATGAAGGCGGCTATGTCTTAAGAGATGTCATGCATGTAAAAGATGTATGCACGGCAATAGATTTGGTAATCAGCAAAGGAAAACTTAATGAAATTTATAATATAGGCAGTGGGAAAGGTCAATCAGTTAGGGAGATCATTGAAATAGCAAAGAAACAATTGAAAAGTTCTAGTAATTTAATTACAATAGATACTCCAAAATTTCATCAACAAGTTCAAGCTAGAGATTTTTATTTAGATGTTTCAAAATTAAAAGATCTCGGTTTTAATCAATCTATAAATATAGAACAATCAATAAAAGAATTATGCGATCATTAGGCGAAAAAATCATAAAAGATCTGCACTCTGACAGCATTCATGCAGAGCATAATTTTCCATATCTTTGTAATACAAAAAATTTTAACCCAGAAAAAGATCGGGTTTATTATTCTGGCCCATACTGGGACGACGAAGAGCCTTCGGCAATACTTGATTCAGTAATCAGCGGAAAGTGGCTTTCTTCTGGAGAAAAAGTTCACAGATTCGAAATCGAGTTTTCTAGAAAATTCAACTTCAAAAAATCTGTAATGGTTAATTCTGGCAGCTCAGCAAATCTTGTTATGATTGGAGCTGTCAAAAAAGTTTTTAAATGGGAGGATGGTGACGAAGTTTTAGTTTCCCCAGTCGGCTTCCCAACAACTATAGCTCCGCTTTGCCAACACGGATTAAAGCCAATCTTCGTAGATATAGAATTTGAAACTTTAAACTTCGATGTAAATCTTATTGAAGAAAAAATCACATCAAAAACAAAAGCTATTTTCATTTCTCCAGTATTAGGAAACCCTCCAGATTTTGATAAAATATTAGAGTTATCAAAAAAATATAGTTTAAATCTAATTTTAGATAATTGCGATTCGCTGGGAGGAATGTGGAAAAATCGTTTTCTTAGTGACTATTGCGATGCATCATCTGCATCCTTTTATCCTGCCCACCATATGTGCACAGGAGAAGGAGGGATGGTTTCCTCCAATAACGAAGATGTTATAAAAGAAGCTAGAAGTTTAGCATGGTGGGGTAGAGACTGCTATTGTGTTGGTTCTGCTAATTTGTTATGCAAAGGAACTTGTGGAAATAGATTTGACAATTGGCTACCTGATTACAATGGAATTGTGGATCACAAATATATATTTACAAACATGGGTTATAATTTAAAACCGCTTGATCTACAAGGAGCAATAGGTTTAAAACAATTACAGAAATTTGACGAAATACACAAAAAAAGAAGAGAAAATAAAGCTACATTATCTGAATGTTTTAAAAACTCTGATATAGCAAGAACAGTAAATGAACTGCCTAATGCTGAAACTGGATGGTTTGGAGTGCCTATAATATGCAAAGATAAAGATATTAAAGATAGGTTTGTAAGCTACCTGGAAGAAAATAGAATACAGACTAGAAACTATTTTGCTGGGAATATATTACTTCACCCAGCTTATAAACATTTAGATAATTACAAGATTTACCCCAATTCAAATAAAGTTTTGGATAAGGTATTTTTTATAGGTTGCTCTCCTTCGCTCAATTCAGATATGATTAAATATGTTAAAAAACACTTGTACGAATTTCAAGAAACGGAATATCCAAAAGGAAAATCTTGGTACGGAGCAGAATTATAATGCAAGACTTTACAGTAATTCTCCCTTCTTTCAAAAACCCTAAATTGCTTTTTAATTGCATTAATTCTTTTGAAAAGTTTAAACCAAATTCAATATCAATAAATTATATTGTTGTAGAAAATTCTACTCAGGATCACTATGTCGAAGAATTGCAATCAAAATTTCCTACTGTAAAATGGATTTGCAATAAAGATGCACCTAGAAACGGCTCCGATGCAAATGCTTCAGCCTTAGAATTGGGCACAAAAAATTGCGAAACAGATCTTTTATTTATGTGCCACACAGATGTTGCGGTCCTTCATGAAAATTTTTACAAATGCCTTTTTAATAAAATCAATGAAGGTTACTCTTTGGTTGGATTCAGAACAGATACACACCCCGCAAGAGTAGGAGCAATTCATCAATCTGGCATCTTTACATATAAAGATATTGCGTCAAAAAGCAATCTTTTTGGAAATTATGTTCATTGGAGACGAGCCGCAAAATCCAAAAATAAAACATTTGATTGTGGAGATGGAATAACAATTTATTGCAGAGAAAACAAATTAAAAATATACTGTTATGAAAATACTTTTAATGACTTCCCTATAGATAAAGTTGAAAACTTAAAACTAGAACCTTCATATCCAAAAGTTAATGCAAAAAAACCTATTTTTGATTTTTCGGTTGATGATAATAATATTTTAGTTTACTCGCACTTAGGACGGGGTTCAAGTAAAAAAAGTAGATTAAATTTTTGGTTTAATTTTTGCAAATTATATTTATAATAAAAATATGAAATGTGCAGTAATAGGCGGTGCAGGATTTATTGGAAGCAATCTTTCGGATCAGTTAATAAAAGAAGGTCACCAAGTTACGGTAATTGACAATCTCTGCACAGGAAAAGAAGAAAATATAAATAAATCTGCCAATTTTGTTGTTGCAGATATATCGCATGAATCCTACAAAGAAAAAGTAGTAGAGGCATTAAAAGAATGTGAATATGTTTTTCATTTGGCAGCTCTTGCCAGAGTACAACCATCCATAGAAGAACCTCACCTTTACAATAAAACAAATGTAGATGGTACTTTAAATGTTTTATCTTGGTCAAAAGAAGCTGGAATAAAAAGAGTTATATATAGTGCTTCTTCATCGGCATATGGTAATGCAAAAATTTTCCCAACCCCTGAGACTCACCCAACAGACCCCTTAAGTCCATATGGCTTACAAAAACTAATAGGCGAACAGTATTGCAGGGTCTTCTCTATTTGTTACGGTATTGAAACTGTTTGTCTTAGATATTTTAATGTTTTTGGAGAAAGGCAATCCCTGGAAGGAGCTTATTGTCTCGTAATGGGAATCTTTGCAAATCAAAGGTTAAAAAATGAACCTATGACAATTGTTGGTGATGGCGAGCAAAGAAGAGACTTTACATATGTAGGAGATGTAGCGAAAGCTAACATCTTAGCGGCTCAATCAGAAAAAGTGGGAGGTGGTGAAGTTATTAATATCGGCAATGGAGATAACAGATCAGTAAATCAACTTGCTGACTTAATAGGTGGACCAAGAATAAATATAGAAAATAGACTTGAACCAAAACAAACATTAGCGGATAATTCAAAAGCGAAATATTTATTAAACTGGACTCCCTCCACCACCCTAGAAGAATGGGTTCCAAAATATAAAAAAGAACTAGGTCTTTGTTGCGGAGGCGGATGCTGCTTCAAACCACTAGATCACGAACAAACAAAATGAGTAAAGTTATAATTACAACTGGTGTTACAGGTCAAGATGGGAGCTTGATGGCTGAATATCTTTTAAAAAATACTGATTTTAAAATTTATGGTGGAGTAAGAAGATTAAGTGTTTCGAATTACGATAACATTGATCATATTAGAGATAAAAGGTTTGAACTAATAAACATAGATCTTTCTGACTCTCACAGCATAGAGCAGGCAATATTAAAATATAAGCCTGATTATTTTATTAATTTTGGTGCTCAAAGTTTTGTTGGATCAAGCTGGGACTTTCCAAAACAAACATTTGAAGTAAATGCTACTGCTGTTCTTGACATACTTGAGGGAATAAGAACACACCAGCCTAATTGCAGATTTTACAATGCTGGTTCGTCAGAGGAATTCGGAGATGTAATAACTACCCCTCAAAACGAAAAGCACCCACTTAGACCAAGAAGCCCTTATGGAGCATCAAAAGCATCAGCCAGACATCTCGTAAAAGTCTATAGGGAATCTTACGGGTTATATGCCGTGCAAGGGTGGCTATTTAACCACGAGGGCCCCAAAAGAGGTTATGAATTTGTTACAAGAAAAATAACCGCAGGAATAGCTAAGATAAAAAAAGCTATGGAATCTAATTCAGAAATAGCTCCGCTTGAAGTTGGTAATATGGATGCAGAAAGAGATTGGAGCGATGCTGAAGATTTTATTCATGGAGTCTGGTTAATGTTAAATCAAGAAGAACCAAAAGAATATGTTTTATCGAGCGGGGAAGTTAACACAGTTAGGGATTTTATAAAAACATGTTTTAAATGTGCAGAAATAAATATTAGTTTTTCGGGGGAAGGTGTGGATGAAAAAATTTTTGATGAGAAAGGAAATTTATTATTAAAAATAAACCCCAAATACTACAGATTAGCTGAAGTTAATTTATTAAAAGGCAATCCTTATAGAGCTATTCATGAATTAGGATGGAGACCAAACTCGTCTTTTAAAGATCTTGTAGAAAAAATGTACAAAAATGATTATAATTTATTAAAATGAAAAAGATGGCAAAAGATCTTTCGATAGGTGTTATTGGAAATGGATTCGTTGGCTCATCTGTTTCTCATGGATTTAGGCACTATTGTAAAGAATTAAAAGTTTTTGACAAAGACCCAACTCGATCAACGCACAATTTTGATGATGTTTTAAAATGTGACTTTGTGTTTATCTGTGTTCCAACACCAATGAGCAATAGTGGAGCAGCAGACCTTTCTTTAATTAATCAGGTTTTTGAAAAAGCGGAATTTAAAAAATCAAAAGCATCATTCGTAATAAAATCAACAGTGCCTATTGGAACAACGGACGATCTTTCAAATAGATATACTTCTTTAAATATATTTCATTCTCCAGAATTTTTAACAGCAAGATCTGCAAAAATTGATTTTATATGTCCAGCCAGAAATATTATAGGCTATCCATCTAAAGGAGACTGCAACAACAGAGCTTCGGATTGTTATGAAAGGTTAAATATTTTAAAAGATTTTTTCGAAAGTAGATTTCCTGGAGTTCCCTGCATGATCATGAAAAGCAAGGAGTCTGAATTTGTAAAGTATATTGCAAATTGTTTTTTTGCAACAAAGGTATCTTTTTTTAACGAAATGTTTTTGCTTTCAAAAAAACTAGAGCTTGATTGGCAAAATTTAATTGAGGGAGTAATGTCGGATGGAAGAATAGGTATTAGCCATTTCCAAGTTCCTGGTCACGATGGCGATATGGGATTTGGTGGCACATGTTTTCCAAAAGATATAAATAGTTTGATTTCAATAATGAAAGATAATGATCTGGATCCATTGATTTTACAGGCAGCATGGGATCGAAATCTGCACGTAAGAAAAAACAAAGATTGGGAATATGAAGCGGCTGCCGTGTCAAAACCAAAAAATAAAAAATTAGATAGAAGGTATGAATAAATTATGAAGATATTAGTAACAGGAGGAGCTGGTTATGTAGGCTCAGTTTTAGTGCCAAAACTTTTGGAAAAAGGTTATAAAGTTTGTGTTGTTGACAACTTGATGTATGACAATGGTCATACTATTATTCCATTTTTTAAAAATTCGAAGTTTAAATTTATTAAAGGTGATGCAAGAGATGAATCCTTAATGAATGATTTGGTTCCTAACTTTGAATTTGTGATTCATCTTGCTGCAATTGTTGGTTTTCCAGCTTGTAGAAAAAATCCAGATTTAGCTAAAACGGTTAATGTAGATTCCTCTAAGCTAATATCCTCCTTGCTCTCAAAAGATCAAGGTACGGTTTATGCTTCTACGGGCTCTAATTATGGTATTATAGAAAATGAAATTTGCACAGAAGAGACTCCATTAAATCCAATCAGTCTTTATGGCAAAACTAAAACCGAAGCTGAAGAAATTTTCTTAAATGAAAATGGCGCGGTCGCTTATCGATTTGCCACGGCTTTTGGGCTTTCCCCAAGAATGCGTCTTGATCTTTTAATTAATGATTTTGTCTACCAAGCAATCAATAATAAAACTTTAGTAATGTTTGAAAAAACATTTAAAAGAACTTTTATTCATGTTGACGATATGGCGAAAAGTATCGTATATGCTATTGAGAACTATGACTCAATGAAGAATAATACTTTTAATGTTGGCGGAGATTTCAATAATTATAATAAAGAAGAAATTGCATTAATGATAAAAAATAAGGTAGATTATTATTTGCATTTTGCTGAATTTGGAGAAGATGAAGATAAAAGAAATTATGAAGTATCTTACAAAAAAATAAACGATCAAGGTTTCTTTATTGAGAAAACAGTAGAAAAAGGTATAGAAGAATTAATCCAAGCTTGCCCAGCATTAGATAGTAGGAGTCAGTATAAAAATGTATAAAAAAGTATTAGTAACTGGTGGTTCTGGTTTTCTTGGACGCCGAATCGTAGAAGAATGCCAAAACTTAGGCTATGAAGTTTTAAGCCCAAGATCCTCAGAAATGGATCTTTACGATCTTCAAAGTTTAAAAAAATTTATTAAAAATAATTCCCCAGAGGTTATTATTCATTCTGCAGCTTATTACGGAGGGATAGGTATTTGCAATGCTGAGCCAGCAAATCTATTCCATAACAATGCAGTAATGACGATCAATCTTTACAAAGCTGCTTCTGAATGTGGAGTTGATAAAGTTGTTGCTGTAGGTTCTGCATGTGCTTATCCAGCATTAGTCGATGGAAATATGTCTGAAGATAATTTTTGGGATGGAGCTTTTCATCACACTGTTGAGGCTTACGGTTCTTCTAAAAAAATTCAGATTATTGCTCAAGGAGCATATTACAAACAATATGGATTAAAGGGAAATCATTTGATTTTAACAAATCTCTATGGAGAACATGATGTTTTCACCGAATATAGATCTCATGTTGTTGCCGCTTTAATAAAACGTTTCTCCGATGAAGTTGAAAAAGGTTCTGATAAAATTGTAAATTGGGGCGACGGCAGTCCAGAGAGAGAATTTATATATGTTGGAGATGCCGCAAAAGCATTAGCTCTCTCCGTTGAGTTAGATCACGACTTAAAGCCAATAAATATCGGGACTGGCATTGGTACATCAATTAAAGAACTAGCTGAAATTGTCGCAGAAAATTTAAATTTTACAGGTAAATTAGAATGGGATACATCGAAGCCAAATGGGGTAGCTAGAAAAGTTTTAGATGTTTCTAGAATGAAAAAAGTTTTTCCAAATTTTACACCACTTGCTTTTAATGAAGGACTTAAGAAAACTTTAGACTGGTATCTAAAGAATAAAACTTCAGCAGATGCAAGAGATTAAAATTAAAAGCTTGCTTTTACACTTTTTTTTCTCTAAAATATAATTCTTCTTCTTTTTAATAGAAAGAAGAAAATCTAGTATAAATGATGTGTAACAAATTTCATGCAAGCTATTAATATGAATGTAAAAAAAAGAAACGGTAGATTAGAAGAATTTCAAGTAGATAAAATAAATGCTAGTGCACAGAGAGCTTGTGAAGAAATAAATCAAGTCTCCTGGAGCGAGATCGTTCTAGATGCACAGCTTCAACTTTTTGACAAGATAACCACCTCTGAAATAGATAAGGCTTTAATTTTTTCCGCCAGAGAAAAGATAGAAAAAGAGCCTAATTACTCTTTTGTCGCTGCGAGGCTTTTATTGAATTGTCTTTATAAAGAAGTTTTTAAAGAAGGTGTTGATTCTGATACTTTTAAATTACAATACAGAAAAAGTTTTATTCAAAATATCAAAAAATTAGTTAAGGATAAAAGGCTTGATAAAAGATTATTAGATTTTGATCTACCAAAATTATCTGAAGCGATAAAAATAAGAAGAGATCATCAATTTAAATATTTAGGTATTCAAATTTTATCAGACAGATACTTTATTCGATCAGAAAACAAATGCATGGAAGCTCCACAGTCTTTTTGGATGAGAGTCGCTATGGGCCTAGCAATTAATGAAAAAAATAAAAATGAAAAGGCTATAGAGTTTTATAATTTATTCAGTCAATTTTTATACACCCCCTCAACCCCAACACTTTTTAACAGTGGAACTACTCACTCACAGCTTAGTTCTTGCTACCTTAATACTTTTGATGATAGTATTGACGGTATCTTTGACGGTGCTTGGCAAGAAGCTCGTAAATCAAAGTATGCTGGTGGCCTTGGCCTTGATGCTACCCCTTTTCGTTCTACAGGTTCTTATATTCAGGGAACTAGCGGTATTTCTAGCGGCTTGGTCCCTTGGCTTAAAATATACAACGACCTTTTGGTAGCAGTTAATCAAGGCGGGAAAAGGCCAGGCGCTGGTTGTGCATACCTTGAACCTTGGCATCTAGATTTTGAAGACTTTTTAAACCTAAGAAGGAACACTGGAGATGATCGACTTCGTTGTCATGATATGAACACCGCTTCGTGGATTCCAGATGAATTCATGCGTCGAGTAGAGAACGAAGAGGATTGGTATTTCTTTGATCCAGGTGAGATGGTCTATGAAGACGGAAAAACTCTTCACGATTATTTTGGCAAGGATTTTGATGATAGATATCAAGATGCATGTCGAGCCGCAGAATATGGCGACATTAAAAACTTTAGAAAAATTCCAGCTAAAGAACTTTGGAAGAAGATGTTGAAGGTTTTATTTGAAACCTCTCACCCATGGAATACTTTTAAAGATCCCTGTAATATTCGTTACACAAACCAACACGAAGGAGCAGTCAGAAGCTCAAATCTTTGTACAGAAATTACATTACATACAAAACCTTCAGAGTATAAAGACGGAGAAAAAACTAAAATTGGAGAAACAGCTGTATGTAATTTAGGGTCAATAAATTTAAAAAATCATTTGGTTGAAAAATTAACTCATGGTCGATCTAATTATACAATTGATTATAAAAAATTAGAATCAACAATTCATACTGCAATTAGAATTTTAGATAATGTTATTGATTTAAATTTTTATCCGACAAAAGAAGCTAAAAATTCGAACCTCAAACATAGGCCAATTGGTTTAGGTATGATGGGGTTACATGATATTCTTCACATGATGAATATTAACATTGATAGTGATGAAGCCGTAAAGTTAAATGATAAGTTGTTTGAATTCTATTCTTGTAATGCTATATATGCCAGCTCTAAAATAGCGAAAGAAAAAGGATCATACGAATCATATAAAGGTTCTCTGTGGAGTCAAAATATCTTTCCTATAGATTCTTATAATAATTTAATGGCTTACAGAAAAAACAAGTCAAAAGAATCTGAAAACCTTAAAGATTGGGAAAGAGTAAGAAAACATGTCGCCGAATTTGGAATGCGTAATTCAAATGTTATGGCTATTGCTCCAACCGCTACTATTGGTTATATTAATGGTATAGAGCAAAGCATTGAGCCCAACTTTTCTGTTCTCTTTGTTTACGAAAATAAAAGTGGGAACTTTTTCATAACAAATGAACATTTTGTAAAAGACATGAAAGATAAAGACTTATGGACAATTGAAATGTCAACTCTAGTAAAAAGTGTTGATGGAGACTTGTCCCTTCTTAATGGAGATATACCTCAAGACTTAAAAGAAAAGTATAAAACCGCTTTTGATAGAGATATGTTTAAGTTAATAGAATGTAATGCTGTCAGACAAAAATGGATAGATCAAGCGGTAAGTTTTAATTTATATAATAAATCTACATCACTTAAGTATTTGAACGATATCTATATGGCATCTTGGAAGGCTGGCCTTAAAACTACATATTATTTAAGAAATAGGGCTGCAAGCAAAGTAGAAAAGTCAAATGAGAGTAAGCCAGAGCCAACTACTGAAGCTACTGCATGTAGCATAGAGGCAATGAAAAACGGAGGTTCTTGCGAAAGTTGTCAGTAATGAATAAAATCATTTTAATTGGAAATTCTAATATCTCTTTTATAAAAAAGTATATTGAAAATTCTGATTATAAAAATCTTATAGATATTGATTTTCTAAAAATAGAATCGAACTTACTAGATTATATTAGCAAGACATACAGTGATTTAAATTTTTATAAAAGAATAAAATCTGCATCATATCTTATACTAGATAGTTTTATAGAAAAAGATATTTATAAAAATAATTGCTCTGAATTATTTAATATTTATCAAAAAGCTGTTTTTTATCTTTATTCTTTAAATCCATCAATGTCTATATTCATTTCTTTTTTTAATTTTGAAGAAGATTTAAAACTTAAAGAAAATCCCTATATGTTTTCAAATATATCTTGTTGCAAGATATTGTACCCTAAAATTTTTAATAAAAAGCAAACTATTGATAATGAACATCTAGGAGAAAACATAAGAAAAGTATTTTCAATGAATGCTCAAGAGATAAATAAAGATCTTATAAAATTAAATCAAAAAAAATTAGAAGAAGCGAGATCAAAAAACGAAAAAATTACTGGAATTTTTAAAAACAAATTTAACTATAACTTAATTAACACTAAAAATTATGATCGAATTTTATAATGTAAAGAAAAAAGAAAAAGTTCAAATTTCAGAATCTTCTGTCGAAAAAAAGAAGTATGAAAAAGAAACTAAAACTGGTAAAAAATCCATTAGATATGCCTTAAAAGCGGTAGATGATGATGGCACTAAGTTGACAAAATTTTGTAGCAAAGAAGACTACGACTCAATCCCGTAATGGGACCTATATTTAATACTATATTAGGTGCTGGTATAAAGCTGGCAGCTAATTTAATAAATGCTTGGCTAGAGCAAAAAAGACAAGATCAAATGTTTCTTGCCGCAAGAGACGAAGCTATGATGAAAGCTATGCTCCAAAATCAAGCTGATCAAGCAAAAGATCCTTTCGTTCAAATAACAAGAAGAATACTATTTATGAGTATAACTTTTACAATGTGTTACTTGATGATATATTATGCAATGAATCCAGATATATCTTATCAGATTATAGTTCCTAAAGGAGATGGATCTAGACTTAGTATTTTTTCGTGGATAATTGGTGGAAAAGATTGGGAAATCGCTACACTTACTGGAGGCTTACTCTTAAGTTCTTTCATGGATCTTTGCTTCATGGTTGTGGGATTCTATGCCATACCAAGCAAAAGAAGATAATGTATTTAATTATCATAGCAAGCCTGTCTTGTTTGATTTTATTTCAGTTTTTTTATTTTTTAAAATTTAAAAAAAATATAGATAAGCTTGAATTAGAAATCAAATTACAATCAAAAGATTTCTTTAGCAGGGAAAACAATTACCTTGCAACAATATCGACATTGCAAGAATCATCTAAGCTGGAACAAAAAATAATAAACGAGAGGAAACAAGAATTAGATCAAAAAGAAAAAGATTTATTGATCAAACTTGAGGATTTAGAAAATAAACTTTCACAAGAAAGTGAAAATAGAAAAAAAATAGTTCACCAAAAAAAAAGTAGCGAAGTAAGATTAGGGCTTATAGCTGAAACATTAGCTCCATTTTTAGATCAATTTGAATTTGAACCCGAAGAGTGTTCTTTTCTTGGAAAACCAATAGATTACATTTCTTTCGGCGAAGAAGAAATTACTTTCATAGAAATTAAAAGCGGAAATGCTAAATTAAATCCAAACCAAAAAAGAATAAAAAAACAAATTGAAGACAAAAAAATCTCCTGGAAAGAAATTAGAATAAAATAAATAAGCTTGCAATTGAACTGTGTGTAGTTTATAATCGTTTATTAATTATGACAAAAGAAAAAACAGGAGAAATTTTAGGTAAAGACTTAGCTGGAGTTAATCAAATACTTCCGCACAAACATAAATTTGCATGGGATTTGTTTTTAAAAAGTTGCGCAAACAATTGGATGCCAACAGAAATTTCCATGCAAAATGATATAAAACAGTGGAAAAATGAAGAAATTACAGAGGATGAGAAATTGCTTGTTAAACGCTGTCTTGGTTTTTTTGCTGGTAGTGAATCTTTAGTTGGTAATAATTTATTTACTGTAGCTGCTAGATTTATTACAGACCCTGAGTGCAGTCAATATATAATGAGACAGGGTTTTGAAGAATCTTTGCACAATTTAACGATAGTTTATATTTGCGACAGTTTAGACTTGAACCAAAAAGAAGTTTATGAAGCTTATCAAAATATCCCAAGTATAAAGGCTAAAGATGATTTCTTAATGTCTATTACTACTGACATTAATAGACAAGATTTTGTTCACTATACAAAAGAGGGAAAACAAGAGATACTTAGGAATTTTTTAACTTATTGGATTGTTTGTGAAGGAACATTCTTTTTTAGCGGTTTTGCTATGCTTTTAGCACTAGGTAGACAGAATAAACTACAAGGAATATCTGATCAAATAAAATATACATTAAGAGATGAAACAAACCATATTGCTTTTGGTACATATGTAATTAATAAAATTATAGAGCAAAATCCGTCAATTTTGACCAAGAAAATACAAGAAGAATTTGTTGAACACATGAAAAAAGCAGTCGAACTTGAAATTGCTTATGCTCATGATGTTTTACCAACAGGAATTTTGGGATTAAATGCAGAAATGTTCGTTGATTACATGCATTATATAGGAAACAGAAGGCTTGAAGCAATCAACTTAGATTATCGTTTTCCAAGCGATAAGAATCCATTTCCATGGCTTAGTGAAGTTGTTGATGTTCAAGCTATGGGCAACTTTTTTGAAAGAAGGGTGAGAGAGTATCAACAGAGCGGATCTTTAGATGATGATTTTTGATTTTATTTTTTAAAAAAATGCTCCTAAAAATATAATTATAGTGTAATCCAATAAAAGGAGTAACATTATAATAGGAGTAAATCATGTCAAAAGTAGAAGTATCTCAAAACATAGGTCCCCACGAGGAAAAAACAATTAACGGAGTTTCAACAACTACAGAAGGTAGAGTCTTCTTTAGTTCGCATTATACTATACATTCTTATCAAGTAATTTTAAATGGTTCTGTAGATGGAAGCACAAACATAAAGTTTGAAATATATTGTACTAATGATGATGGCGGACAAGAAGATGATCACAGAGAAGATGCTACAAACTGGCAACCAATAGGAACATATACAATAAATAATTCCACAAATTCAACTGGCATTATGTACAGTGATGTTTGGAATTTTAAATATACTAAATGTAAAGTTACTGTAACTGCACTAGGCACTGTATCTTCTATATCTGTAATAGAGAAACATAACGCTTAACGGAGATGTCGCAGGACAAGGTAGAAGCATCTCAAAACATTGGGCCGCACCCTTTTTATTCAATAAAAGGTGCTTCGTCTAGTGTTCATGGAGATGTTTTCAATAGTGCAAATTACACAAAGCACTCCTATCAAGTGATTTGCTCAAATGTTTCTGCTTCAACAAACTTAGCTTTTTTTATTTTTGGAACCAATGAAAATTCAAAAAACTGGCAAAAGCTTGCTGGCTATTTAATTAATTCGTCTAGAAATTCAAATGGCTTATTGCATTTTGATGTGTGGAATTTTAAATATGTAAAATGTGCATTAATTGGAGACTTTGATACTGCACGAGTTTCAGTCATAGAAAAACACAATGCCTAGTTTATCAAATATTAATATCCAGACCTCTCAAAGAAGAGGTAATTCTTCCCTTCTCCCAGAAGGCGAAGGCTATTCCTTGTTGGCTGGAAATTTAATACATGGTGACTGCACAAACCCTGGAACATTAGTATTAGCATCAAATCTGTTAGATCCATTTACTGGAAGAACTCTTAATTTAGATGTAGATAATTGTAGCCCAGAGCCCATTCCGACTCATATTCCCACAGAAACATTTACTTGTTTCCCTCAACCTCCTTTTATAAATCTGATTCATAGTAGCTGCGGAAAGCAAATTGTTAGTGTCTCGCCTTCACCTGGAAGTTCAGATTTACATGTAAGAGCTACAAGGCAATTAGGGAGCGTCATTTATCCTTCGAGCTGGGTTGGTATTGAAAATCAAAATTTTGAATTAGGAAATTATGGGTGGACTGAAACTGGATCACTTAATTATGGAACAAAAAATTCTGGATTTGGATCTTCTCGTTCTGTCTGGGCTGGTCCAGGAAGTGGAAGTATAAGTCAATCAAATTTAACACTTAAAGAAAATACTACTTATTATATTCATTTAGCCGCAAATTCAGATATATTAATTACTTTTGATAAATCTGTTCATTATAATAAAAATCCTCTTACCACTAGAACCATTAGAGAAAATGGTAAGTTTGAAATTACTACTACTGGTACTAGTCCTACAATAATAAGATTTGATTTAGCTGAAAATCAAGTTATATCTTATTTAAATTTTTCTGAAATACCGACTCCTCCCAATTCTTATGTTGACCCAGGGGTATCTTGGAAAAGGAGCACATCCAGCGATCCATCGAGCACGCCAACTCCTACAGTTGGAGGAACACCAATTCCTAGAGATGATATAGTAATATTCCAGAGCCAAAAGAGTGAAGGGGAAGTTATTCTTACCGCCGATAATAAAGCTTGTGATGGCAATATTTTATCTAGTAGCGTAAAAACTTCTCCGAGTTGCCCAGTTCCCACAGTAACTCCTTCAAGCTTTGCTCCTACTTTTATTCCCCCAACAACACCAACTGTTCCTTGTGCTTGTTTCAAAATAAAAGCAGAGACTACAAATGATTCTGGGACATATACATATACAGATTGTTCTGGATCAGAATCTACTAACTCTATTACTGGGCCCGCAGTAGATCTTGTTTGTGCTAATCCAATTTTTGGAATATCTATTAACGAAGGTCTTTTTAGTAATATTGATGCTAGAATTGTAGGTGATAGTTGTAATAATTGCATACCAACACCGACAGTTACAGTTCCTAGTATTATTACCGCAACCCCAAGAACTACTGCGGTTCCGACTGAAACTCGTAGTATAATAACACCAGTAAGAACTAATACAGTTTTAACTCCTACAATCGGAACTGAGACACCCTATACCCCTTACACTCCGACACTTACTCCTGTCACACTAACTCCTACTATAGCTCCAACTACAGCTATTACAGACACAGTAGCTCCAACTATAGCTCCAACTACAGCTACTACAGACACAGTAGCTCCAACTATAGTAGTTCCAACTACAGTTGCTACAGTTACAGCTTTAACTCCTACAGTTGCTACAGTTACAGCTTTAACTCCTACAGTTGCTACAGTTACAGCTTTAACTCCTACAGTTGCTACACCATCTATTTATGCCACCTTTCCACCCACAGCTACTGACTGGGAGCCGACAATATTAAAACCACCGCCACCCGATCCACCACCACCACCTCCTCCACCTCCGCCACCTCCTGATCAGCCCTGCGAAGTCAACGAAGCTAAATTTGTTGCCTGTGGTGATTGTTGTTGGCCTTTGGAAAAAGACAAAGAATATTGTGTTGGGTATACGAAATATACAAAATTTAAAAGAATAGGAGAAGAAGATTTTTGCTGCACAAATTTAAACCAAGGAAATTCTGCCCCAGAAGATTATATTTCAGATAATTGTATACCAAAACCCAAAAATCCAACTTGCTCAAGCGATCCAAATATGGCAGTAGGGGAATGTGTTACCGACCCCAATCAGGATTGTAGATGTGGAGATTTTAATAATTCTAACTTTCCAGGAGAATTTCATAATCCATTATCTAAAGATGATTTCATAGGCTTGATGTGTTTTGACGACAATTTATTAAATAGCGGTTGTGAAGGTGCTGAGTTTTGTCCTACTACTGGGCCAAGGCTTTTTATACAATCGAGTGGATGTGCGGCTGCTATAAATGCTGCTGGAGCGGATGTTATATACAATTTACAAACGAGAGAGTACGAATTTGGAGCATTTGCGTTTCTTCCCAATAGGCATGCAGCTGGAAAAGCTCTCTTATGTGATAACATAATCAGAAATCCCAATTTTCAATATCTTTCTAGAGATTATAATAGCCTCAAAAGAGAAGCTATAAACGATTTAAGGATAAGACAAGGCAAGCAACCATTTGGACCCCTCATCATTCCAGATGTTCAGCCAGCTAGATGTGTTATTAATGCGGACATGTATCAGAAAACTAAGGTTTCATGGAGTAATGATATTTACGATCCAGAAAGACCTTGCCAAGGAGTGGTCCCAATAAATTGTTATGATATGGACGGGCGCCCCAGTGGCAGTCCTCATACAGAAGATGGCTATAAATGCCCAGGCTGTGAATGTATAGAACCTCCGATAAGTTATGAAATTATTACAGAGATATTAGACTGTGCGTCAGAAAATGATAATGATCATAAAGAAGTAAGCAGAGAGCATCGATTCTCTCCTGATGGACATATTGATGCACTTCATTTTAGGTTTAGAATTCAATATGAATGTGAAAATGGTGAAATAAAAGATCAAGTAACAATAGTTCAAGAGAATTTAGCTGGAGACGCAAAATATAGTCCTGCAGTACATGGAGCTCCAAACATACAAACTACAGCTAAAGTTGGAGGCAAAGCACTATTTGAATTTGCTCCAGCTGAGCCAGGTTTAGAATATAGCAGCTACAAAGTGCCAGATTCATCAACTGTTGATGGAATTGATATGTATCCAGAATCATATATTTATTTATGTGCTAAAAAAATCTATATAGATATTCCAGAAATTGATTCGGAGTGTCCATATGGAACATGCCATCGATATACAGCATGTTCTGCTTGCCAAAATGAAGATTCAGGAGCTCCATGTTATAGCGGTAACTACCCAGATCCAAATGTAATTTATGTTGCGGTTGCAGAAGGGCAGGATGCAGTAGATGGAATAGGAGCGGATGGCTGGTATTTTGTATCAAGTGGCACATCCCATCCATCAAATTGCGGAGGAACAAGCTCTGCCTGCGATGAGAATAAATTTAAAAATAAGGCTGAATACGATGCTGCACCTATGAAACTTGATGATGCTGGCGAGGCATTTGATTCTGATGATTTTTGTTGTGAATCTTGCGAATGTTGCTGTCGAGGTAAATGTGTTCGGTACAGACGTTGTTATTCTGATTCAGATTCTTGTAATACCTCTGACCCTGCTGAAATATGTTTTCAAGATGGAACAGAGCCTGCGGATATAATATATATACAAATTCACGAAACTTTAGATGGAACTTCTGAGTCAGAGCCATTGATGATTGTTGCTGATAATTGGTGTTATACTAAAGACGGTAACGCTGATCCTGGCAATTGTGGTGGAGAGGCTTGCCCAACTGATTCTAGTAAATTTTTAAACATATTAAACTATTCAGGCTTAACGCTATCAGGTACAGGAGCAACAGATTCTACATCTTGTGGTGAATGCTGTGAGTGCGGTCCAGAAACCACAAAGACTCCTATCCCATCTGTAACTCCAAGTGTTAGCCCAACGGTTGCAGTTACCCCAACGGTTGCAGTTACATCAACTCCTGTGATTCCTACTGCTACAGCTTTCACTTTACCACTGACACCACCAGTTCTTACAGCTACATATCCATCAGTTTTTCCCACTCCCACTCCTTTAACGGACACACCTATAACTTTCTCTCCAACAGATACGGTAACAGCTAGCTTTTCCCCAACACTTACAGAGACTTCTACAGTTACTCCAACGTCTATAGTTACTGAGACACCTACAGTTATTCCAACGTCTACAGTTACTGAGACACCTACAGTTACTAATATCTTAACTGAGACTCCTTCTCCGTCTGCAATTCCAAGTGTTACCCCAACGGTTACAGTTACATCAACCCCTGCAACTCCTACTCCTACAGTTTTCACTTTACCACCGACACCAAAAACACTTTTCACTCCTTCGTCTGCGACGATTCTTCCTACACCTACTCCTTTAACGGACACACCTATAACTTTCTCTCCAACAGATACGGTAACAGCTAGCTTTTCCCCAACACTTACAGAGACTTCTACAGTTACTCCAACTGAAACCTTTAGAACTCCGTTTTCCGAAACTCCTTCGTTAAGTCCAGTTACGATAACCATACCTCAGACAATAACAAAAACGGAGACCATTCCTACACCATCACCCACGCCGACTCTCACAAGAACATTCAGCCCCACTGCATTTACAGCAACTCCGTTAACTCGTACTCCGTTAACACCAACAGCTACACCTTTCACAATCACCCCGACACCCTTTACGTTTTCAGTAACTCCTGATACCCCTCGAACACTTTCAGCTACTCCAATTAGTCCGACAGTTATAACGGCTACTCCGATAACCAAAACCATACTTACCCGAACTGTTACCCCTTTTAGTGTTACTCCGTTTACAGAAACTCCATTAACTCGTACTCCGTTAACGCCGACAGCTACACCTTTCACAATCACCCCGACACCCTTTACGTTTTCAGTAACTCCTGATACCCCTCGAACACTTACAGCTACTCCAATTAGCGCAACACCTATAACGGCTACTCCGATAACTGAAACGATTTTAACTCGAACCAATACGCCAACATCTACAGTTACTTCAACTTCTACAGTTACTCAGACACCTACAGTTACTCCAACTTCTACAGTTACTGAGACACCTACAGTTACTAATACCTTAACTGAGACTCCTTCTCCGTCTGCAATTCCAAGTGTTACCCCAACGGTTACAGTTACATCAACTCCTGTAACCCCTACTCCTACAGTTTTCACTTTACCACCGACACCAAAAACACTTTTCACTCCTTCGTCTGCGACGATTCTTCCTACACCTACTCCTTTAACGGACACACCTATAACTTTCTCTCCAACAGATACG
>Ga0208162_1000154_pt1 | contig 37573 bp, 43 predicted proteins | sample CB_VirMetaG_4_FD_184539 | JGI IMG/M metagenome (GOLD analysis project Ga0208162, IMG submission 184539) | Freshwater to marine saline gradient viral communities from Chesapeake Bay - CB_1508_1M Viral MetaG (SPAdes) (version 4) | ecosystem: Environmental > Aquatic > Marine > Coastal | place: USA... | reverse complement strand
ATATCGCCATGAATGTAGGGACATCCTAACTTCTCAGCAAGCCATTCTACTGGTTTCTTGTGATCTGAGTAAATTAGGAATGGCCCTAGCTTTCTCTCGTCCAGCATCTTCACGTAGTCTAAAGTGTATTTCACCTTTAGCATAGCAGACTTCGCCTTCAGCTCTGGAGAGTATTTCTCATTGCCATTAAACTCATTAAACATTTCCATTAGCTGTGGGATATTTCTGTAGTCCACAACTACATTCTTCTCCATAAGAGGAGGTAGCTTTAATACCTTATCAGCTCTCCTTCTAATCATCTTATCCTTAAGGTAATACTTGAGTCTTTTAACTGTATCCTTTCTAACTCCCTCGTACTTTGTTATGAGCCTACGCCTACCTTTAACATAGATAGTGCGCTCCTTTTTAATGGAGTAATCCTCATAAAAATCCCACGGCACAGGGTAGTCCTTATAAACATTCGCCCCATTAGTAGGATGTACAGTATAGCCACACATCCTTAGCAAAGAGTACAGCTCGACCGGAGTACCGTTAGGCATAGGAGTTCCTGTAAGAAGTGCCAGTCTTTCCGGCGCTGACCGATAGATTAACTCATGTAATCTCTCAGTCCTTTTAGCATCTATATTCTTTATGTAGTGCGCTTCATCAATTATCACCATATCAACCATATCAAACACATGAGAGGCATGGTCAATCTGGGCATAACCCATGATAATAAAGTCCACATTTTTAGGAATGGGCAGCTTCGCCTCCTTATTCCCTTCAATAACGTGAACCATGTTAAGGTGTGACTCAAGTTTATTGATCTCACAAAACCAATTGTACCGGAGGAAAGCTGGAGATATTATTAACACCTTGCCACCGTTACTTACGACATCAAAAGCAATGGTAAGGGACTGGAGGCTTTTGCCAAGGCCCATCTCATCAGCGTTAATGTGGTAATGATGGAGGAGACCGAAGTCGATCCCCTCCTTTTGGTAATCAAATGGTGTAACAGCTAGACCTTTATAGCTCGTCACTGCTTGCGCTTTCCATGGCAGATATGACAGTCTCAACAAAGGACTCAAGTACTTCCCCTGTATTGCCGTCAAGGAAATCTTCTCCCTCTAAATCTGTACTTGCTTGCTTGGCAAGTCGCTTCATCTCGTCTGACTTCTTCCAGTCTGGGAAGTTCTCAGTTAAGATCTCACCAAGTTTAGTCTTATGATCTTTAACCTCTCGATCATAAGCTACTGGCTTCTTACGGGATGCGGCTTTCTTCGTAGTTTTCTTGGTGGTCTTCTTAGTAGTTTTCTTGGTGGTCTTCTTAGCTGGAGCTTCCTCTTCTACTTCTTCTGGTAACTCCGGCAGCTCTTCCGTCTCAGCTTTAGAAGTTTTCTTCTTAGTAGTAGAAGTCGATCCTCCAATACCAAGAACTCCACGAACTTTCGCACGTAACTCCTTCGCAGCCTCTTCAAAGTCTTCCCCCTCTTCTAGGTTAGCTGTCGCTTCCATCATCTCTGGTTCGTAGTCTTTCTCTTGTACTGTTTTAGTGTAAACAATTTGTGTAACTTGCACTGTAGTCTCCTTATAATAATTCTGAGTCATCCTCTTTAGGCTTAACCCATTCGTTTAATTCGTACTTAGGTGGTCTTGGCACCATAATACTTTCTTTTAATTCCCAGTCTTGTCGCTCAAACTTTTTGATGAGGTTCAATGCTTTCATGTACTTAGCTCTACCCATCTCAATGTAGTTCTCAGCGTCCACCAATTGAGCTGGTGTCTTCTTATCCTTAGAAGCAAAGATCCAATAGAATTTCTCCTTATAGGGAATGTCTAACTCAAAGTGATCAATGCAAGCATTAACCACATCCAGATAAAGGGCAGCCGATAGATCATAGTTGAGTGTCTTGATCTTCTGCTTAATCATATCTGCTCGATGAACATAACCCTTAGTACTCTTGGGGTCGACGATGTAGTCAGTGTGAAGGCAGTCAGTCCTAACCTTAACATTAACCCCATGGAACTTAATAAAGAAGGACACCTCATATTCCCCACCCTCAAGATAGGACTTACATAGCTCGCTCGCCTCGTAGTTAGCTCTTAACTGTTTGACATCCTTAAGCATACCCTCAGTTAGAATAATCTTATCCTTATGCCTCTCCTTAAAATCGTCCCAGACTTTCCCTCGTCTTTGACCGCCCTTAAAGTTTACAAAGCTACCCTTCAGTTTATCCGGCTCAAGTAATGCAAGATGAAAGATAGTTCCGACGTCAAAAGCATCTTGCATAGCTTGAGGTGTTGGCTCTGGTTTATTTAAAATGTATTCTCTATGGAATTTATGCGGATCTTCTAACATAGTTTTAAGTTGAGAGGAGCTGTAGTAATGCTCCTCCCGACTGTATTGCTTATGATATTCATCGTCCGGCATGTCCCAATAGACATTAGGCTCTATCATAGATCTTCCTCTTCTTCCTCTTCCGCACCAAGTTCATCAAGCTCGTCCGGTACGCCACCTTCTTCTGCTACATAGACATCCATGGTATGACATAGCTCGCCTTCCCAGTCACCGCTGCTAACTTCAACTTGACCAGTGTAGACTACCTTAACAGCATCACCCTTCTGAACTCCCTGCATGTTACGCTCTAAACAACCGCAACCGTTCAGTAATAGGTTATCCCCAACCTTAATCGGATTACCGTTCTGGTCTTCACATTCTAAATCGAAGTCCTCAAGCTTGATGATGTAGTTCATTCTCTTAAATCTTTTATCCTTTTCGCTTCCAACTACAATACCTTCTGCCCAGTCACCTTCGTCCCACTTGTCCCATGAGTGTAGGAATCTTGGTGCATTACGATGGACATAGTTTCTCCTTCTCCTTCCTTCAGATCTTTTCTCTGCTCTTCTGTTAGATGATGTTTTCTTTCTTGTTGTTCGTTCTCTTCGACTCATTCTTTTCTCCTTATAGTAAGTCTAATATTTCATCTCGCTGAAAGTAGCGACTGAATTTATTGTATTCATCCCCTGCTCGTTCATCTACATATATTCTTTCTCGTTTCACCACTAACCCTTTGGGAGTTTTTACATACTCCCTTCCCTCAGGATAGTCAGGACTCCAGATGTTAGCGTCAGTACCAACCATTTTCTCTTCCCTACTATATCTGGGGTAGTAGTCTTGGAATGACTCAATCATAGCGTAGTTAAGAGAGTCCATCGCCCCAAGATTTTCGCTATTGAACTCAGCATAAAGGGCATCATGGAGAGTGAACGGTATTGCCAGCCCGAGGTCTTGTGCATAAGTGACTGCGCGGCGCATGATATCTGCCCCTGCCCCTTGTATCGGCATATTCTTAACAGAGCGGTGATTTGGATTATCACCCCACATAGTCCAACCGTCTTTTAAGGTGACATAACCTACATTTTTATAGTGATGAAAGAAGTCATCCTTAAAGTCAGCATAGGAGTAGAACAGATCATCGAATAAATCAATCAGCTCTTGTGCTTCCTCTTCTGAAGTAGGAACTCCGGTATCATTCGTAATCTTTGCAGCCAAGCTCTTAGCTCCCATGAGGTACATGATACCAAGCACTGTAGCCTTAAACCTGTCTCTAATATCTCCGTGACTTTTCTTAGTTGCATCTTTTGGTACAGCTCCTACTTTCTTGGCGAACCACAGGTAGACATCCCCCGAGTGATACGCCTCTAATAAATTTTTATCATCTGCTTCAAGTCCTGCAATCAATACCTCTTGAGACTTCCAGTCGATCCCACCCATGGCCATACCTTTAGCTGGCTCACATAGAGATCTCATCCACGCTGATTTTAAAAAGAGGAACGTAGTGCTGGACGGCTGTGATCGGCTTGACTGGCTTCCGTATATATTAAAGTACGGCCTGACTCGTTTATCGCTTCCAATCGCATCCCATATTGTGCTCCTTGAACTGTTAGAAAATCCAGCAAGGTGTTGTCTTGTCTTAAGGAATCTAACGAACTGGCTACCCAGACTTTCTTGCGAATAGGAGTGCCTGTCGTGGAAATACTTCTGGAAACTTTCAGCCGATAGCGAATACTGACCTTTGGGGTGTAGCTTAGAGGGGTCAGTCTTGTCCCAATTGTGTGGCAAACTCGGTTCAATAGATTTAATCCAACTACGTGTGGCAACTTGGTTCCAACTATATTTTCCCTTTCTAATATCGTATTTAAAGGGGTCAGCGTCCGGTATCCATCCGTGTTTTCTGTTAAGCTCATTAATTTCTCCCTGTATCTTTCCTAGTATATCGCCAACACTGTCGGCGAAATTTCTCATGTACTCGTAATTAACCGGATAACCTAGCTGCTCCATGAGAGCTGTTCTAGCAGAGTAGTTTCCTCTGTTAATCATCCATTGTTTTAACTGTTTAAGATCTGATGTCCTATACTTCCTCTTATATAGTGCCATCATCTTTTTCAGCATATCAGGAAGTCGAACGACATCATCCTCGTTGTACTCTAGTACCTCATCACGATGCCGCTCGATTTCCTTTCGATTACCAGAAATGATCAGCTCCCTAATCCGATCTTTCCGATCTGTATCTACTTCTTCATCCAATAATTTATAGCAAGCTGCTGCGTACCCATCTTCAGGTTTAGCGTGGTTCTCACTGTCATTGTCATAAAAGCTCACCTTAGGCTTGGTTATTTTCTTCTTACCTTTAATCAACTGCTTACCGTATGAAAGCTTATGGTTGTGGTTTAAAAGGTTACGGTATTCAAGCCATAGATCTACCCAGTGAATATCCGTAACCTTCATACCTAAGGACAATAGTGACCGTGCTTCAGCGATCACATTGTATGCAATAAACATATAGTTACGTTTTTTGTAATGGAAGAGAGTCTCTACTAGCTCCCTTTGCACATCCTTATTATCATGTAGCCAGTAGCGCTCGGACTCCTCAAAGTTCCAATCCTTGTCGTACACATAGACCACACATGAAACTAGGTTTAGTTTCTTTTCATTTGATCCATTGTACTCAAAGTCAAGGAACAGTTTTCCTTGTTTAATTTTTAAACATTCCAGCATGGCCGATAATCTTCCCCACCTTTTGTAAGGTGTGTATGTTCATTAGGTTTTGTTTCCACTCATTATAATCAGGAAACTCTTTCAACCTGAGGTGGACTAGGTCAGGGTTGACCATTTCAAATCCCCCTTCTTGGATATCTCTCATATACACTTTAATAATCATATCTCTTACACAATGCTTTACCTCAGGCATTGACAGTATAAAGTCTGCCAATGCTCTAAGATATGCCTGATGACTGGTGTCTATTTTATCCACTCCGCACCTTCCTTTTCTTCAGGGAATTCGTCATCAAACTCTGTTATATGCTCGGTAATTTTCACGTTTCTAAACTCATCTGAAATGCTTCCAAACATTTGGCCTAAAACATTGCTCACCTCTTTTGCGCTGACGACATCGTGAAACTTTATAGCTCCATCTAAACTGTGATATCTAAACTGACCGCAGCTAATTCCTAAATATAAGTTTCCTTTTTCAATTACGTAAAATGTATTCATCTACTCACCCTCCTTTTCTTCAAGGGATTCCAAAAACTCTTCCGTTTTTTTTATCTTGTCCATGGAGTGATAACAGGTTAACTCTGGACAAATTAAGGCATCTCCGCAATGTTGCTTTATGTGTTTCACCGCTTCCGCTAGTTTCTTTTCTAGCTCGGCAATCTTTTCCTCTAAAACAAAGACTACTGGTGGTGTTGCGTGTTTATCTTTCATAGCTCCCCCAATAAAATAAACCTGTCCCAGTCGCATCGGTATAAACCGTAAAACAAGCTGTCTAAATGACCGCTTGTTAAAATCACATCGTTTTCAATGTCATACCAAGCAAAAATTATGCTTTCTTCGGTCATTCCATCTCCTTTGCCTAATCGTGATTCTAACAATTTTTTGTTAACATCACGCATATTTAGTTAATAACTATGAAAAATTCTTAGTTTATTTCCAAAACTTCATTTTATCGATTAAGGTTTTCTCTCTTCGTACTTGCAAATGAAAATGGTTGTTATGGTAAACACATGGGCGAACCACGTTGTCTTTTGCACTAATTGCACCTATGTGACTATAATTGTCCTCGCAAAATTGAATAAACCTTTTTATCTGCTTTTCATTTAAGTGATTCGATCTAATGTCAACCGCGCGCCCGTCTTCGTGTGTGCTTGAAACCGATTTAACATTTTCACGATCTGACTTAATTGACGTAATTACGAATTCAAATTCATGCATTTTGAACCACCAAGATGCACCTAGCAATAACTCTTTCATATTTTCTGTCAGGTTAAGCAAATCCAATATTTCAACGCCTTTTTTAACTTTTGTTGTTTGCATTAAATTTCACCTTCTCCTGTAAGTGTCTTATATCAGTCTCTAAGTTCATAATAGATCTTCCCCTTCTATTGGTTTGTCATTAAGTATTGCAATTAGCTCGTCCTGTCTGCCCAAGAGCTTACCAGCTTCAAGCATGCCAAAAACAATAGCAATTGCAGTGTGACTTTTAATCGCGTTTTCACTTTGTAGAATCTCATTTGCTTCCTCTTGGTCGAAAGGTGTTTTAAAATATTTCAATATAATCTCTTCAGTCTTGGTCACTTGGTAACCCTCACTAAATGGCGTAAATGCCTGTAAAAAAGTATATGACGTGGCTTAAAACCAGCATAAACGCTAAGGCAAATGCCAGTAAAATCATGTCTCCATTTCGATATAAAAATTTTATTATTCGGTCGATAAAACGCCACCACTTTTGGCGAATGTACGTTACAATACTATAACAAATCCTCATCTCCATCAATCCCCTCATCATTCTTTTCATCATTTCTTTCATCCTTTGTCTCGAAAGCGCTGTTATCAGGATCTTCACCCCTTCTTATCGCTTCCCCTCGTTTAATTAAATCAACCCTAACCGCTAGATTATCAATATTATCAGCGGCAGTAGTGATGCTTTTTTTCAATGTTTCATCATAATATTCAAAGTTATACCAATTGTGCCGAGCTTGGTGCTGTAAACAAAAAGATCTTCTGTTTTCAATACACCATTCCAGCGCCTTAAGTAGTTCATCAGTTTTCTTCCTCACAGTATGTCCTCTTCTTCCTCATCATCTGATCCGCTCTGTTCATTCGTTTCATTTACGATAAAATAATCATCTATCTCTATCGTGTTTACGGCCAGTCCATCTTCATCATCATATCTAGTCTTAACTACCCCAAGTCCATACTGGTTTAAGTGCCTGTAGGCATTGATAAATTCAATTATTGTATCCTCTTGCGGTACAGTCTTGCGTCTTCCATCATTTTCCATCTTACGTATCACCTCATCTAGTGTTATTTCGGTCTCTCCTCTGCGTCCTTTAGTCATCACTAACCTCAGTAGCAGCTTTTGCCAGCTTGAAAGGTGTCTTTGCACAAATTTATAGAATTTATCCCCTCTAAACTGTTCAATTGAGAAGTCCTTACTGCGCTCTTTATCCTTCTGCCATGATCTAGTCAGAATGAACTCTCCTATTTCATAGATAAAGTCCTCATCATTTAAAAGCTTAATAAATTCATCAACTTCTGTCTTATCCCATTCATTCAGTAATTTCTTATTGGTTATCTCTAGCACCGAGTTTCGTCTATCGTCATAATGTATGTAATATTGACCTACCACATTATTGGTGATGACAAAGCTCAGGAATAGCTCAGTCGTGTTCTCAGCATCAATCCCCTTGCGCTCAATATTCATCACCTTATTGGCGTATAATTTTACTGTGCTGTAGGTATCCTGACTCACCCTCGCTTCATCCACATGTATCAGCCGCTTATTCTCCAGAACCCCATTAAAAGTCGATTTAAACAGGTTCTTAGACGCTGCCGCCCAATTACTAGCTCCTACTAGCCGTTTCATCAGTTTCTCGGCGAATATAGTCTTACCAGTTCCAGTAGGGCCAGAAAGCACTAAAATATACTCACTCCCATTCCTTGAAGTAAGGGCATCAAAAATAAAACTGTAGGCATATTCACGTGAAAGTCGGTCGGGAAACAAGTGTTCAAAAAAGCGCCTAGCCAGCGGAGGAAGATCCGTTCTTTGAACCTCTTTCATATTCTTACGCCATATAAAAAAAGAGGGAGATTCAAAATTAAACTTCTCTAGACAGGTCTCCAACCAACTAGGCTCTTTATAGATATTTATCTTACTTACTTGCTGACCGTCAATCGATTCAGTCGACAAATAATTTGGCGTACTCATGGGATCATAAAACACCTTAACAGGTCGACGTGGCAGGCTATGAAGCAGTTTATCATTGACCAGAAACTCTTTAACCGCCTTATATGAAAACTCCGAGAGCTTCTCCTCTTCCACATCATATAAGAATGTCAGTGCCCTATCATCATACGTATCACATAAGACAATAAGCTTTGAGAGGTCTATCCCATGCTCCTCAGCTTGCGCCTCATACTCTGATTCTAATCGCTCCTGATCCCTCTCATCCTTTTGCCTATGAGCAATAGTCTGAAACACCTTAACCAGTTCAGTCCTCTTACTGTTTGGGTCTAGTCTGGTGTACTGATTAAGATCCTCGCCCTTGAGCTTCTCAATTAAAAGTGAATGCAAAGCGCTGTCAATTTCGGCCACATTAATAGAGGTTCCATCCATTAGCTCAATTTTCTTTGAGAGTACTCTGCGAATTTGATAATTTTCATTAATTAGTGATTCTAGCTGTCGTTTCAATTTTAACCACTCCCTCTTATAAATTTTTTTACATAGCGCTCAACTATAAAACAGAAAAATTTACATGATGTCAAATCCGATTAGTGTAAATATTATAACACTAGGAGTCTACAGATTTTAGGCGGAAAATAAGCATTCGGGGAGTGTGGACAAATGTACAGACTAAAAAGTGTGGACAAATGTACAGACTTTAAAAAGGGCGCAAAAATCCCATAATTTATAATTTATAAATACTGAAATCATTCGCCTAGGAAAATTTTTTTTTTTTTTTTTTGAGATTTGAAAATTTTGTGTTTTATATTTACTTTAACTAATGCATTTTTTCGTTTTTACATTATTTAAACTAATATAAAAAGGTGAAGTTCATCTGTTTGTTTTTCACAACTTTTTACAAAAAAATCAGGGGTCTTACGTCCTGTCTTAAAATCATTATAACATATCACTGTCTGATATGTCTATATCTGCCTCAGATGGGTCTACCAGTAGGTCAGAATAGTCCACATATCCACTAGTTAGCTTATAAATCTTAATAGCAGTCAGTAGCTTAGGCTCTCTTGTGCCGTTGATAATCTTATACAATCCGCTCTCAGATACTCCAATGCGCTCGGCAAATTCTCTCTTAGGAATATTGAAGACTGATAGGTACTCAAATAATGTCATGGCGTGTTACTCCTATCTTGAAACCCCAAAAGGTTTCCTTGTTTTGTGTTTTGGTCAATCTAGTAGTATCATTTATCTATACAATTGTACAGTATTGAGGGATTGAAAGGAAAATATTGCATGAACAGGAAGCAGATACAAAGAATTAAAAATAAAATTAGAGAGATTGCCAGTCAGATTCATAGAGATTTACTGATAAAAGGTGCTAAACATGGCAAAAAAATGAGACATCCTAACCACAAGAGGGAAGTGTACCATTATCAATGTAATGGTTGCGGTGGTTGGTTCTTGCCACATGAGATTGAGGTCGATCATATCGAAGAGGTTGGCAGCTTTGTTGTGGTAGGGCCTAAGAGTCATACTAGATATGGGGATTGTTCTATTGAGAATCTGGATATCTGGTTTAAGAGATTGTTTTGTGATGTCGAAAATCTGCAAAGATTGTGCGAGAGGTGCCATAGCAAAAAGACTGCTGATTATAATAAGGATACTCACAAACATCGTGAAAGTGTAGTAAAATACTATGAGTCTGGAGGTGATTTACTATGAGCTTAGTTAAAAAGAAGGGATTAACCTATAAAGAATTGAGTGAAGAGGAGAAAGAAGAGATTGAAAATAAGGAGAGGATTGATGATTTATACGATTATGTAATGAGAGGCGGTCATAACAAGGGCGACTCCGGTCTGAAATATGATAGTAAGTTTATAAAGGTTATGTTTCAGCATATGTGTGTCGAAGGGAAGTCATATAAGAGTTTAGCTTTTAAATTAGGCGTTAATCCCAGTGCAATGCATAAGTGGGAGAAGACCCATGCTGAATGGGCAGAGGCTAAGAAGATAGCATTTGAGGGAAGGTTAGGGAAGATTGAAGAGATGTTAACTGATTTAGGTACTGGCAAGGCTAAAGGGAATGCAGCGGCGGCTATATTCTATGCTAAAAATGCCGCTCCAGAAGACTTCAAAGACAAGAGGGAAGAAGTCCACACGCATCAAGGTACTGTCTATATGATTGATACTGGTATTCCGGCAAAAAAAGATCCGCCTCAACAGTTAACAGATATTAAAACCATTGAGGCGGATTATAAAGAGATTGAACCTAATGAGGATGATTTGCTATAGGTCTAATTGGTGTACGCAATAGCCTAGGTGGTTCATAATGACATCCATATCTTATAGACCTCTTCAGAAAAATCCGGGCTATCCTCACTGGTAGCTCCGCAGTAGTCACAACACACCCAACTGTTTTCAGTTTCTTGTATGTCATACGCTCTATGGGCAACTTCCGGAGTTTTGTCTTGAGAATTCGGAATATAAATGCAGTAACTGTTGACAGACTCAACTCTAAAAACTAGCTCATTATTATTGCATTCGGGACATATAATTGCAGGGTTCACCGTAACTCCAATATAATTTTCCTAACCGTTCGTATTTCATCAGGGTAAGACTGGCCAGCACAGTAGTGCCAACCGTAAGTATCTTTAATTAACCTATTCATAATCCCATACTCAGGAATTAGGCTGCGTTGAGTCGTTAGCCTTAGCCAAAGAAGATCTCTGTTGTGTTTCCTGCAACCTTTAGCTAGCAGCTCGTGAATCTCGTCTAGGTCTTTTTCAGTCATCTGCGATTTATAATTATTAAAATTTATTTGTATTGGCTTTTTCATACGTTTTTCCATTGTTTGGTGTCCCCTTCATACCTGTACCGGCATTAGAAGCATTGTATCTACTTGTTCTGTGAATACGTTCTTGGTGCCAATTGGTTTAACAATTATAGGCTTCATACTGGATTCATACTGGAGCGTGACTTGATTAATCTTGCGCTTACCGAGGGATTTACATAGGTTTATCAGCTCATCCACGTTAAACGATAGCTCCTTAGTGTGAGTCGTCTCTTGGTTACTCGGCAAAATAGCTGAATACTTCACGTAGTCCCTGTAAAGTATTGGTAGCTTATATTTCACGCCAGTACTGGCACATAACACAAAATTTACTGCATCATTGCCAGATGAAAGTTTAGTTCCGTCACTGATTTCTCGCTTCAATGCCTTCATGTCTTTAACCCATGCTTGTAGCATCTTCTTCGCTTCAGGGGCTAAGATAAATGGATTAACCGCTCTCCATGGCACCATGTCGTCGTGGATGACGATGGTCGATAAGGCTATCCCATTAGTTGCCGTAGCTCGCACTGTATCATCGTCGATAGGCTCCAAATAAATACCTGTTAAGTGGAGTCGAGTCTCGTCTTTGCTCGCCACATTAAATAAATTGATTAGTTGTTCTGCTGTACTTCTTCTCATGTTTTGGTCTCCTATTGTTTAACTAGTTATTATAATGATGCCTCAATAACAGTAAAGGCAGTATAAAAGATTGATGCTTGCACAATAATAATAGTGTAAAGGTTTAATGTCGTTTCTTTGATGTTTTTCATGTTTTTCCTTTTGTTGGTCGATAATATTGATAAAAGTGATATCACTAACTATGAAATAGAGTCAAGGGAAGTCTGTACAATTGTCCATACTTCCAGCTTGAGAGTAAAAAATTCATAGTTAGACTGGACAATTGTCCATACTTTAAGACTGGTTAAGATTTTTAGAGAGGCTTGGAGTCTGTACATTTGTCCACACTTTATAAGATGTACATTATTTTAGGGACATAATGTCTGTACAATTGTCCAGTCCAATTAGTCTGTACATTTGTCCACACTCCCAATTGTCCACCTTGCCAGTGCTGCCCGAGTGAACGCGAAATATTACCCAAATGTATAATTGACCGCCCCTGTACATTTGGGTAGGTGAAAAAATGAGGTAAGGTGGACAATTGTATAAAGGTCAAGGGGTGGGTACCCCCAAAAAGGAGGTGGAGGTGGGGAGGCGTTCCGACCACAACAAGAAATTATTTTTTGCAATCAACCCCAATAATAATTGTTTAGCCCAAATTTCCCCCTAAGCTGACAGTATGTTAGGTAAATATTCTGCCAACCCTATAATAGGTATAATGCTATGCAGCATTTGATATAGTTTAGAAATATGTAGTATGTTATTATTTTAATAAGGATATAGTCATAGGAGACCTAAAAATGAAGAGAGTTTTGAATGAGGATGGTTCTTTCAGTAAATTTATGGGTAAAACGACATTACCCAGTACGCCAAGAAAGACAGTTGAGCAGAAGATTAAAGAACGAGTGATGATAGAGCAGACTGCTGCTAACATCGGAGTAAGTCCTGATAATCCTGCTCAAGGTGGATTGTCGGATGACGATAAGGAGAAGATTAAAGGAGGGATGTTAGATATTCAAGGTATGATGTCTCTTGCGATCTTACGTGATGTTGCTGTTCCGACAAAAAGTGATTGGACTGCTAAGTCTCTGGCAGCACACCTATTAGGTGAGACAGAAGATTTAGATCAGCCTGCTGAACTTACGGAAGAGATCGATTTGGCATTTATCCATGACAAAAAGACCTCATTAGTCCAATTGAAGAAGATCGCTAAGGCGAATGCTATAAAACTTCCGGCAAGAGTTACTAAGTCTAAGGCAGTTGAGTTAATTACAGCCGCAGTTAATCAATCTTTAGAACAGGACGATGATCTATAGAAAATACAAGAAAATATGTCGGGTTGGATGAAGTTCGACCCGACACTAATCCCACCACAAAGAAGCAGATTAAGCGCATAACTACTGGTTATGTGCCGAGGAAAATACAACTTCTCCTACATAACTCACTCCGTAGGTTTAATGTTTTGGTATGCCATCGTCGTTTTGGTAAAACTGTGCTAGCGGTTAACCACCTTATCCATCGTGCTATTTCTAACACTATGAGAAATCCGCAATACGCCTACATCGCTCCGACCTACAAGCAGGCGAAACAGGTAGCATGGCAATATTTTGTTGACTACACAATGCACCTTCCGCACGTAAAGGCAAATAGATCAGAACTCACTATCTACATCACCCGACCGGATCGGACTTGTCCAAAGACAGGTGAACATCAGCCAGATCATATAAAGATAATGTTAATCGGTGCCGATGACCCTGACAGCCTTCGAGGTCTGTATTTGGATGGCACTATTATGGATGAGTACGCCCAGTGTGACCCAATTGTATGGGGACAGATTGTTCGCCCTGCATTGGGTGATAGAAAGAAAATTGCTTTTGAACTTGGCATTAAAACGGACTTGACCGGAAATAAACTGGAACCTTGGGTAATTTTTATCGGTACACCTAAGGGGCAGAATCACTTTTATCGACGGTATCGATCGGCTATTGATAATGAAAATTATTGTAAGGAGTATGAAAAGACGCACGATTTAGTGGAAGAGCGCATAGTTTGGGAAGATTTTGAGCAAGTGCATGGAATTGATGAGGACACCTCACAAATCCAAATGCGTGATATACTTGATTCGGTTGACTCTGAGACTAGGCAACAATATGAAGCTTTTAGGAAATATAATATATCTTCTCAATGGTTTACGGCTCTTTATAAAGCTAGCGAAACTGGTGTTCTCGCTTTGGAAGAAATTGAAGAGATGCAAGAAGACCTCACCGAGTCAGAGGTCGAGCAAGAATTAGAATGCTCATTTACCGCCGCAATATTAGGAAGTTACTATGGGCACCTCCTCATCCAAGCGGAGAAAGCTGGCCGTATTGGTAAAGTGGCTTATGACCCTCGCCATCCTGTTGATACTCATTGGGATATTGGTGTTGGAGACAAGTGTACTATTTGGTTTCGGCAAAAGATCGGAAATCAATACCATTATATAGATTATTATGAGTTCCACGGTGAAGGTATTGACCACTACATTAAGGTGTTGGATGCCAAAGCCGCCTATGATGGAAAGGTGACGGAGGTTTCTGAAGGTGTTGAAATTATTGGAAGAGGGTTTAAATACGGCAGACACGTCTGGCCGCATGACGGTCGCGTTCAAGAATTCGGATCTGGTCAATCTAGGCAAGAAACTGCACGAAAGAAAGGGCTTAGAGTATTTATTCAACCCAAGCAGCGAATTGAAGATCGCATCGAAGCGAGTAGAAACCGAATTAAAATATCCTACTTTGACGAGGAAAATTGTGCAAGAGGGCTAGAATGCTTGTATAATTATCAAAAAGAGTACGACAGTAAGTTAATGGTATTCAAGCAAAAGCCAAAACATGACTGGAGTTCTCATGGTGCTGACTCCTTTGGCTACTCTTCACTTGACGATAGAGGTAGTGAATTTGAGGGGTCGATCGACACAAAAAAATTAATGAAGGCCGAGGCCGATTATAACGAATTGGAGGCATAGATGAGTAGTTCTTCTCAAACTAGTGTAAAAAGACAAAGAGGGTTTGAAGAGAAAGATGTTAGAAAATTTCTTCAGTCTGGGAATCTTTTATCTACCACCACCTCAAAAGATGGGTTTAATATTGGAAATTTAAAACCTAAGGAAAAAGAATTTGTCACTGAGATAGCCAGTTATGACAGAAGTGGGTTCTTAGGTATGGGCACCCGTCGTAAAAATGTCAGCTATCAAAATAACCCCGACTTCTCTAAATTCGGGCAAGCGGATATAGACAGTATTGCGGAAATGTTTATGAATAGACAAAGAAGCATACAGCAGAAGCGACTGGCACCCGGCCGTAGCGCTTTATTTCTCGGAGGTAGATAATGATTATTAAAGGAAACTCTGAGGAAGAGGCGAATAAGGAAAAAGCTAAAAAGTTAATCGATCGCTTTAATAGAATGAAGTCGAATCGACAAAACTGGGATAGTCTATGGGAAGATGTCGCAAGGTTTGTTATCCCGAATAAGGATGATGTTTTTAGTTACAATAATCGCGCCACTGGAGATCAAAAACATCACAGAATATATGAAAACTCTGCCGTTCATTTTAATGAAATGCTGGCAAATACCTTACACTCAATGCTCACCAATCCATCACAAGTATGGCTTGAGTTCAATGCCAGAGACCAAGAGATAAATAAAAGCCCTAAGGTTCGCAAATGGTTGCAAGACCTAGCGGATCTTATGATTCAACTACTAAATAACACTAACTTTAATGCCGCCATCCACGAATGCTATCTTGACTTAGGCTCCTTTGGAACCGCCGTTCTTGGTGTGTTTGAGGATGACAAGGATGTATTTAGGTTTAGATCTGAACCTATTTATAAGTTCTATGTAGAGGAGTCTAGTCGATGTGTTGTCGATGTCATTGCCTCTAAAGTTAAAATGAAAGTTCGGGACGCTTTTAAGAAGTTTGGGGAAGATGCCTTTGGCTCAGAGGCGGAAATGCTTAAAAACGGACTGGATAAAAAAATAGAAATCCTGCACATAATTTTACCAAGAGAGGAGCGGAAACTTATCGGAATCGATAGTAAGAGCTTTGAGTACGCCTCTTGTTACATCTATGTCGAAAAGCAAATGATTATCAAGGAAAGCGGTTATAGGGAGTTCCCTTTTCTTGTGCCTAGATGGATCAAACTATCGGATGAAATCTACGGCAGATCTCCGTCTATGAAGGCATTGCCTGACATTAAGATGTTAAATCAAATTATGAAAACCACCATCAGAGGGGCGCAAAAGCTAGTAGACCCACCACTGCTAGTCCCTGATGATGGTGTTCTAGGTAGAGTGAATACTGTGCCCGGCGGATTAAACACCTATCGAGCCGGGACTAGCGATAGAATTGAACCACTGATTACCGGAGGTAACGCTGGTATTGGTGTTGAGATTATGAATGATGTCCGTGAAAGAGTTAAACAACATTATTTCGTTGATCAGTTTCAACTAAGAGAAGGGCCGCAAATGACCGCTACTGAGGTTAATGCCAGAGTCGAAATGCAGTTAAGATTGCTTGGCCCTATTCTAGGTCGTTTACACTATGAGTGGCTAATTCCTTTAGTAGGTCGTATGCTAAAGATTATGATTAGAAAGAAAATACTTCCGGCTAACGTGCCTCAAGAGTTGACCGAAAGAGATCTGGAAATTGAAGTATTCTTTACTTCTCAAATCGCTAAAGCTCAAAGATCGGCAGAAGCAGATAACCTTATCAACTACCTAGCAAGTCTACAGCCTCTAGCTCAAATAGACCCATCTGTAGTTGATGTCGTCAATAGAGATCAAGCGGTTAGAACCTTAGGTCACTTACGAGGAGTGCCTCAAGAGATTCTACACAACGAGGAAGAGTTAGCTGAGATTAGAGAGCAGAAGGCGCAGCAAGAGCAGGCTCAAATGCAAACACAAATGGATATGCAGCAAGCTGAAATACTTAACAAAGCGGCAGATCCAGCGTTAAAATTAGCACAAGCAGGAGGAGAGCAGTAGATGTGGACTGACGGAGAGGACAATGATGGGGCTTTGCCATTAAATGAGGCAGACCCCAAAGCAGAGAGGGAAGCAGGCAAGAGGGATAAGAAATTGGCATACATCCGAGCGTATAAACAGTTCTTTGAAACTGACAGCGGTCGATATGTTCTTTGGGACATGATGAAACAATGCCATTTTAGAGGAACCTCTTTCTCTCCCAACCCACAAGAGATGGCGTTTAATGAAGGCAGAAGATCCGTCATCCTTGATATTCTTAAAATAACAGAAACAGATGAAAGAAAAATATTAGATTTCTTTCAAAAGTCTATAGAACATTTAGAGGGAGATGAAGATGAAGACTTTATTTAATTTATTAAAAGCAATGTTTATTTTACAGATGTACATGTCTGAAGGCGAAGGCGGCGGATTTATGGGCGGAGGCTCTACAAATGTAGAGGGTGGATCCAATGAACCTCCGGCAGAAGGGGGTAATCCTGCGGCAAAAGGGGGTAATCCCGATACAGATGTCCAGTATTCTTATCCTCAGGGATTGGACGAATCCTATCATGGCTCGCCAACCCTAATGAAATATGTCGACAAAGAGACAGGAAAATTTAACGATGCTGAGGTTTATAAAGCGTTAGTCCACGCTCAGTCTGCTATCGGCTCAGAAAAAATTCCTGTACCTAACAAGAACTTTACCGAGGAGCAATGGAGAGAAACATTTCATAAGCTAGGTTTACCTGAGAAAATTGATGAGTATAGCTTAGAGAATAATTTACCTGAGGGAGTACAAGCAAATGAAGAAATGTTCAACGGATTTAAAGAGTTGGCGCATAAAGTGGGGATCTTACCTAAACAAGCGCAAGAGATACTCAACTTTTACAATGAGCAAATGGCAGGAACTACTCAACAGCAATCCCAAAGAGTTGAAGAAGAAATCCAGCAAGGGAGACAAAAGCTAGAACAAGAGTGGGGTAACGACTTTGAAACAAATATGAAAAGAGCTGAGATGGCGCTTGATCACTTCTTCCCATCGCCCGAGCAAAAGCAAGCAATTGCCGCTACTGGTTTCCTAGATACTGTAGAAGGTACAAAGTTTTTCGCTCAGTTAGCCAATGGATTAAAGGAAGATCAATTCACTTCTGACGCATCTTCAGGCTTTGGAATGGATAAAAACGAGCTTCAAGAGCAAGTTAATCAGACATATAGTAAACTAAGAGAGATGGGTAAAACTCACCCACAATATCAAGGAACCTTAACTAAGTACCAGAATTTATTATCTAAATTGCATGGTAATAAACCTGTAGGGTCGACTACCGCTGCAAGAGTTTAAAAGTTTATCCATTGTCGAATAGGGTTATAATATAACTGTTCGACACGGAAGTTGAATGCTGCTTTTTTTAACCTACATAGGGGTCTTGCACTAGAGGCCCCTTTTTTGTATAATGCCTGAGTCCTTTCCTTGGGACAGCCTATCTTTTTGTTTTGGTCGATAGAAAGATTTAAAGGGGTCGCTGTGAAGGCCCCTTTTTTTATTTTTGTGGTATAATTTGCCCATAGCTGAGGACGTGCTATGGATAGAACGACCACATTAGATCTGCCTAGGAAAGGCGAATACATCCAGTACTTCATTGCAAGTGATTGGCATACGGACGCGCTTCATATACCTACCTACGAAATTTTAAAACAACACGCTAAACTTCTTCCAAAGAAAAATAGGCACCTTATTATCGGAGGCGATTTTTTAGATTGCCTGCACCTTATGATGGACGACACTACCATGAAAAGGGTAGCTAAGAGCGTTTATGATATTGAAGGAATCCTTATCCCCGAGACTGAGCATGAGATGGAGTGGGGTAATAAAATCTTAGATGATCTACAAAAGGTTTTTCATAAGATCTATTTTGTAGCTGGCAACCATGATTACCGTTATGAAAAGTGGATGAGGTATTGTCCGGTAGCTTATGAGCATAATTTTGATTACGTTGCAAGATTAAAATTAAAAGAGCGCAAAATTCCTTTTATCAACTACCCTGACTATCTCGACATCTGCGATAGCCTGACTTTTACCCACGGATCTAAACATGGACGCAACCACAATAAACAACATTACGAAATGGTTTTTAGAAGCGTCATCTACGGACATGTACATCACCACAACTGTACCAGTTTTGCTGTTAGGGGAATACCCCACAAAGCATGGAGTTTACCTTGTATGTCTGACCTTGGGCCAGAGTACCAACGAAAACGAGGTGAGAACAATTGGACAAATGGGTACGCAACAGTAGTTATGCGACCGTCAGGAATATTCAATACTTACATACATGAAATATATGAAGAGGAGCTTTGGCTGCCACATGGAAAGCGAATTAAATCTGCTTAAATTTCCGCAGGTAGATAACATTTATCGTGAGCGAGTACGTGTGGCGCTGGAGTGCCTCGGTGATCCCAATGAGGAAATGGATGCATTAAACGGTATTTTCGAGGGGTTAGTCGAGTTTTTTGACACATTAGACTCAGCCGAAGCCGAGATGATTTCCTACGAATTGCAGAAGATTCAGTACTATACCCAAGTAACCTACGAAAATTGGACTTGATTTTTATACCGCACCTCCTTATACTTTATTTAATTGCTCATGGGACACTCTAGTTTCAGACCCCTTTGATGGGCAAGAGGAAAGCCTCGTAAGAGACACCTTATCCGTCAAAGAAACTGAAACCACTAACGGAGGAAAACATGAGTTTTCAAATTACAACTGCCTTCGTCCAAGGCTATAAAAACAACATTCACATGTTGGCACAACAAGAGACTCCAAGAGTTTTCGGTAAGACTCGATCAGAGACGCAATCTTCTGAGACAGATTACTACGAAAGAATTGGTGTAACTGAAGCTAACGATGTCGTATCACGTCACGGTGATACTCCTATTAACAACGCACCTCACACAAGACGTGCTGTTACCCTTCAAGATTCTGATTGGGGTGACTTGATTGACCGTCTTGACCGAGTTCGTCTTCTCATCAACCCAGATGACGCTTATGTAAAGATCGCTGTTGCGGCTCTTAACCGTAAAAAAGACGACATCTTTATCTCTGCTGCTTTTGGTTCAGCGCTTTCAGGTAAGACTGGATCTAGTTCAGTTTCTCTACCAAACGCTCAGAAAGTAGTAGCGACTAACGCTGCTGGGAACGCTCTTTCAGCTCTTAACGTAAAAACTCTACGTAAATGTATGAGAAAATTTGATGAGGCTGAAATTGAAGATAGCGACAAGCGTTATTTTGTATTTAACGGTGCGCAGAAAGAAGCTCTTCTTGCTGAGACTGAGGTTACTTCTGCTGACTTCAACACTGTCCGTGCCCTTGTTCAAGGTGAGATCAACACTTTCTTAGGATTCGAGTTTATCCGATCTGAAAGACTTCCTGTTACTGCTGCTAACAACACAGCAGCTAGCTTTTCTGCTGGTACAGTAGACGGTGGATCTGATACGATTCCTGCTGGATCTGATCGACTTCTTGCCTTCACCGAAATGTCTATGATTTCTGCTACAGGAATGGACATCTTCGTTGACGTAGGGCCAAGACGTGACAAAAAAATGTCAACCCAAGTTTATGTTCAACAATCAGTCGGCGCTGTCCGAATGGAAGAAGAACGTGTTCTTGAAATCCAGTGTGCGGCTAACTAAGGAGGCTTAAATGACTGACTACAATATGGATAACTACTCAGCTTATGCTGATGATAACGGTAAAGCCGATCCGCATAACATTAATGCGCGAGTGAAATGCCTTTACGATGAGTTTACGCTAACCGCTGAACTTGCTGTAAATGACGAGCTTTTGATGCACAGTCTTCCTGAGGGAGCTAGAATCATCGACGCTTACATTCACTCAGATCAGCTTGGTACTACAGGTATTTTAGACTTAGGTCTAAAAGCTTATACTGATAAAGACGGTAACACTGTTTCAGAGGACTCTGATGCTCTTGTAGCTTCAGCCGATGCTGGTGGACAAGCTGTTCTTGCTAAAATGGCTGCTGGTGCCGCTGGTGCATCTGCTGAGATCGGTTACGGCGGAGCGCAAGCTTTCCTAATTTGTACTGAGGCGTCTGACGCTGGTATAGGTGATACGGTAAGAGCTGCGATCTTCTACCTACTTGACTAAAAATTAGATTGATAGGGAGGAAGTTTGTCTTCTAGTACGGAAATTTGCAACTCAGCGTTGATTAAATTAGGACAAGAGCGGATTTCCTCCCTTTCTGAATCCAACAAAAGAGCTAGACTTTGTAACGAACAATACTCTAAACTTAGAGACAGTCGATTACAAAGTCATTACTGGAACTTTGCAATGGCAAGGGCACAGTTAAGCTTAGTATCCGGCTCTCCCGAGTTCGGGTTCGATTACCGATATCAACTCCCTACTGACTGCCTCAAAGCAGTACACTTAAATGACAAGACAGCAAGATTTAAAGTGGAAGAAAATGCTTATGTCCATACGAATCTAGTAGAAGCTGAATTGCTATATGTGAAGAAAATAACAGACGAAAGTAAATATTCGCCCATGTTTAGGGAGTTACTAGCATACGATATCGCTATTGATTTATGTACGGCCTTGACCCAGAAACGGACACTCAAGCAAGATTTAATCGCTGAGAGAAAAGAGTTTTTACGGGATGTTCGTTCCGCAGACGGTCAAGAAGGTACGAACGATCAGCTAATGTCAGATACATGGCTAGAATCCCGATGGGGCGATCCAACGGGAGACTATGGCTATGAAGACGGCATATAAAAGAATCCAAGAATCCAAAGCAAATTTAAAAATAAAACGTGGGTGGCAAATTGAGTCGTTTTAGAAAACTAATATCCAACATTAAACATGGTGAGATGTCCCCTCGATATTACGGGAGGAAAGATCTTGAGGAGTACTCAAGAGGTGTAAAGAAGCTCACCAATATGGTTCCTGACAGAGACTCAGGATTTTATCTTAGAGGCGGTACTCGCTATCAAGCAGATGTTACCTCCTTTGCAGTAGGCTCAAGAGGGCCCGGTCAAATTCCATTTATCAGTACAGAGAATGAAGCCTACACAATTGTCATAAATACCGATGGCGTAGATATGTCTACCGACCGATATTTTGCAGTTTATAAGAATGATGGAACCGCTGCCACTATTGTCGCCGCCCTTGACCTAAGCGTATACACCACCGCACCACTTGCCACCTTAGACCCTCATGGGTTTAAATGGGCGCAGATAGCAGATGTTATGTGGATCACTCATGCTAGCGGTCTATTCCGCCCTATCATCGTATCTAAGGTCTCTACGGACAATGATGACTTTCTATTCGTCGATTACTCATTAACTCCTATTGTAGGGTTTTATGGCGGATCTGGTTTAGTAAATAACCTTAACATTGGTCGAGTCAATACTGTGCTGAAAGAGCCGTATCGAGATGTGAATACTACATCAGTTACTATGACCCCTAGCGCAACATCAGGTACAGGGATTACAATTACTGCCTCTTCTGGGTTTTTTACGGCGGAGCACGTCCCATGCAAGATAAAAATTACCCACGGAGCTACAACAGGCGTAGCGACTATAGTCGGATATACTTCCGCAACCGTAGTAACGGCTGATGTTAATATAAATTTCGGAGCCACCACAGCCTCCACCAATTGGGAAGAGTCAGCTTGGAGTGAGGCGAGAGGATACCCTAGGGATGTTATCTCTCATGAGCAAAGACTTGTGTGGCTAGGAAATATATCTCAACCAGATACAATCTGGGCGAGTCAAGTCGGTAACCCATTTATCTTGATGCAAAGAAGGCTTGCTCAAGACATAGCCTCGGGAGCCGACACATCCGGCATAAATTTCTTCATTGACACCAACATTCCAGATGATCAGAAGAATTATAACGGAAATGTCCAAGTTCTCCTTACTCAACCGTTCAGCTTTAATTTGCCTGCTGAAACTGTAACCCCTATCTCTTGGGCAAGTTCAGGTAGGAACCTTATTGTAGGAACTACCACCGCTGAATATGTTATTACCGGAGGCTCTTTCGACATAAACAACATCAACATAAGAAGGCAGACCTCCTACGGAGGATTAGGTTCTAGATGTATTTCTATTGACAACCAAATCCTTTACATCCAAAGGGGCGGTCAATCGATCCGTAACTTTAAATATAATGAAGAGAATGGCTCCTATATTTCAAGGAACATTGCTTTAACCGGAGAACATCTTAGCCGACATGGAGATGATATATTCTCAGAATATCCTGACGACTATCGCTGGAAGGCGATGGCACACCAAAGATCTGAGGATATTGTGTGGCTTCTTAACAGCTCGAATAAGTTAGTCGGAATACGGTTCAGTCAAGAAAATGAAATGGTGGCTTTTTATAAGCTTCGTTTTGACACTAATGATAATGAAGAGGATGTACGAGTATTTAGTATGTGCTGCCTCCCTTCAGCCTCAGGGGCTAGGGATGAGCTATGGGTAGTACTAGAGAGGACTATTAATAGCAGCACCGTCTACTACCTTGAAAGAGTCTCTCAAGACTTTGACGGCGAAACCTTATATGACACCAATCAGGATGTAGAAAGCAATCAGTCGATGTTCTTAGACTGCGCTTTAGAGATTGATAATACCGCAGCTACATTGACGGACACCTTAACTGGGCTTTCTCACTTAGAAGGAGAGACAGTAACTTTCGTTTATCGAGGTGTTAAGATTGGCGAGTACGAGGTCGTAAGTGGAGAGATATCGCTTGATGCTGCCGGTCAGACGGCAGTCGATACCGCAGGAATTGGATGGGTAGGTATTGAGTATGAGGGGACTATGGAGTCCTTGGATGTAAATGCAGGAGGCGATATTGGTTTTAGTGAAGGTCAGTACCAGCGTATTGTTGACGCTGATATTAGGTTTTATAAAACTAGAGCCGCTAAGTATGGATCAATTGATTCTACTGAGCAGAATAATACTCAATATGATGTAGAGTTTAATCACGCTACCACTACCGCTTTATCCGATGAAGTTAAAGAATTAAATATTCCAAACAGCACAGAGACAGAAAACAGTATAATGGTTAAGAGTAATGGCCCTTACCCATGTCGTGTACTTGCCATTAATTTATTGGGAGAGACCAATGATTGATGTCAAGAAATTTAAAGTAGAGCACCTTTTAAACTTCATGCCCGACAGGTTTATTGATGGGTTGAACTGGCAAATGGCAGAAAACTCTGTCAATCCTACTATGGATATTGTCACCTTATTTGATAAAAAAGGAGAGCCTATTTGCTTTGCTGGGATCAACCACAAGAGATATGGAGTAGGTGAGCTATGGGTTATTCGTGGTAAACTAATTCAAGAGAATAAATTTAACTTTTACAAGAGTATTAGAAATTTAATTGAGTTTACATTTCAGCACATGGAGATACACCGACTAGAGATAGCAGTCGATGTGAATTATCCAGAATATTTTAAATGGGCGGAAAGCCTAGGTTTTGAGTTAGAGGGAGTTCAAAAAAGGTATGATCACCTAGGGAACGACCACGCTATCTATGTGAGGTTTAACAATGGCTGAAGGTGCAGCAGTAGCCGCTATTGGCGGTACATTACTCGACATGAAGGGGCAAAAGGATGCTGCTAGATCTGAAGCGGCTGCTGCTAGGAGAAATGCCGATCAAAAGAGAAAAGAGGCCCTTGAGCTTCTCGATCGCTTTAATATAAATGCCGCCGCTATGAAAGGTGAGGGTGAGATCGAGGTATCTAACCAAATGTTAAGTGCCGCGGCTAGAGGGGTGGATGTTGGGTCTGGCTCTGCATTAGATACCTTTGAGCAGACTAGAGCTTTAGTAGCTGATGAAATAGCCCTGAGAAAAAGGGAAGCTTTATTTCAAGCGCAGCAGCTTAGAAGATCCGCAGTAAGCGATGAAATATATGCCAGAGATGTTAGGAAAGCCAGTAAATACAGAAGGTTTGGCACTTTTCTTAGAGGTGCTGGTACAGCAGGAGGGTTATTACTGTAATGGGACTACGATTAAAGATACCTAGAATTAGTCAAGATGTTAGTACTGCTAGAGAGGATACTCGTAGATCTGGTTTAGTAGGTAGAGCATTGTCTGACGTAGGGCGATCTATTGCCGATGTAGGCGTTAAAGTTGGATCTATTGTAGAGAGAAGAGAGCAAGAGAAAAAGAAGTCTGAAATCTCTATGAAACGTAGGATATATAAGGCCAAATTGGGAGAGACTGAAAAGCGTATTCGAGAGGAATTCGAGAACGACCCCGACACAGGGTTTGAGGAATATAAAAAGACTAAAGAAAAGCTATCTCAACAGATGATGCAAGGAGTGACTGACCCACAAGTACAGTTTGAACTGCAATCAGAAAAAACTATTATAGATAGTGCTTTTGATATTAGGGCTGAGTCTTATAAAAATTTAAGAAGAACAAAGTTATTTAAAGAAGAGCTAACTGAGTCGGCTGAGTTTGATAGAAACCAGTACCTCCAGACACCTCCAGAGAATGTGGAAGATGTTATTAACGACATTATGTATGACTTAGCAGATATTGAATGGAGGTCTTTTTCCAATGAAGCAAAAAACGCTCAGGCTCAACAGGATACAGCTACTAGAGTAGACGGAGCAGTAGAAGGGTATTTAAGAGCCTACCAGTTTAATAAAGCTAGAGATTTAGTAGAAAAAGTACCTGACTATAGGGATGAGTCTATTTTAGATAAAGCTAGCTATCTTAGAAAAATTGACCAAAGAGAACAGTATTATAGAAACCTTCAAATTAACAAGCAAAGGCAAGTCGATCAATGGCTTAAGGATAATAATCGCAAGGTTTTATTGCAAGCTGAGGAGGCAATTAGGGAGAAAGTCGCCAACCCTGAAGCAGATAATAATGAGTCTTTTAACAAGTTAAGAAGGTTGAAAGAGGTTAAAGTAAAATACAATAACTCTAGGTCGCGCAAGACTATGAGTGCCCGAGATAAGAACAGAAGTAGTAGGCTAGCTGTTCAGTTTATGGAGGCGATTAGTGAATCTGACGGCCCTTCTTATGTAACTAGAAAGAGGATTAATAACAACTTCTTTGCTGGGAAACTGTCGGCGGAAGACGCTGAAATGGCGTTAAAATCTTTTAAAACTAGAAGCGACAAAAAATATAAAAGAGAGGAGATGTCTAAGTCTAACTCTATTCTAAGGGAGCAAAACCAGAGTCTCAATTCTATAGGTTTTTATGAAACAGATCAAGAAGAGGTGGCAAGACTTATGACTATCAGGGATGGGATTGTACAAGACTTCGGTTACTCTCCTGTTGATGCTGCTTATATCGCCTTAAATTCCGCGGGTAAAGGTGAGCTGCAAAGATCGGGAGAATCCTACGGACACTATGGAGAGGTCAGCCTAGAGGCTGTAAAAAATCATATTATAAGAGTAGCTACTGGTCAGGGTGAGTACAAGAAAGCGAGTCCTAAAGAGCGTGAGGCTATTCTTAAAAACTTACAGAAGTTTGAGACTATACTGAGAAGTAACGAATATCCTACTCTGTTAGACTTACAGCAGAAAAAAGCGAGAGGGAAGTAATGGCAGAAAGAATTAGTCAAGATATCATAGGTAACGAGCAAAACAGTCCAATGGTAGATGTCTACTCTTCGGAGAGAAAACTGGCATCAACTCCAGAGGAAAGATTGAAAAAAATAGCCGAGCAATACTCTAAGGAGTTAGGTAAAGACTATACACCTCCAGAGGAAGAAGAGTCAGATCTGATGGATATTGGCGGCAAGGTGTTAGAGAATCTCGCTGAGATGCCGACTGCCGTAGGTGTAGGAGCTGTTCATGCAGTACAAGAAGTAGGTAATACTGCCATAGCATTAATAGATGCCGTGGAAAACTACTCTGCTGAAAAGTTCGGTCACAGTGCAGATATACTATTTGAGGAAGGGCAAAAGCTAAGGTTTGCTGAGCTTACTCCCGAGATGAAGACTCCGGCAGGAAAGATCACTAAATTTATGACCCAACTTTTTGTCGGGATGAAAGGTCTCGATAAAGTTTTTAAGTACGGGAAACATGCCAAGGGCGCAGGGAAAGTCCTAAGGAACATGGCACTAGGGGCTGGGTCAGAGGCTATTGCTACTAGTACTGATGATGGCATGGCAGTAGATATGTTCTATGAGTTCTTCCCAGAGGCAAAGAATCCTGTAATGGACTATCTTGCCAGTAACCCTAAGGATACTGAGGCGGAGAAAAGGTTTAAAAAGTTTACTGAGGGGTTCTTTTTAGAAGGGCTAGCTGAAGTAGTTTTTAAAGCCTTTAAATTGGTAAGGGCAAAAAGGGTACAGAAGAGTGTAGCTAAAGATACTGATGATGTATTAGAGGAGATGGGACAGCAAGGTATCCCAGCTAATAAGCAAGAGGCATTAAGTCCTGAGGAAGTAGCTCAAGTTAAAGCTGATAGGAGAGCAGACTTACCTCCTACTCCAGAAGAAGAAGGTCTACCGCCTACTCCGAAAGAAGGTCTACCGCCTACTCCGAAAGATGATCTACCGCTTACTCCAGAAGAAGAAGGTCTACCGCCTACTCCGAAAGATGATCTACCGCCTACTCCGAAAGATGATCTACCGCCTACTCCCGAGCAAGAAGGTCTTCCTCCCGATACATTAAATGGCGAGATCTTAAAAATAAAACAAGAGGTAAAGGCAAGAAGGCAAGCGCAAAAAGAACTACCCCCTATACCTACTCCCAAAGACCCTAAATATCCCGACCTCTATAACATTAAGGATACTGACGGAGTTAGGAAGGCCATAAAGAAAATGGTTAAAGGTGAGCATCCTACTCAAGAGGCTGCAAAAGAGACTATAACTAGAGACCAGATGCAAGAGTACGCCGCTAAACTAGGTGTTACCTTTGAAAACTTAGAGGAAGTCATAACTAAAGAAGGTTACTCTGCTGTCGAACTACAGGCGTTAGTTGATTTGACTAAAAAGTCTGCTGACAACGCCTACGAATCTATTTTAAAAATCGACCCAGAGAATATAAGTAAAGCCGATGAGCTGGAAGTTTACCAGCATTTAGAGCAATTAGAAACTACAACCAGTATTCTTCGTCCTGCTGCTAGTGACCAAGGGCGAGGGTTAGAGCTTTTAAAGCAAGTAGCAGATGTGAGTAAAAAGGATAGACTCTATAAAGAGCTTAAAAGAAAGTACGGTAAAGATGCTGTACCTCACATTGTTAAAGCGATGAAAGAAATCGAGGCAAGAGGTGGGATTGATAATTATCTATACTGGAAGGCGTTAGTTGATCGACCGTTTTATGTAAAGATAGCAGACGCTTCTACTGAATTTCTTATCAATAGGTTCTTAGGTTCAGTCGCTACTCAGTCCGTAAACCTTTTTTCAAATGCATTCAATACTGCTACTCAGCCTGTAGTTAGAAAGTACGCTGAAGTACTTAGCGAAGGGCTGGAAGAGTCCGTACAAAGAGGTGAGGCAGGGGCATACTTTGATGTTATCACTAGTATGGAATCTCTTAAGGACGCGTTTCAAGCAGCTACCCTCACATGGAAGACAGGTAAAAGTAAGTTCTATACTAAATATGATTTAAACCTTAGATCGGATAAAGGTATAGACAGACCCGATATGATGAGCGCGGCTGCGTTTGATTTAGAAGGAACTGCTGTCGGTAAAACTCTCGACATGCTTGGTAAGGCATCATCTCTCCCATCTAAAATGTTAAACAGTGCTGATGAGTTTTTTAAATTTATTAACCAGCGAGGAGAGCTACACGCTTTAGCTGTTAGAGAGTCTAAAAAGACCCAGATGATAGAGGGTCTTACTGACCTAGAGACTGAGGCCCTTAGACAAAAACTGCTGAAAGATCCTACGTTTGAAATGCAGGTAGCGGCTAAAAAGCAAGCTGAGTACGCTACATATACCCAAAGTCTAAATGATATTAACATGTCCCCTAGAGGCTTAGGTAAGCTTAACTTCTCGGGATTAGAGCAAGACTTAAGAGGCAATGTACTGGGTCGAGTCGTAGCTCCTTTTATTAGAACTCCTACAAATATTGTAGCTCAAACATTAGAACATACTCCTATTGCTTATATTCAGGATACCTTCGGTAAAGCTATGAGAGAAGGTGGAGCCGCTAGAGATATTGCGCTGGCTAAAGTTAGCTTTGGTTCAACTGTCATGGGCTTTGGCGCTTACTTAGCAGCTAACGGTGTTATTACCGGAGATGGCCCAACCGATTATAGGGCTAGGATAGCTTTAGAAAAAAATGGAAACTGGAAGGCAAATAGTTTAAAAACGCCAAAAGGATATATCCCTCTAAGCTCCTTAGGTATTATGGGGGAAGTACTTGCTAAATCTGCTCAACTTGCAGAGGTATTAGGTACTGCTAGCCGCACTGATGATGGGGAGAGAGATGAAATAGGTACAGAAGCAGGGGCTTATTTAGTCAGTCTATACACTCCAGACTTTTTAAGCCAAGGCATCTCTGACGTACTTTTAGCTAGAGAGGGAAATAAGCAAGCTCTAGAAAGACTTGGAAGAAGTACGGTAGGTCAGATGTCTGTAGGTAGAACCTCGGAAAGTATTAGAGGTCTTTTCGGTTCTGTAGCTCTAGATAAGTCTCCGCGAGGGGAAGATAGAAATAAGATATGGCAATCCATAATTAATAATTTTAAAGCTGGGTTCCCTCAAGATTTTGTTGAAGCTGCCGGAGGAGAGAGACTGTATCCCCGATTAAACTTGATGGGTAAAGAGATAAAGTTTTATGGATTGTATCAGGACGAGTACGAGTTCGGTGCTTTAGGAGGGGAGATCCATCCTGAAATAGCTAAGTTTATAGGTGAGTTTAATAATACAGCTAGAAATCTTTTAGAAGACAGATCAGGTTACGAGTTATTCAGACTGACAATGCCCCCTAGAGCGCTTGATGTTAGACAGTCTACTAAAGGCGGTACAATCAAAATTAGCGGTAGAGGTACGTACGAGTTAAACAATGAGCAATATTACAAATACGTCAAGTACTCTGCTGGTTTAGATAGAGGTAAAATAAGTGGAGGCTCGCTTGAAAATAGGATAGTAGGTATTCTTAGAAGCACTAAGAATAATAAAGCGATGACTCCTGTATTAAAAATGCAGTTAATACGTCAAACTATAAATCAGTACAGGAAAAATGCTGAAAATATTCTTATGCAAGAGTATCCTGAAATAAGACGAGAAATGTATAAAGAGTCTCGGGAAGAACTTGAAAGAAAAGTGATTCCTAGATTGGAGATATAATATGACCGTATCAAATACTACAGTAAAACAGACTTATGATGGCAATGGGGTAACCACCTCTTTCGCCGTACCCTTTGACCACAGTGATAATGACACTATTCAAGTGGTGTTAATTGACGAGACTACAGTAGATACATCAACTGAGTCAGGGTTTGATGAGACTGTTCAGACTATAACTACTGATTACACCTTGACTGGAGATCCGGCCACTGCGGTTGTGATGAACTCCGCTCCTAGCGCCGACGAGAAGCTAAGAGTTAAAAGGGTTACTCCATTAACTCAACTCTCCGACTACGATGCAGGAGAGGACAATAATGTAGATATTGAGGAGCAGCTTGATAACATTATCCGCATCGCTCAAGAGCTAGATGATCGAATTGATCTTGAGGAAGCTGAAGGTGCTAGCTCAGGCAGCTACTCAGCATCAGCACCCGACTGGGCGAACTCAGTATCCTATTCTGAGGATAATTTAGTAGTTAAGGACGGCACCTTATATAGGTGTTTGACCGCCCACACATCAGGAACCTTCAACACTGACTGGCTAGTAAACAGTTATTGGGAAGTTTTAAGTGGGCCTCAAGGCGAGACAGGCGCTACCGGATCTCAAGGAGCTACTGGTAACACAGGAGCGACCGGCCCTACTGGCCCAGCAGGAGCAGATGGATCCGATGGAGCCGACGGTATCTTCAGTCAGATCGCTTCATCAGGCGAAGCAATCACAGGAAGCGATAACACTAAGGGTATGACGCCTCTTAGAACTGTTGAAGCTATTGACGCTCAAGTGGATTTGACCACCTTAGCAAGCAATAGGTCTCAAATAGCAGATAATGTATCAGACATCAGTACCTTACAATCTAGGGTTACAGCACTAGAGGCAATTAATCCTGAAAATTATGGAAGGTTCGTAGGGCAGCAAGTATGTCTAAACAATCAATCTACTCCGGTAAGTTTGCTCGGACTTAATAAGTCAGGAGATGCTCAGAATAAAGGATTTGCACTAGCTCGATCTGGTGACGGTACTGAATTTGCGAGAGTACAAATCTATATTAAAAGGGAGACCAGTACTGCTAGAAGATTTAGCTCCTTAGTGTTGGTTATGCATTTAGTAAATGGCACATGGCTAATCGGGCGTGAAGATACTATGCAGTTAGATTTAAGCCTAGATGTCGATGGGGTTACATTCTCAGTACAGACATCGGGCGTAGATAATTACGGACAAGTTTATTACACATCAGACAATATGTCAGGAACCGGACATGATGATGGCGATCAATCTTTAATCTCATGGAACGGACAGGAGAACAGTAAATTATGAGAACCTTACTATTACTAATTCTTCCATTATTATTTAGTTTTAAACACATCGATACACTGGTAGTGGGTGACAGGGTTGTACCTGAGAGTAGTGCAGTCCTTCAACTGGAAAGTACCTCAGGGGCATTCCTACCTCCTAGGATGACTACTGCACAAAGAAACGCTATTAGCAGTCCTGCTAACGGTATGTTGATATACAACACAGATTTTCAATCTCTACAGGCATATTCTTCAGGTGTTTGGGGTTCTGTCGGAGGCGGAGGCGGAGCCGGTCTTGAGCCATGGGTAACAGGTACTCTTTACGATACTGATGATGTCATCTTCGCTAGTGATGATAAAATTTACGCCGCTAACTCATCTCATACTGCCGGAACCTTCAGCACTGATCTGAGTAACGGTCTTTGGAGAGAGCTGTCAGACGATATAGATCGATTAAGCTCTGCTACAGATTTTGCAATCGCTACTTGGTCAGGAAGTTCTGGGGACGCTTTACAGGTATCGGGTGTTACTATCAATGCTTCTGATGATATGACAGGGGTTAACTCTGCTGATATCGGTAACTTAGCTTTAAATCTTAATACGTTAAGCTCGACCGACACTAATGGAAATATCATCTTAGATCCAAATGGCACAGGCAATGTACAGCTACCGGATCTAACAGTAAGCCAGCCAGCTTATGTCGATGCATCGGGGAATCTAGTTTCACAGGATTTAGACCTTACATCAGATGTGACTGGAGTGTTGCCTGTCGCTAATGGCGGTACTGGCTCAGCGACTCAAAACTTTGTGGATTTAACGACTAATCAGTCTATAGCAGGTCAGAAAACTTTTACAGATGACACGACTATAGACGCATCAGGTTCAGGAGATGCATTAGCTATTACTCACAGCGGCTCAGGTGACGGGCTATCTGTTAACCATAGCGGATCTGGGGTAGCGGCTACAATTACAGGAACCGTTAATGTTACAGGGGATTTAAGCGTAGATAACCTTACATTAGATGGCAACACTGTTAGTTCAACCGATACTAACGGCAACATTATTTTAGACCCTAACGGCACTGGTAACGTAAACTTGCCTGACTTAACAATTAGCCAGCCTGCCTATGTTGATGCATCAGGTAATTTGGTTTCTCAAGACTTGTCCTTAACATCGGATGTTACAGGTATTTTACCAGAAGCTAACGGTGGCACAGGGTTAGATGCAAGTGCTGTGACCGACGGACAGCTTCTCATTGGTAACACATCCGACAACACTTTTGACCTAGCAACAATAACAGGGACGACAGACCAAGTATCCGTAACAAATGGTAATGGCTCAATCACATTATCCACGCCGCAAGATATTGCAACGACATCAAGCCCAACTTTTGCAGGCGTTACTTCTACTGGTGATATCTTAATGAGTGGAACAGGTCAGATTGACCTACCCGTAGGAACGACAGCGCAACGAAGCGGATCACCCAATAGCGGTATGCTTCGCTTTAATTCTGAGACATCTTCTTTTGAAGGTTATAACGGTTCAGCGTGGGGTTCAATCGGTGGCGGTGGTGGTGGTCTTGATATCTTTTACAACGAAGATCACGAATCCGCTACAGACTCTTCAGATTACACCACAGGGCTAAACGCAACGTTTGATAATATCGGTACACTTGGCGGTGCCCTAGCAGATGAAACAACTAATCCCATTGCAGGTGCCACGTCAATAAAGTACACAACTAGCGCAACGGCAACTAACTCAACCAACGACTGGATTGCAAGTGCATCAATCACATTAGACGATAAGCAAAAAGGCAATTTTGTCGGGTTTAACTTCTTCTATACGTGGGATGGCTCAGATGATCTTTTATGCGTAATTGTTTGGGATGATACAAATGACGCTGTACTAAACGACTCGACAGATTGCTTAGAGACCGCATCTAATCCGACTCGATATAGCCTTGGTGTTTTTATCCCAACGTCAACCAATGCGATAAAACTTGGCTTTCATCACACTGGAGCAAGTGAATCGAGCAAGGTTTTAGTCTTTGATGATTTAGAGCTTTCAAGTAATCCGTTTGTTTATAAGGAGCTTTCGGAAGTAAATTCGGTAGAGCTAAATGGAACTGATGGGAGAGCTATTACTATATCTACTGAATCAATAAACTGGAGCGGGTCTGGAAATGGATGGGTCAGTGGAGCGGATGGTTCAAATTTTACAAACGGAAACTATTACGAAGTACAAAAAAACAACTCTATTGTTGAAATAGATGGAAATATCTCATTTACCGCAAATTCAACTAATTATATCGGGCTCTATTTAAATGGAGCTTTTTATAAAATTGTTTCGGCATTTAACACAACTACTAGAAAGAAATTTCAATTTACTTCAATAAAAGGAGAATTTAGTGCTGGAGACAAACTATCTTTTGGTTCAAATGGTGCAGGATTTACCTCTAGTACAAATTCCAACCTTTGTCATTTAAGAATAAATGAGCATTGGGAAGCCGAACACGTTGTAACCCCTGCGAAAGTTAGTGCGACAAATCTAGAGGGATACTCCCCAGCGCTTGTAGGTGTCGGCACAACAACTAACCAAGAAATAAAATACAAGCTCGAAGGCGACATGATGACAATCCAAGGTCGCTGGACAAATGGAACAGTTTCTGCAACAGAGTTTCAGTTACCATTACCAAGTGGCTACACTATTGCAAGTGATTATAGTTTTATATCTATAGTTGGCGACTATCAGAGAAGTAGTGCAGCGGATACCCATTATGTCGCGTTAGCAACCGCTGGGGATTCATTTTTAAACATAGGTTATAGAAACGCAGGCACAAATGTATTGCTTACTCCGCAAAACGGTAATGCGCCTTGGGGTACAGGTGACGCAATAACAGTCAATGCAACCTTCAAAGTTGAGGAAGGAGATACCAATGCGACTTTTTTGGCGGCAATCCCTTTAAACTATACGCAGACTAAAACACTGGGTACAACCTCAACATCAAACCAAGATTTAAGTGACTTGCAGTTTAATAACCTTGTAGTCGGTAAGTGGTATGAAATAACGGGTGAAATGAGAATGTTTTCGGATGGAGGAAAGGTGAATACGGTTGAGTTTAGAAGTGCTTCTGGTGGAGGTGGTGATCTTTACCTAACTCAGAAATTTGAGGGTAATGCAGGAGGGGCTACAAATGACACTGGATGGATGTCTCCTTCCAAGAAATTTAAAGCTGTTAGCACCACGTTGTATGTTAGGCACAATGGGGCTGACACCTTAAGCTCCGGCTCTACAGTAGACTTAACCGAACTAAACTACACCAAAGAAACAACGAGGTTTTAATAACAACTTTTAGCGAACACATTCAAAAAACGCGTAGTGAGAAAATCACATTGTGCCACGTTGAGCCAAAGCGTCACGTTATGGAATGGACTTCTCAAGGTGCAGGGGTTTACACTCGTGACGATTCGCAAGTTATTATCAATGTCGAAGACAATTAAGAAAGGAGTCAAGGATGACTGACACTGGAAAAATTGAAGCAGAAGGTAAAAGAGTTTTTTTAACTGGAGTCGCTACGCTTGCTACTGCTTTTTTAATTGGAACTTTTGTTATGATTTACAACAATGACAAAAACTCTCAAATATTTGTGAAAGAATTGTCGTTCCTAACATCTCAAGTATCAGACCTTAAAGACCAGATCAAAGAGATGAGAATGGCAGTCAATAAAAACACCCTTGATCGATGGACTAGATCAGACCACACACAGTACGATAGAGCGATCCAGAAAAGACTGCAAGATATAGAGAAAAGGGTATTTATCTTAGAGCAAAGGAATCATAAGTGAACAAAGCATCTTTGTTACATAAGTACAAAGAGCTTTTACCATAGGAGGAATTATGGAGTCTAAAGATTTAGCAAGTGTAGAGATCAGTAAAGAGGCTGATGTTAGTTTAGAGTACAAGGACGGTAAGCTACGACTTACTGCTGGTTACGATGGAAAAGGTGCAGACGTAGGACTGTATGTTGACATCGATCCTGACTATTTCCTTGATAAATTAGCTGAAGCAATTCCGGGCGAAATCGACGATAAAGTTATCGCTCTTTTAAAAGCTGCTTTCTAATGAATTGGGATAAGCTAGGAGATGCATTGGTAGAACTTCTGTCGGTTGAGATAATCAAAGCTCAGATAGTTAAACTACTTGGTCTATCTTCTAGCTTTCCTATTTGGATTGCCGGTCTACTGTCAGATTACCTTGCCACCAAATACGGAGAGCCAGCGATTGAGTACAGTATCAGAAAACTGAGGAGAGGTGGACTTACACTCGACGGAGCGATTAAAGTTCACAACGCATTACAGGCAAAAAAAGAGGGAAGACATGAAGATTTTATTAAGCATCTTGGCAGCATTTAGTTTGACTAGCTGCCTACCTAAAATTGAACCGCAAGAGCGCAACATATTCTCAGTAGAAGTGTTGGACTGCTACTGTCAGATGTACGATTATATGAATCTGGAGCCTGTTGAGTTCCAGTATATTGATGAAGAAGGCAATACTATCACAACGAAAGACCCTATACTATGCGACATATTCCACCAAAGTAAAAAAGAGATAAGTCTACTATCTTGTATGGATTATAAATTTTATGATGGAAACAGAGAATCTTGCGACTATTGGATAGACTATGAAGTTCAAGACAGTCTGATGTACTGTGACGGATTGATTGGAAATAGACCGGAAGTGTGGGTAACAATTAGATCTTGGATATTTGAATTAATTGAAACCATAAGGGACTCCAATGATTAGCTGTCAGGTTTCCCTCGTACCCGACAGCTATCTCTCTACAGTCTCCTGAGGCAGCTTCGGCTGCCTCTTTTAATTTATAATATGTGCATTCTTATTCATCAGCTTAGTTTCAAATGCCTTAGTCTTAGCAAGGGCAGCTCGTCGCTCCTCCTCCTTAAGATCTTCCTCTATCCTCTTATCCTCTTCCTCTTTAATCTTAGCGATCTCAGCGTCCGACTTCTCCTTAAACTCCTTATGAAACTGTTTGAACTCCTCCTCCAAATCAAAGGTCTCACCCTTCTTAGTCCTCTCGGCAGCTTCCTTCATAAACAATTGCCGACATTGTAGCTCAAGATTCTGTAGGGCGAAGTTACGTAACGTCCTCTCTTCCACTCCATACAGCTCCTTAAACTTCACCTTATAATGGTTGAGGTGGTTCAGAAGATTCTCAACATAAGGGTATAGCTCACCCCAAAACTTTTGAAGGAGAGTTAGCATAGATCTCATATCCGATTGCTGTAGGTGCATGGTCGCTACAATCATATCAAACATTGCCATATCTACCTTATCCCCATTAGGTAAGGTGATAGGCTCTCCTGCTATCCATTGCCTATGGGTATATGCCTGCTTCCATAGCTCCTCAGTCTCATCATTCAAGCTATCAATAACCGCTGATTGTCTCTTCTTTATCAGTACATCAAACTCTTTAGCTTCTCTCTTTTTTCGTGACTTGATACCCATCTATACCTCCGTTTTCAAATAGGAATTTATCTTTAAAATTAGGACACGTTTCATTAGGTGCGAACATTCTGTGCGGATCTACTGTGGCATTGGGATACTTTGACTTCAATTCATATAATACCGTATGTAGACTTAACCCTTGCTTAAAAGTAAAATTATAATCACCGTAAAGACACACATGAATAGAGTGGCTATCAAATCCTCGTACGGTATTTTTAGGTCTTTCGAGTCTAGCTCCTCCGTAAATCTCTCCGTCTTTACATATTAAATAGTGGTATTTCTGTTGTCCAACTAGGTTCCACCACTCGAACATATTGTACTCATCCTCATGCTCTTCCCTCTCAAAGCCAGTGCAATGGATAAATATCTGACTAATCACCCTTTTCATAATACTGCTCCTATTACCTTCATCTTCTTGCGAAGGCTCTCAATTATTCTCTTGTCCTGTACGCTTCCAATTATATTGTGGACAGTACAGGGATCTTCCTGCCCTATCCTATGGAATCTCTTCCTCATCTGATCATTCTTAGCTGGAGTCCAATTGGGGTCATTGACTATTAGATGTCTCGCATTGGTGAGGTTCATACCCTCTGCCCCTGAGCCTATGGTAATACATAGAAAGTTATGCTGGCTTCTTTGAAACTCACTGACATACTTATCCCTCTTTCTAACGGGGATATCGCCATGAATGTAGGGACATCCTAACTTCTCAGCAAGCCATTCTACTGGTTTCTTGTGATCTGAGTAAATTAGGAATGGCCCTAGCTTTCTCTCGTCCAGCATCTTCACGTAGTCTAAAGTGT
>Ga0208162_1000153_pt1 | contig 37741 bp, 52 predicted proteins | sample CB_VirMetaG_4_FD_184539 | JGI IMG/M metagenome (GOLD analysis project Ga0208162, IMG submission 184539) | Freshwater to marine saline gradient viral communities from Chesapeake Bay - CB_1508_1M Viral MetaG (SPAdes) (version 4) | ecosystem: Environmental > Aquatic > Marine > Coastal | place: USA... | reverse complement strand
TCAAAACAGGAACGATATCAGATTGTTCCATAAGTGACTTTTGAAGCGCAATCATAACAGCGCCGAGTGCTTGATCAGAAAGTTGCATAGTTAAACTCCTTCTAACTTTCCCTTATATTATAACCATCTAATAGTTCAATGTCAAGGAAAAAACTTGATTATTTTAAGTTTTTTATTTGCTCGCCCAAAGAAGACACAAACAATCTTGACATAAGATCTTTTTCTGTTCTAAGAGTCCTATCGCAAGCATTTGTAGTTTGATAAGGAGAAATGTCTAATTCTAATGAAAAAGTGTCTGAAAGCATTTCAAGCAATTGATATTTATTAACATCATTTGAATGAACATGAAAAAGATCTTCTTGATATAACCCTTTTTGTATGATTTGGTCACAAACTTTTGCATATTCTGTTGTCGTAACACCATTCCAAAAATGATTAGTAAAACCATTGACAGATGTACCTTTTTGACTCTTTGCCCACTCAATCAGGCTAGCATTACTTTTAATCTCTTCGCCAATAATGCTTGTACGAATAACCATACAATTATTTTCTGGTTCTCCAAGGGACTTTGTTTTACCATATTCATCTAAACAATCATGAAGATCTCCTTCGGTATATCTCCCTTTGGCACCAGAGAAAACACAATCTGTTGTAATATGAATCATTTTGATATTTTTAGATTTTGTAAATTCAGAAAGCATTCTTGGAAATAAAGAATTTACCAAAATTGCATTTTTATTATTATTCTTCATGAAAGGTTTGATTATACCAATACAATTAATAACATAATCCACATCAGGGATATCATCAAAGTTAGCATCGAGTGCATCAAAATAAAAATTGTCTCTGCCTTCTGGAAGAGGTTCTGTTCTATACGATGTATAAACTTTATACTCTTTTTTAGATAGAAAATACTTAGAAACTGCATTTCCTAGCATACCAGTGCTTCCCAAAATTGCTACTTTTACCACTTAATCCTCCCAATAATAATATCTTTTAGCATAACCCAATCACATGCTTTTGCCCACACTGGGCGGGAGAATGCGGCAGGTTTATTTTTTTCAAAAAAGTAATGACCGCTCCACGCAAATGGATAAACCACAAACGGTGTAAAGACAAGCAACAACCACCAGCCAGAATAAATTACAAGTCCTACAAACAAAATAGTAAAAATCTGACCTAAAACATGCAATCTTCGATTCCATGGATTTTGATGCAAAGTTAAGTAATGTGAATAGTATTCTGAGAAATTCATCTGTAATCCTCCTGCCAAATATCCCACTTGTCCCAATCGAATCGATAATCATCACCTTTACTTTCTTCAAGTGTAGATGTGGAATAAAACATAATAATTGTATTATCCTCAAGAGTTTTAAAACCATTTGCATACCCAGGAGGGACACACAAAATACAAGGCTTTTGGCTTGTTAAGGTAAATTTAGATACTTCTTCTGTTTCTAGATTCACCAAACCAATCAATGCGGTGCCACTAGCAACATAAATATATTTACCTTCTTTTTTGTGTCCATGCCAAGCTCGAATAAATCCTTTTTTATGATTTTCTACTTGATAGAATCTTTTAATCTTGGAGAAATCAAATCCATTCACAAAACGAAGAAAGCCTCTATCATCGGCAAAAAGTCCGCCATCAATTTTAGAAATCATTTAGCCTCCTCATGAATGCAGCATTGGAATAAACAAGATCGCCAATATCCTTAACTCTTTCTTCTTTAATCAAGGAAGAAATTTGTTTAATTCCATCTTGAAGAGTGTATTCTGGTGTCCAACCAGTGCTAAGATATTTATCATTGGATACTTTATAATTTCTTAGATCTTCAAATTTCATTTGTGTATATTGCACTTCACAGCCATCGATTTCTTTTTGAATTTCGTCTGCCAGTTCTGAAATTCTGTAATTCTTATAAGAGAGGTTATATAGACCACTAATATTATTTTTTATACCATGTGTGATTGCGGTTGAAACATCGCGAACATGAAGGAGTGGTCGCCACTGCTCGCCGCCGAAGACTGTAAGTGGTTCCCCAAGTGCTGCCTTCATTGATAAAATGTTGGCAACCAAATCTAGTCTCATTCTGGAATGTCTATCTCCTAAACCAAAAAGAGTACCCAAACGGAAAATGAGTGCATCCTTGTTGTTTTCGCGAACATACTTTTCTGCTTCTAGTTTTGTAATAGCATAATGAGATAGGGGATTTGGATTCGCTGTTTCATCAATCAAATCATCGTTCATCCCATACACAGAACAAGTAGAGGGGAAAACAATTTTACCCTTGTAATTGTCCACAAGCCATTTAAAAGTATCAACATTCAATATGTATGTTAGTTCTGGATTTACTGAACATGCACCATCACCGACCAAGCCAGCTAACCAAACGACAACATCAAAATCATGAACAATATCAGACAACTTTTCAGTATCTCGAATGTCACCAAAAATAAAATTACATTGTTTAAGATAACGAGTCTCGAACAAGAGGTTGTCGTAAACTGTAACATCGTAGCCAGAATCAGAAAGATGATCAGTCAAAAACCCGCCAATATATCCTGCTCCTCCAACAACTAAAACTTTGTTGCTTGTCATTTTTTTCTCCTATAATACTTCATTTAATAAAGAATTCCATTTTTTTATTGAATCTGATAAAGAAAGCTCATTACAAAACATCACCTCTCTAGGAGATAGTGAATCATTGTTTAATGTCTCTTCTATGGCTTTAATATAGCTCAATAAATCATGGTTGTCAACTATTTTTCCCCATCTTTTATCATTTTTTATTTCACAATATATGCCAACATCGCTGGCGACTACCGGAACATTGCAAAACATCGCTTCTATACCTGCTAAATGTAGTGTTTCGTGTCTCGATGTACATACCAACAAATCGCTACTGTTTAATAGAGACGCAAGCTTTTCTTGATTTATTTTATTATAAACTCTTACCCTACTGTGTAACATTTGGAAATTATCTTTCATGACTAAAATAAAATTGTAATCAGTGTGTTTTATTAATTGTTTTATCAATGAAAAACCTTTAAAGTTTTCATTGCTAGAACCAACATAAATTATTGTATTTTTATTTTTTTGAACTCTACTCTGTGGGCGGAATAAATCGCTGTCTGTTCCTAATTTTATAACACTCGATGGTCTATGAATAAATTTGTGATATCTTTCTTTTGTATATTCAGAGTTGTATACGACATGGGAAGAATTATTACAAACTTCAACTTGTTTTTTAAAAATACCGCTTCCAATATCATAAGGATCTTGTAATAAGCTTATGGTTGGTATATCCGTATCTATTGGTCTAAAAAAAGTTGCATTTCTAATAATATAATCTGGCTTTTTATCAATAGACAACAAGTTCTCTATGTTTTCAGCCAGTCTTCCAAAGGGGGTGTATCCATTTGTTTTGTCCTGTAGTCCATCAACCTCTTCTAATAAAAAGTGCCAGAAAGTTTTTGTATTTGGTATACAAGTTAGACAATCATTTACAAGCCAGCCTTCCTTTTTCACTTTCTGGACCTTCGAATAGTTCTTGTATCATTTTTTTTTGTTATGATTGATAGACCAGCTTCTGTAATGGGTAAAGTTAAGACATTTACATTTTGAAAATTATCCTCTAAGAAAGAGACAATCTTATAGCTATCTCCGCAATATCCAGAAGAAAACAAGTGATCACTTTCTGGATCAGTGTCGTGCATTATAATAATTCCGCCGTCATTCAGTAGATTATAACAGTTTATGAAATCTCTTTTTGCGCTCTCAAAACTATGATCTGCATCAATAAAGACCATATCAATATTTCTTCGAAAGTGTGTAAAAAATGAATCTGTTGTCTCTATATAAATTTCACCCCCTAGTTGCCGATCTACAATATCTACCCCAACCATTTTATTGCAAAATGGAGAAACCTTTTTCCATGTCTCACCTTTATACAGACCCAGTTCCAAATATAAATTTGGTTTATATATTGAAGCTATTTTAGCTATAAAATCACTGTGGTGCATCCATTTCTCCTTCTTGAATATGATAAACCAAAGAATCAAACACAGTTATGTGTTTTAAACCAAAATGACTTTCCATTTTTTCAAAAAAGAAAGTATCTCCTGATTTATAAACCGGGCGATCATTTGGATGCCCTATCTCTAATTTTCCGTTAATATTGAAGACATTTCCTTCAGGATAACCACCTGCTTTCAAGAAAGATTGTCTTTCAAAAACACACGGCATATAAAGCCCGCCTTCCATAGCTCTAGCTTCTTTATTTTGAGAAGACCAATTTTCCCAAATTTCAAAATTCAGATTATGAGGATGGTTCCCAAAATATTTACTAATTCCATACTTGCCACTTGGCATTTTTCCACTTTCAACCAGCCGACTACAAGGGATATGTTTTCCAGTATGGTATCTTAACAAATTTTTTAGCCAATCTTTTGAAAAAACCATATCAGAATTTACAAAACAAACATTATCGTATTTGCTTGCTTTAGCTCCATGATTCCAGCATCGATAGACTCGATTAAGATAGAAATCATCTGGATTGGGATCATTATAAATTTCATGGTTTATATTATTCTGTTTTAGGAAATCAATAATTTCGGGTGCAGCATCGTTTGCAATTATTTTGTATCCAATTTGCCATCCATCAACATGATTTTTTTCACTTGTTAATTGACTATGTATCATTTTTAAATAATCAACCGACTTATAAACAAGAGCGATTAACTCTATGTTTTTATTTATCTTCATCGTAAATCTCTCTTATTCCCTTAAGTTGAGAGGGATTAACCTCACTTGAAACTTCGAGCCAGTTTGGTATTAAATGTTTATCTAATTCTTCTACTCGTAAAGTCTCTTCTGATAAAATGCGGTCGAGGGCCCATCCTTTTTGTCCGCGTTCTTTGTATGTATCATATTTTTTCATTATTTGATAATCTGTCGCAAAACCCATGTGGATTAAATTTAAATTTGTCCGGACTGGATTAACAATACCTTCTGGATACTGAAGATGATGAAGCCCGTGTTTTTCTGAGAATTTTAAATTTCCGTTATTCTTCCAGAAAGCCATCACACCCCTATCGTGAATAGAGTGGTAGCTATCATCAATCCTATAGTGTCTTTTGCTTCTCCAAAGATTATAATGACCTAACTTCAAGCCATCAATGTTTTTTTCTTCAAAGTGTTGTAACATAGATTCTATATTTTTTCTTGATAAACCTTTTTTTTCTAAAATGGTGTCGCCATCCATCCAGAAGATCCAATCTACATCACTTTCTTCTTCTAGCAAAGTTTCTAATAAAGTTTTTTTACACTTTATTTCATTTTTAAAGTTATTTGTCTCAGAATAAATAACTCTTGCTTTGTCTTGTGTTTTATAATACTCCCTACTTCCATCAGTAGAAGCCTGATCATAAATATAGATTTTATCACAAATTGAATTCATACAATGAAACCAATTTTCCAAATTTCCTTTTTCTTTTTCATTGTAAAGTTGTGAGAAACCAATTAATTTCATATTTTCTCCCTTTTACTGTAAAGAGGACAAGCCATACAGCATTAACCTGTTATCATACAAAGTTTCAAAACTTATTATTTTAAAATATTTATTTATTTTTTTATTCCAATAAACTTGATCTTCTTGTATCAAATGTAGCTCAACGCCTCTTACAATGTCGGAATGATTGGCAATCGCAAAAAAGCAAAAATTTGCCTTCTCACTAAACACTTTCAAGATAGACCCTATGTGTTCTTCTTCCAAATGTTCTAAAACATCTAAACAGAAAAGAAAATCTGCTTCTTTTATAGACTGAAGTTGTTCTTTTTGGCTTAAGTTTAATTTTTGAAATGAAACATGTTTTAAAGAATTTTTATCATAAAAACAATCCAAATCGTATGAAAAAATTTCTTTATCTCTTGGTAATCTCTTCAGTAAATTTCCTTTTCCAGAGCCAATGTCGATTATAGAGTCTATAGTGTTTTCTTTCTCTATTTCTGTAAGAAATTCTATAGACTTTTGATACGAAAGACTGTTGTTTGAGTTATATGATCTTTTATTTTTAAAAACATCTGAATATATTTCTTCATATTTCATAATTTCTCCTTAAGTATGCGTACTATTTTTTCACTTGTTGTACCGTCCCCAAGCCAATCGGGTGTACCGGTGTATTCTCCAGTTGCCCACTCAATAGCACTTAAATAATCTTGTATATCTAAATTGAGCATAATACTATTATTGTTTTCTAGTGATTCAGGTCTCTCCGTGAACTCCCTTGGTACAATAACAGGCTTTCCTAATAAAGCTGGCTCTTCTTGGGCTGTCCCACTATCACTGATAATAAACAAAGAATCTTGCATAAATTTAACAAATTCCTTGTATCCCATCAGATCGACTACCTCAATTTTTCCGAGGTTTAATCCATATTCTTCTATTGCTTTAATTGTTCTTCCGAAGTTTAACATCTTGACTGGAGTGTTTGTTTCTTCTATGCACATATTTGCAAAATGTACTATTTCTCTCATCCTGTCTTCATACTTAAAATTTTCAGGACGATGAATGTCTAAAAGGATATGACTGTTTTTTCCCACATAGTCTTTATCTGCAATTTCCAAAAGTGGCTCCACAACTGTGTTACCAACAACAAAAATCTTTTCACTAGAGATTCCTTCTTTTAAAGCTTTTTGTTTATAATTTTCATGATAAACAAAGAGAAAGTTGCTAACAGTGTCGCAAACTTTTCTGTTTATTTCTTCCAACATTCTCTCATCATAACTTCTCATACCTGCTTCGATGTGACCAATTTTATATCCTTCTTTCCTTAAGGGAACAGAAGCCAAGACAGAGTTACTATCACCGAGAAAAAGAACTACATCTGGGTTAATTTCCTTTTCTTTTATGAGAGAAATTATTTTTGGACCCAAAAGTGCTTGCTGTTCATAGTGCTTTTTCCCTGGAGATCCGATTGAAAGATTGTAATCTGGCTGTCTAATTTGCAAATCATCGAAAAATACACTAGACAAAAGTTTATCATAATGTTGCCCAGTATGAATTAAGATATGATTGCACCATTCTTGTTCATCCAAGGTTTTAAAAATCTTTGACATTCTTATGAAATCAGGACGGATGCCTGTAACTGTTACTACTGTTTTTTTAGGCATAATTTTTCAAAATCTCCTTAGCCATGCGATCTGCCTGGTTAGTGCATCCTGGCTGCGAAATAGTCAAACTTGTTGGATGCAGACGGTGCGCACCAAGTGATTTATTAACAAAATAAACATCAGTTAGCAAACCCATTTTTGCTCCCATAATATAATCTTCACCTGGAATCTCTTCAAATGGTCCGCACATATTTTTAAGCCTCCTGGTATACATGAAGCATATTCCCGTGCAACAATAACGAGACATTACTTTAAGAAAGTTATGTGCAATTCCACTTTCTTGCATACCCATAGGGTTTCTCTCTTGACGAGCTTCAAAGTTTGAATATTGGAATTGTTCAAATTTTGAAAAACAAAATTCACAACCACTATCTTCCATAGCTTGTGCAAGAGTGCTAATGAAAAACGGATATTTGACATCATCACAAGAAGCCCATGTTAACAAGTCTCCTGTTGACTTAGAAAACCCAAGATTTAAAGCAGATCCTGTTCCACCGTTTTTTTTGGAAAAAACTTTTATCATTTTATTATTTTTGAATTGTTCATTAAGCAATTGTAAAGTTTGATCCGTAGAGCCATCATTTACAACTATTATTTCTTTATTTTCATAATCTTGAGCAATCATCTGATTAACACAATTGACGATAAAGCTTTCCCCATTATATACAGGTATTACAATAGAAACTTTTTTAGACATTCAGGTCTCCTAATGTCGCTTCATACTCTTCACTGTGATGGACATAAACACTCATTGAATAGAACTTCTCAACGTCAGACAAAGTTAGTGTTTTATCTTTTATTTGGGTATAGTTATCGTCATTGTGCCAAACTGTAGAATTTTCATTAAAGTCAATATTATAGCCTAATCTTTGAACATCAATTGAGTATTGAAGATCTTCTGGAATCTGACGCTCTAGACGATCTGCATGTACGAGCTTTGATTCATCCCACCTAACTTCTTCGAAAACGGATCTTTTGACCATAAAAAATCCAGATGTTTGCATGAGATTTCTACTGTATGATGGGAAGTTATAATCGACCAAAGATCTTGGATTAATCGTTCCTCGATCCCAATGTCTTGTTCCATCTGGATTTAGAATTCTGCACCCTAAAACATTCCATAGATTACCATTGTTATACTCAATAACACCGGAAAGCCAATCAGGACCAAGAATAATATCATCATCACACCATACAATCACATCTCCCGTGCTCGCATCGGCGGCGGTATTTCTGAGACTTGAAACTTTGCGACTGCTTGCCTCTTCTTTCTTATCGATGACTGTAATTCCCTCAATGTCAGAAAAAGAATCGATTATTCCTACCAGAATTATTTCATAAGGTAGCTCTTTCATTTCTTTTTTGATAGAGTTGATAGTAAGTTTTGTTTTTTCTACCCTTGCTCCATTCGTTGGAATACAGAAAGACATTTTTTGAATTTTGTATCCATCAGACTTTTCTTTTCCGAGTAAAGAATTTACAAATTCATCATTTTTAATATCTGAAGTGAAATTCTTGCGAACATGTCGCTTAAGCTTGTTTGCATTCTTCTTTGCAGCATCATAATCTTTTCTGATTTCTCGGAGGCGGCGCTTAAAGCTAGATTCTTCGGGAAAAGCCCATTGGGAATCTGCTTGAATAACCCCGTCCCAAACTGCCTCTTGTTGAACATTTTCTAAAGTATAATCGACAGTTGAAAAAAGTGGAGTTTGCTTACCGCTTCTCTTATCTGTAGTTGACAAGAAATCCATGTGCCCAGACCAATTAGGGGCAATAATTGGAAGACCAGCAGAGGCAGCTTCGAAGAACGGAAGACCAAAGCCTTCACCGTGTGTTGTAGAGATTAGGCACTTAATCTTCGAGTGTGAATAAAGCCCCATCATTTCTTCTTCAGTTAAATCACCGTGAAGCAAATAAACCTTGCACTTAACATTTCCATGTTTTGATAAAATACTCTTAAGACGTTGTTCAGTCCATCTTTTATCGATAATGCAGTTGTTTTTGAGCGAAGTTTTGAGAACAAGACCAACTTCTTGATCAAAGTTTTCTTCTACGAACCAATTGATGAGATTATCAAAATTCTTTCTTGGGCCCCACTGAGAGATGGCAAGATAATTGAAATCGTAATCAAACTTAAGACCAAGCTTTTGTTTCTTAGTATCTCTAATTGGAAAATTAACAACAGAAATAGGAGTTTGATTTCGAAGCTCTACTGTTTCGCCAGTTTGTTGATTTGTTGCCTGATAAACAGTATTTACAAACACATCTTTGGAGTGATTAGAAACAACAATAATTTTGTCCATAAGGCTTGCCTTCTGGAGCCATCCTGGTGCCACTTTTGTTGTTTCAATTCCTGCGGTATATCCAACATTGATAGGAGCGATCTTCTCCCACTCATTTGGAATCGTGATTTGAAGAGAAATATCATATGTTCCGCCTTGCTGAGCATGAATGTGGGTCTGAGCAATGCGAGAATCAATCCAGGAACGCTCTTCATTATCTAAACTAACCCAGCCAGTCTGACCCCAGTTGACTGGCATAACAAAGATCTCAAAAAGATCTTCTCGTGAGCGAAGAGCACGAAGAGCAAAGCGAGATTGCTCTCCATAGCCGCTTTGAGTGAGGATTGGTCCTCGTACTAGAATCTTTTGTCGCATTACTTAATCTCCTTCATTTCCCAAGTTTGATATCCTTTCCGTGTTTCCCACGAACCATAACTCTCAATAACAGAATCCACCAAATCAATCCACGACTTCTTAAACTTATCAAAGCCATAGTTTTGAACAACATGATTACGACCCTTCATTCCAAGATACTTTCTTTGATCTTTCGTCATTGAATATATCTTTTCAAGAGCGTTGATCACATCTTGACCGCCGACTCGATCTTCACGAATGAACGGAACTTGTTGAGATCCGATAATCGCTTTGGATGCTGGTTCGATTCCGATACCAAAATACTCTCGACCATCGGTTACCTGCTCCTGTAGACCGCCTGTCATATTGACAATGATTGGAGTTCCACACGCAAGTGATTCAAGAGTCGACAAGCCAAACCCTTCGGCATCTGCAATATTAACTGTGCAGTCAGCTACATTATAAAACATAGCAAGCTTTTCTGGTGCAACTTTGTCACGAGAGATGAGGAATCGACCATCATCAGCATTTAGGTTATGAATAATTGCTTCCAAATCTTGTCCATTTGGATCTTTCGGGTCCGTATGCATAATGAGTCGAACGTTTTGAGGTCCGACCTTCTCTGCAAACTCATTGAACCAATGCATCAAAGAGCCAGATTGCTTACGACGAGCATTACGATTATTCCAGAAGAATGTGACCTTTTGATCGCCCTTTCCAAACATTTGAGACTTAAGACTTGCAATCTCAAGATCTGACAATGGTTTAAACACATTTGTATCTACCGCATGTGGAAGATAATGATTCTCAACAGTTGGAGCAACATTATTTACAATGTCATAAGTGACCTTTGAAATTGAAGCAATGACATCATTCGATTCATAAAACGATTTATTAAATGTTGGATAAGGATAATTGTCCCAGACATGATAGTAAACCATTGGTATATGAGCACGAACTTCATTCTCTATAGACCAAAGCCACTCATAAAACCTTGGATCTGTCATAAACCAAAGAACATCTGGTCTTTCATTAAACAGTGCGGATCGCACCATTTCTTTGTTTCCATAGCCATCGACTGGATAAATAATCCAATCATCACCCCAAGGTTCAACCTTTTGTGGTGAATAATCTTTATGCTTCATTGCCCCGCCAAGACAAACCACTTTATAGCGTCCAGTCTCAAGCAGAGTTTCGATAACATACTTTGTTTGAGTGCCAACACCAGAAGGTGCGAGCGGGTGATCAGAGATCACAAAAATCTTCTTCTTTTCTTCCATTTTTATCCTCTACGGGCAGTGTTCTGTTCTATAAAATTCGCACTTCGCACAAGAACGACGGTCCTTGATGAAGTTCGAGTTTTTGATATTGTAAAGTGCTCTGCTCAGAAGTGCAAGTGCGTTTTGTTGCTTTTTACTTGCACTTGTCACTCTAAAGATCTCAACTCTCTCTTTCTTTGCTGTTCGCTTCAGAAGAGCAAAGTGAGTTTCGATATCCTTCAAGTCGATAGAGTGTTTCTGAGCATAGAAAATCTTATAAAGAGTTAGCTGATAAGTAACCATTGGATCTGCTCTTCGGCGAGCATCCCAACCCCAAGAACAAGTTTTCCAATCGATAATATGAATCTTGCCATCAGGTGTTTTCACAACAGCATCGATGTAGCCTTTAAAATTGTATTCAGAGCCCTCTATTGGCTCCATTAAGCTCTCTTCCGTTGCTACAACTTCATAGCCTTGTGGAAAGTAACGATCCAATGCAGGCTCGATTTCAGGGATAATATCTTGTGCTTGTTCGCCCATCTTTGCGATGAGGTTTTCGTCAAGTTCTACAGTTTCAGGAAGTCTTGCGATTTGCTTAATAAAGAAATCCATAAAGTCATCGAAAGATTGACCTTTGTCTTTATTGAGCTTGTTTTCACAAATGGTATGAATAGCTGTCCCGAAGGCAGTGTATTCATTTCCTTGAAAACCCTTGATTTTATCAATGTAAGTTAGCTTGTGATAGAAAGGGCAAAAGTTCCAGTTTTTTAATTCCGAAAAGGAAATATGAGACATCAGTCCTCTTTTTGTTCGAATGTTTCCTTTATTATAACATCCTCAGAGGAGAAGTCAAGAACTTTTTCTACTTTTTTTGTAGATGACTTTTTTCTTGTCTTCGGGGGAGTGGGAGTTTCGAAAACCCAAGTCCCTTCGCAAGTGCTTTGTCGTCTGTTGAAAACCTTAGCTTCTTGAACACAGTTTCCTACTTTAATACCCTCTTCTTCGAGATAATGAAGAACATCTTGTGTTCCGTATTGAAGGATGTAGTTATAGTCTCTGTGGCACTGCTTTTTGACTTCAACTGTGACATAAACTTTTTTATTTTTCTTTTCGATATTAATATTCGCTTTCATCTTCTTTGTAAATCTCCAAAATCTTTGAATAGAGAACTGGGCAGATCTCTTTCAAATACTTGCGATCATCTAAAAAGAAATATTCAAATCCATTTGAAAAGTATTCTCTGATCGCAGTTGCTGAATATGCAGAAGTAAATAGTCCGTAAGAAGAAACTATGAAGTTTAGCCTATCGTAGCCAACCACCTGATATAGATACATATCCATCTCTAAGCTATACTCTGGGTCCATAAACAAAGATTTCTTTGGTTTCAAACCCTCAGCCTTTAGGATTTCATAGAGCTTTTCTCTCTTTGCCATGAACTCACTTTCAAGTCTTCCATCGGCGTAGATAATGTATCCATAAGGGTTCTCAAGAGAGTGAGCAATCTCATGAACAATGTCATCAACCATATCTTGTTCGTCATCTTGTTCATTTGAAACATAGATCGCACCATCTTTATACATGGCATTTGTATCTAGCTGTTTGAAGTTTTCAAACATACCAACATAGATTGAATCAATTTCTCGAAGAAGATGAGAAGGGATAGAAGAAGTAATCCTATCCAAAACAGCACGAACATCAATTCCGTTTGAAATCTTATCCTTGATATAAATCTGGATATTCTCAAACATTACATATTCCCTAAGCTGTCTCTTTGCACGTTCATGAGATTCCTTGATATAGCCTAGTTTATATGTCATCGACTTTTTCCGGATCCATTACATCAGCAATTTGAGCATCATCGAGACCTTGCTTATAACCACGAATCCAGTTCTCTTCTGCGATTGTAATTACAAGCTCTGGAAACTCTGATGCCAAAATACCAATAACTTGTCCAATTGTTACTTGATCTTTATGTACATCGATTCTGTTTCCAACATGGCGAACAAGATCTTCCTGCAATTCATTCCTAGCTTCAACTGTCTTGTCAAGGATTCCTTTATTAACAAATTTATCAGACATTTTTATATCTCCCACTTCAAACACAATATAACATACTGTTTTTATTATGTCAAAAGTTTTTTATAATAAATCTGCTGCCAAAGTTGCCAACCTGGATCTTTCGCCCTTGAGCAATGTTATGTGCCCTGCTATGTCTTCATTTTTGAATTTTTCGACAGCATATACAAGACCATTAGATGACTTGTCAATATAAATATTATCAATCTGGTCAATATCGCCCGTTAAGATAATCTTGGTATTCTCGCCAACACGAGTCAAAATTGTTTTAATTTCGTGTATCGTGAGGTTCTGCGCCTCGTCAATGATGATATAAGCATTGGAAATAGAACGACCACGAATGAAAGTGATGGCTTCGACTTCAATAATACCGCGACTCATGTATTCTTCAAGGGTTGCTTTATCGTTTCCAAGAATGTGTTGAAGATTGTCTTGGATTGGTTTGAGCCAAGGAGCCATCTTTTCTTCCATTGTTCCTGGAAGGTACCCAATGTCTTTGCCGAGTGGCTGAATAGGACGTGAGATAACAAGCCTGGTGTAAGGCTGATCTTGGTCTCTATCGAACGGATCACGGATAGTTTGTGCTATCCCTGCCGCAATAGCCATCAAAGTCTTGCCTGAACCTGCACGTCCAACGAGCGAGACAAGAGGAATATTTTTATCAAGCAAGAGATCGAAAGCAAATGCTTGTTCTTTGTTTCTCGGCTTAACACCCCAGATGCCTTTCTTGTTGATGTTGACAATCTTGTGGAACTTGCCGTTCTTATAACGACATAGGGCCGTCTTCTTGTCGTTAAATGGCGATGAGAGCATCACAGAGTGGTTTTCTTGGATCTTATAATCCAAATCAAGTTCTTCGAAGTGAATGAAGCCTGCGGAATAGATTTCATCAATAACATCCTCTCTTGTAAGAATTTTTGTGAATCCAGAATAGACATCTGTTTCTGGTTCAAGGAAATCTTCTTCAACATAGTCTTCACACTCGATACCAAGCGAATCACACATAACTCGCATATTGATGTCACGAGAAACCATAATAAAATGAGATTCAGGATCCTTTTCTTTTTCAAGGATTGCCGCCGTCATAATAATATGGTCAGCATCAGCCTTGTTCATGTCAGGTGGAACCTGGCTTGGATCAGTACGAACAACCCTGAGAGTACCCATGTCTTCGCCAAGGGAGACACCCTTGGAAAGCTCAGCAACCTCTCTCAATCTATCAAATTTGCGAATAATGCTTCTTGCATTTGAGCCAACGGAGTCCTGGCGTTTCTTGTGCTTATCAATCTCTTCGAGAACCTTGAATGGAATAATAATATCGTTTTTTCCATAACGGTAGATGCAAGAGCTATCTGTCAAACAAACACTAGTATCAATAATATATGTTTTTTTACTCATGGTCTCTCTATTAAGCGGCTACCCGCTGGTTAAAATGTTTTATCCTGGTAAGTCGTTCTTGTTGACCCAAACCACAATTCTTTTATGCCCAAGTACACTAGAAGCCTTCTCACCTTTAACATCTTCGATCATCGATGTTTCAACGGCAACAGCAACCAAACCATACATTCCAGAAACCCAGGGCTGAATTTTATATTGCTGAGGGACAAGATCTTCACTAAATTTTCTCATACCTCTGTGGTTGAATATAGGGTAGAAAAAGTTATTATGACCTAGTTCAGACAAATAACAAGGGGTGTCTTTCTTAATCATTGCAACCTTATTCGATTCCATAATAATCCAGAATCGCCTTTCTAACTAGTGGATAGGAAAGAGAAGTTTGCTTATTTTTTATATGATACTCAACGATGTATCTTTCAGGGGCAACATAAAGTGTCCCATGTTTCATGTCTTTAATACCTGGTTCTTTTTCGCACTGACCTACACTACTTTGACCGGGCTGCATAACCGTGTCTTCAAAGATAAATGGGGTGCCTACAACAAATAAAAACCAGTTCATTTCTTTTTTCCTCTCAAGATTCTATAAAAACCTACGGCAAGTACCCCAGGCAGGAAAGGAAGCCACCTGGGGATTGCATTTAATAATTTTTCTGTTTTACTCTTCATCCTTTAAATTCTTAACAAGATCAGACGAAGACTGAATCTTGCCTCCTCCTACTTCCCAAAGCATCTTAATACCAAGGCTTTCACAAAGCATTTTTTCTGGTGTGTTCTTGTCAGTCCTGTCTCCGCCGTTAGCGAAGTAATCAGGACGCAAACGAGCGATTGCTTCACAAACACTACCATCACTGTCATCAACCCAAGAAACAGTCCTAACTCCCTTGATAGAAGAAAGAATTTCTGCTCTCTCGTCAAAGGACATAAAATTAAATCCTTTCTTTCTTTGAAGCCAGTCGTCCGAGTTTGCTACTACAATCACATCACCCCATGTTGCAGCCTCTAAAATCATCCTAACATGACCCTTGTGAATAGGATCAAAACCGCCGGAGACCATTACAGTCTTTCTTCCAAAATCAAATTCTAATTGTTCAGCCAACTTAACCTCTCAAAATAAATATTTTTTCTCTAAACATTCTTCTATTTGCAGCATCTTAGCTGCATCTAGATTACCGTAACTGATTGTAAAAATAGCATAAGTTACCAGTGTTGCTATTACGGACCCGAATATTACTCCGAGTCCAAAGAATAAATAGTTCTTAACAAAAGTCTTAAACAATCTCATCCACTAAGCCGTACTTCAAGCATGTGTCGGCATCCCACCAAATATCATGCTTCAACAGCTTATCAAGTTCCTTCTTTGGAATCTTAGTGTGCTCTTCATAGATGTCGATAATCATCTTCATCATTCGATCATTGCTTTCCATACGATCTTTCTGTTCTTGATACTTACCCCACATTCCCGAAGAAAGTTGGTGAATAAGCATATAAGCATGACGATTGATTTGGCGGTGCTTCGCCACAACAGACATCATCGTTGCAGCAGAAGCAGCACACCCATCAATAACACTGATTACTGGCACTTTGCTCTGTGTGATATAATCAACTGTGGAAAATCCTGCGAAAACAGAACCACCGTAAGAATTAATATGAAGCTTAATCTCTGGTGGGTTCTTAAGATCGAGGCGATATGCGAGGTGAAGAATGTCGTCTTCCAATTCTTTGAGCTTCATGTTGAGGGTCAAGTTCTTTCCTCGTGATACTTCAGAATAAAAATAAAGTTTATTATTCTTTCTCTCAATTCTGTTGTTGTCTTCCTTGTTTGAGTCTGCTGTTGGAACATTTTCAAATTCAGGGGTTGGCGCTGAAGCCCAAAAGATATCTCGCATTTTTATTTTCCTTTTACTTAGTTTCTGGCAGCAAGTATTGTCCTGCAAGCAGGAAGGTCGGAGCCCATAGTCCGACAAAGATTCCAAGTTCGCTACCGACAAATGCATACGCAAGAATAGATAGTATCACTGCCGCAAAAGCAGCGCCGAGAATCATATCTCTGTTTAAAATAGTTAACATTTTTTTTCTCCTTTTTAGAGGTGGCACGTCCTATAGGATTCGAACCTATGACCTACGGTTTAGAAGACCGTTGCTCTATCCAACTGAGCTAAGGACGCTTACTTGGTAGACTCAGTAGGATTTGAACCTACGACCCTCCGGTTATGAGCCGGGTGCTCTGACCAACTGAGCTATGAGTCCTTTGTCCATATATATTATAACAGCCTGCAACACTTTGTCAAGCTTTTTTTTATAATTCGTCTTCCTCTAGCTCTCGTTCACGATACTTGATGATTGTTCGATACCCTTCAAACTTTGGCGGAACATGACTTCTGAGGTTGCTTGCGGCTTTGCTTGCAGGGATTAAATCACTCATACCTTCTACAAAAATATCAAGCGTCCTTCCTGTGTCATCACTCCAAAAGTGGATTGTCATAATGAATCCAGGATCCAAATGCTTTCTGAAAGCTTCGTATGCCAAGTCAATAGTATCTTCATCAGTCATTTTTATTTCCCTGTAAAATGTGTGGGTTTGCTGGTTTGCTCAGATAGCCAGCCTCTTAGCCTCTCGTTAATTCGACGGAAAAACACATATACTCTCTCTGATGTCTTGGTTCGTTAGAGACAATGAACCATCCACAACATATAACCCACTTAAAGTAAATAGAACTTACAAACTATATTATAATCTCAATCATCCTCTGTGTCAAGGAAGAAATCATCAACATCATAAATTTCTCTGAGATCATAAAAAGAATTTAATTTCAGTCCAAGAAATCTCATTGCTTCATTCTGAGTTCTTGTAGCTGAAAGAGCATATTTGTATGCTGCTTCTTTAACAATAGAAGGGAGACTACTCCAAATAGGAAATCCATAGAGTCTATTTGAAATAGCTTTTGTAGAAAGTTCAAGTTTGAGTGCTATTACTTCTTCTAATGATAGATTATTAAGCATCACTTCAAAATCATCATTAACTTTCTTTTCTTTCTTCAGTTTATTAGAAATACTATAGTCTTTATTCTTACCGTTATAGTTTTTCTTTCTTTTCCAATTTGCCATTTAGTTTCTTTTATATTATAAGTGATAAGTCATAAGTGATAAGTGATTAAATATAAAAGTGATAAGTGATAAGAGTCAAGTGATTACAATATATTAGTAACCAAAAACCACGATCCTGTCAAGTATTTTTTTAAAAAAACTTTTAGAATTCAAAAGTTTCTGCATCTAATTCTTCGTCACTGACGGGCTCTTCGTCGTTAACTGGTTCTTCGGCTGGTTCAACGGTTGGTTCTTCTTCACCTGGCTCAAAATCTGAGTCTGGAGTATTGTCAAAGAAAATATCTTCATAGCGATCAGCCCAAAGTTTGAGATTCTTTTCGAAAAAGATTTTAAATAATTCACCTTCAGTCATCTCACCAGAACCATATGATTTACCATCGATGGTGATTTCTTCATCAATAGTGTTGTCTTTTTGAACTTGACCATAATATCTTCTCAGAGGAGGGCCTATTCTTTTGTATGCTTCGCGAGCATACTTTTTAATTTCTTCATTATCATTCTCAGCTTGATCTGTAGCATCTTCTCCGAGAGTGAATTCTTCCTCCTCTTCCTCTTCTTCTGGCTCCATGGTGACATCACCATCAGCGTCTTCGAGATCTTGAACACTAACTTTCATGAAAGTGTCTTTAGGTTCAACAGTTTCTTCCTCCTCCTCTTCTTCGCCAGCATCAAATCCTTTTTCAACAAAGTCCTTATTGAGATCTAAGGGTTCTTCACCAGCGTCGAGTGTTTGGAAGTCTTCTTTTGCGAGGTCTAAAATAAATTCAACAAACATTTCTCTGTTTTCTTTATTTGAAGATAGATCAGTGTATGCCTGCTTGAATGCTTGATTGCTATCAGGCTTAGAAGGGTCACCAACGGCTTCCTTGACGAAGTGAGCAAGAAGATTGAGAGAAGTGTAATCATACTTGACTTCAGCGGCTTCTCTAAGCAAACGCCCAACTAAGTTTCTAACAATGCTTTCTTTAGCATCAATTCTTTTTTGAACCACTGTGAGTGCTCTGCGAATGTTTTCTCGAAGAAGTTGTTCTTCTAAAATCTCTTTTCTACTGATCATAAGGAAACCTCTCACTATTTTTTGTATAATTAGTGTCTTTCTTCTCTTTTTTCTTAAAGCGGAGTCTGATACCTGGGAATGGGGATGAATAACCGGCAACAGCGCCTCCGCTCATAGCAGAAATTTCATCTACCTTTTTCTTCTTCTTGATCGTTGGTCCGGTACACATTTCTTCTGCTTCTGCTTTTGTTAAAGATTTTTCACCTTTGAATCCAGGACTTGTTTGAGCACAAGCCCACCTTCTTTGCTTCTCTGAGTAGACTTCTTCAATCATTTCCATGATCGCAACAGAGATGTCATCTTGCTTCTCGACTTCTTCAGGGCTCATTTTTTTCTTAAGCATATTGAAGATTTCTTCATCATACCAACCCATGATCTCTTCAAAATTTTCTTTGTTTAAGTTTGCCATTGCTTTTCTGATTGTTGTTCCGCTCATTTCCTCACCGCTTGGAAGCTTTGTGGAAACATGAGGAGCAACCATGATATAAGCGTGATCAGTAGCTGGTTTGAAGTTTTCATTGCTTGCCGCATGGGACTTCATATAGGTTGGTTTACCCTTCTTTGTGATACCATCAAGATTTGCAAAACGTGGATGGTCTTTCATATCTTTTTCACCAACAGCATAGATAAGGATTGTGTTATCAAGATCAAGGATATCGACCAACTCTCTGGCATTGTATGGGCTTCTCATTTGAAGAATATTCGACTCTGGAATGCCGTGGGTCATCATAATCTTTTTCTTTTCTTCAAAGTTCAGAGGAGACCTTGGTGGATCAACCTTGTTCGAAGTTGCAATATAAACGTCGGTATCTTCAAAGTCTTCGACCAAAGCTTTGAAGACTTCATAGTGATGACGCCCCATTGGTTGAAAACGTCCTGGATAAATCACGACTTTTTTCATATTTTCTTTTTCCTCTGTAATCTTCTCTAGTGCGGGAATATCGCCCCTTCCATACTTAAATAATCCTAAAATCTGGTTGACAGGAGCAAAATTTCCTGTAAACTTATAAGTGTGACCATCGTGATCGAAAACAAATCCTTCAGCAGCGGTGGAAACATTCTCAACAGATTTAATTTTATCCATTTGTTTACTAAGGATATCCATTGCCGCTTCACTACCCGAACCTTCAATAGCCTTGATTGCCTTCTCTAGCTCCCCTCTCAACCTTTCTGTTTCTTTTTTGTTGTCGAGAATAAAAATACTTTCTAAGTTTTTCAACATTTCAACTGAAAAATCGTGTATAATAGACTCAATAGGGGCGATAGCCTTTTTGAGAAAATCATCGGAGTTGTTAATAATGTAAATAATTTTATTTTTATCTCCACTATCTCCGGCTTTTTTAAGCGCTCTTTTGTTAATCTCTGCTGGCATTTTATCATAACCGTAAGCAGAACGGAAAGTCGGATTAGCCAAAAGAATTCTTTTTAAAATCAACTTTTCGGTTTCTTCGTCGAGGTCAAGATCTTCTTCTCTCATGAGGGTTAAAAGTCTTGCCATAACATACTCAATAATCATTTGATTATCTGAAATACCTTCAGACGAGATTTCTGATTCAAGTCTGTCCATAGCTTGATTCAAAACTGTTTCATCTTCCAATTTTTTAAGATTCTGAATAGCATCCATTTCAATCTTAAATCTACCACCAGCAAGATCTTGTTGAACTTTTTCTAACTCTGTTGCTAAAAGTTCTGCGTTCTTTGAAATATCTTTAGGACCAGTAATCATCTCTCCAGTCTCTGGATCTTCAATGCTTACCGTCTTTGGCGAACCAGTCTCTTTATCAAACTCTGCACCACCGCCTCTGTGAACAGAGACAAGCTTGGTATCATAGTTGATTACATTTGCGGTTTCTGGATTGATGATTTCTGCGTTATAATAAATGTCTGTATCGGGACCAAAAATCTCTATTTGCTTTTCTTTTGGAAATTGCTTGATAACATTTTCGAAATCTCTAAAAGCTTGTGAAAAAGATTTTTTAAGTTCATCACTAAAAGCAAACTTGTCCGCAAGCTGACGAGCACTCATCCCGCCTGCTTTGATATTTGTCTTGTTTCTGGCAGCGCGAAGTTCTTGTTTCGGGACAGAAAAAGAAATATACAGATTTTGTCCGTCTGTCTTTTCTGTTCCCTCTAATTTTCCTTCTGACGCCTTTTTTAAGACACTTTTGATTTCTGAGAATGTGAGCCTGGGATTGTCGTAAAGATGGCTCATATGCCCCGCTAGACCACCCACAGCTAACCCTCCTTGCCTTCTTCCAATACCATCAATTGCTCTTGGAGCTTTGAATTTTCCTCCGAAAGAACACGAACTTGTTCATTAAGTTTTCTGTGCTCTCTTCTAAGTTTGGAAAGGTTCTCAAGAGCTAGAGAAAGCTTTTGCTTCTCCTTAATTGTTCTTGGCTTGAGAGCCTGCAAGGACTCCTTGATAGCACGAAATCGCGCCATCGCAGAAGGAGCCTGAACACCAGACCAAGCTTCCGAAAGAAACCTTCTTGTTATGTCGTTGAAGTTCATATTTGTTATTTCCTATTGCTCGGAAGTCTTTGTGGTTGTTTTATTGGATCTCAACTTTCTAGACTTAGGTTGCTTGGAGCTAGAATGAACTTTCGCAACAGTTTTTGTAGGGGTTTCAATTACAGTATCCTTTGCAGTTTGTTCAAGTGCATCTGCTAGAGTTTCTTCCCAAGGTGTTTCTTGAGTTGCTTCTTGAGCAATTTCCTCTTGAGCTTGTGTGTTCGATTGCTCTTGTGTTGGAGCGGTTGTTTGCGCTTCCTGTTGACGTTTTTCTGCAAATTTTGCACGACGAATCCTTCTTAAAATTTTACCCATGATAGAGTCCTCCGCCAAGTAAATAGTTAAAAAATAAGTGTTTTTTTAATTTATTTGACTATGGACAGAGTGTGGATAAATAATCTAAATGTTCCTTAACAGTTTATAAAACAATCTTTCTTTTCTTTCTTGAAGTGGGTTTGATTTTTTATATCCATCTTCCCAATCACGAAAACACATATTGCCCTCAAGATAAGCTTCCTTTTCCATTTCACGAAGGTGATCGTCATCTTGGGCGTAGCCTTCTTTTGTCGTGTATCCCTGATCGAACTGTCCATTGCAATTTTGTTTATGGTGAACCAATTCGTGAGAAAGGGATCTCATAATATCTTTTGGATGGCGACCATCGACATAAATTGTGATTGTCATGTCTTCTGGATTGTAATAAGCTGTTTTGCCAAGAGCATATTGAGCATTCTCTGGATCGGATTCAAAACAAACTTCTGGATCTTTGTCAAAGCCCATCCTTTCTTTGGCGAAAGGATAAAAGCTTCCCAACAACTCAGAAATCTCATTAATGTTACGATTTGAATTATTTTTTAATTTCATTTTTAATTACAGATCTGATAGATTCGATTAAAAGAGACTTCAAAAATTGCTTTGTATCTCTCGAAAGGTTTTCTTTTACCACTTGTGAAGCCATCTTGGATCTTAGAGCCTTGTCTGTCACGGCGCCCTTCATAAGATCAACAGTAACTTTTGTGATTTCATCCTTCCAGGGTATTCCGGCATCAGTATAAATCTTTTTCATCATCTTTTTGAGCCACGAAGGCACAGCCTCATCGCCACTTGCGAGATAGCGACCAAGTAGTTTATAATTAAATGCATCACGATCAGTTTGCTTGATGTCGTCAGCTTCCCCAGGTTCTTCTCCTGCTGCAACTTCCTCTCCCTTCTCTGCATTTTCTTCATCAGAAGGTTTTTCAGCATCTTCTTTACTCTTTCTTGCCTCAACTCTATCAATAGCTCTCTGAATTTTCGGATTGGATTGTTTTGTTTTTTCAACAAAAGAATCTTCTGCTTTTTCGGCATCCTTAGTTTCGAGAGCATAAGGTCCAGAGAAAGAAACACGACCAGTATCCAGGTTAATCATGACATCTGCCTGGAATCTTCCGCCCCACTTTGCGGGGCGATCAGCTTCTTGAAGCTCAATTGGGTTGAGGTCCATACGGTTTGAAATTCTAACCAGCATTTTTTGACCCTTGTCGTTAGTATAACGAACCCAGTCTCCCATTTTAATATCTTGCTCAGCAGGTACTTTAGTATCTTCAGCCTCTTTTTCTTCGGGCTCTTTTGGTTCCACTACGGCAGGAATCAATTCTTCAGGAACAGGAAGGTCTTCGAATTCGTCTCTAAGGTCTTGTAGTTTTTGTAATCTAGAACTCTTTTGTGACTTTTTACGCATTGCATAACTAGCAAGCCCGGCTGCTGCAAGTCCAGCGCCCAAGAGAGCCAATGTTGTCGCAGCCGCTGGTGCTGTCACACCAAGAACACCAGCCGAAACGGTCGCAGTGGCGATTCCTTTCACCAACTTTTGACCAGCCTGTTTCGCAAATTGATATACTGCTTTTTTACCTAAAGCCAATCCAAGATTTCCGCCTGCTCCTAGTCCGTTTGCACCGAGGGTGTCACCAAGAGTGGCACTTGGGTCAGCATTGGCGATAGTATTTTCCCAGTCTTGCAAAAATAATTCTTTCCCTTTATCAGAGATCTCCGCCAGCTTTTCAGGTGTCACACCATTTTCTTTCATAACCTTTAGTAATTCGCCAACCGTGGCATTGGGGCCAAGCCCATCTACATCACCTAAAAAAAGTCTTCCCATCATTTGTGTAAAGCCTTCTCCCGGCTCGGCACTTAAGACTTGTTGGGTTGTATCAACGACATCCTTTACGGTATCGACTCCTGGATTTTGAACAACTTTTGTGAAGAGGTTAGAGAACCATCCCATGTTTACTAGTATGCTTGCCAGAACACTTGTACCTCCAATCAACCCAAGGATGGCAGGAAGTTTGAGTGATTTCTGTCTTTTCATAGATTTAGTATTGCCACCATATGCTCTGCTTAGTGGTTCATCTTCTTCTTCATTAATTTCTAATTCTTCATTGGTTGATTTATAGATTGGCGAAAGATCATTATCTATAAACTTCATCATTACAGCACGCAAGTCACCAATAATTTCGTTTGCCATTCTAGCATCAAGTTTTCCGTTTGCGATTTCTTTTTGAACAATACTGATTGGCTGATTTTCGACATCTTTAGGAGTCAAAGTGATATGCTTAATGGAATCATAAAAAGTAGCAATGTCAACCAAAGCATTACCGAATTCCTCTTTATCTTCCATATTTGGGAATTCAGGATAAGTTTTATTGAATTTTTCCATAAATTTCTTGAGCAAACCTCCAGCGGTTTTTTCCATTATTTTTTGGTATTGCTGCTCCATCTTACGACCAAGGTCTCCACCAGAAGTAAACCAATCTTTCTTGATCATGTTAGCAGTAAATTTTTTAACCTTAGACCAAAGACCTTCATTTAATAGTCCAAAATCTTCCGATAAGATTTCTTCACCTTCTGCCAAGAGTTGTTCCATAAGAATCTCTTCCTCAGAAAGCAAAGAAAGTGATTCAACCAAGCTCAAATCACTAGACTTAACAACATTTCGTGTAATTCTTGCTTCGTTCAAAATGTGATTTGTCTTTGCTTTTTGTGAAGAAGCAATATTATTTTTTATTACTTTTTTGAAATCAAACTTATCCATCGAAAATTTCTCCTGTCTTTCGACAATTATATTTAACACATTAAATAGTTTAAAAACAGAAGAATAGATAAAAAACGGATTTTTTTATTTTTCGATTTCTTTTATATTATGGACAACTTTTAGGGTTCCAAGGAGAACAGTCTCTTGTGTGTCCTCACCTAAAACATAAATATCGGCATGAGGGTGCCTTCGTCCTGAAAGCTCTATAGTGTGTACTTTAAGAATAATACCCGTGCGCACACCTTCATTGAGTATATTTCTGTAATATTTTACAATATCACCAACATTGTATTTACTCATAAGCTCTTCACCTATGATCGGTATCTCTTCCTCATGGGGCATCATTTTGAATGTTTATCGGCAATCGAACTCGAAGCCCAAGCATCAGGCTTCACTTTGCATTTGAACCCTGCACCTGTGGCATACCCAACTAGGGTGTCATAGTATTTTGATGTTGCCTCTCCTTTTCTAGAATTAGCATCAATATGTATTTCTATATCGGCATTTGGATAATCTTCCATAATTTTATATGCCATGTTCACAGAACATTCAACTTCTTTTAGCATTCTTACCAAAAGATTTGTGTATGTGTTTCTGCTTTCTTTTTCTCGTTTGAAAAAGTAATATCCACCTTTTTGGTCATCGGCACCAATAAGGCAAACAACAGTGCAAAAAGTACAATGTTCTTTTCTTATTTGGCTATCACAGCCAACAAATATAGAACCATTGTCTTTTGTGTGTGAGGCAATCTTCTCTTTAATTTCATCAAGAGAAACACGATCGCCTGAACCTGAAGACCACATATTACTCTCCGTCTGTTTCCCGCACGGGAAGTGGTCCCTTGAGAGTGTCCTTAATGCCAGTTTCCTTCAGGGTTTCTAGAGAGGCAATAGCATAATTAATAGCATCTTGCATTCTTCCGCACTGATCTGAGATAAGAAAATCAACGTCAGCATCAGAAATAACGCCTTCTTCATAATCTGCTTTTACTTTTTGAACCATTTGAAGCAAGGCATTGTTGACAGTGTTGCCAAATGTCTTATATTTGCCGAGATTGACTTCTCGTGCGGCAGTTACTTCATCGGCAGCGTGAGGGTAATATTCTTTAAGCTTTTCTTTATTTGATTCCCTTACAATATCTAAAATTTCTTCTTTTGTTAAATCATTCATTTTAAGTCCACTCTATTGGTTGAAATCTATTTCTAATTGAATTTAATTCTTTGAAAAAATCATTTATTATTTTTTTATCTTTTGCGGAAACTTTGCCGTCTTTGGAAAGAATGATTTTATCGTTTCCTTCTTTTGGTATTCCTGTTTTATAACGAGCAACACCAACAGGCAAGAGCAAATCGTTGAGAGTACAGGAGGGACAAATAATAATATCCCATCCCATATTATCAGCAGGATTAATATAATCCGGATACTCTCCATAGTCAAATGGTAAAGGCAATTTTGTTTCGTTACCAAAGCCTTTTTTATAACCTTTTGGAGAATCAATGATGATTCTTTGCTTCGGGTTCTTTCTGATGAATTTCATCATAGAATCCGCGCCCTTAATCCTCTTTTTCTTTTTGAGAATCACCTTCATCAACCTAAATAGTTTCAACATCAGTTATAACCAGTTTTGACTACATAGTCCTCTGGTATAAGTAGGTAAAGTTCGCCCCACTTGACGTAGATTTTACCCCACTTGTCTGGCTTTGAGATAACCGTAACTTCTGCGTAGTTTGGGACAAGGACCATTTGTTTAGTCACAGGATTGAGAAGATATGCTTCGATCTTTTTAGGGTCTGGTAAATTGATGAAAGTTGGTAAGTTAAAATCTTTAGGTGCATCATCATTAACGCCAGCGATACCGACGAGGGATTCGAAAACATCCAAAAGTTCGTCAAAGTCTTTTTTGTCTTTGCTCAATGTTTATCTTCCTCCATCCCATCACTAACTACTCGGGCAGGTTCGTTTTTTGAGAGTAATACCAGATCATTGGAGGAGACAGAGATATTTTTGCCTATATCGAAGGCATAAACCACACATAAATCATAAAGAGTGTCAGAATAGAAGTTAAGAAAGATACATATTCTTTGCCCATAGTGTCGAGATTCGCTTGGGTGAAGTTTTTGAATTCGATTAGCCCAGGAGATAGGCTGATACAAAACCAGATCGCCGCGATCAAAGTAATTATATTTTATGTCATCATCAATCATCATCTAAATCAAAACACTCAGCAAAATACCACCTATATTCAGATGTGAGCTTCATCCACTCTTTTATAATTACGTGCTGATTTATTTCTTGATTTAATCTTATTAATTTTTGAACTGCCATCTCTGGTCCGAGATCAGGCTCACATAGCCAATGTATCCTTATCAGTTCGCTATCGATAAAAATATATTCAGAATCAAAACCATATCTTATGTGGATACCTGGTAAAAGGTCGACAACGATACCACGAAAAGGCATCGTATCCATGGCACTTCTGTATATTACTAAATCACCTATTTTCATTTTTATTGCGGTAGTTTTCCATATTCAACATATAACCGCAATAGAAAGACATTGCAAGCGAAAAAATAAAAGAATATACATCTGCTCTTGTTAGAGAAAAACCAAGCAGAGTAATATTGATAAGGCAAAGAACTACCCAGAAAATAATCCATTTATTTTTAAGTAAGATATCCATTTTTTTGTCTCTCATTCGCTCCTAAATCTATTTTGAAAAAAGGTCATAAAGTTCGTGGTAAAACAAAGAAAAGTCTCTTAAATCTCAATCTGAGTTGCCTCAGTATTGTCTTTCAATCTCAACAGGCATGTAAACATTTCTATCAGGACCATAGGACTTGATAATAGATTGAGTTCCATTAGAAGTTCCACATTCCACACAGTTTCTTTCCTTAAAAGAGAACTCCATAGGTTTTCTTGGTGGACCAAAAGAACCTTCGGGAAAAGTTGGCTCAAAAGGTTCAGGAATCTCAACCTCTTCTGTGACCATAAGTCTGATTCGCTGAGTAACAATCTGTGTGATTTCCATATTGGAGACAGTTTTAGCACAAGCGCTGATAAAGGTCACGATAAGGGAGGCAACCAATAATGCCGCAGCAGTCCTGGTTATCTTGTCCAAAAAGTTCATAAGAGATCTCCTTATTCGCCTATAAGTAGAGTTTCTTATGCTAAAAGATAACTTTTAATCAGAGTTTTCTTTTGGCTTCATCGCTTTATACATCTCAAGGGGATTCTCAACATTGTCTACAAAAAGTTTAGCAACCTTTGCGATTGCCTTACCTTTTCTTCCATCTTTTCTGTAAGGCTGGGCAATACCAGAGTTTACCCATTCTTGGAATTGTGTAATAGGAAGTTCGTAATCCATAATCTTAAAGGGTTTCGTCAATGAGTCGGAACGGTATCTTATTGCTTTTATCTTGACTTTTTTCTTGTTTTCTGATAATCCGTCATAGAAAGCAATGTATCCTCTGTTGAGCATATTCGCAAGAGAATCGTCAATTTTATCAAGATAGTTGAAGACTCCAACATTTGCAAATCTTGAATATCTCCAAATATTGGCTGTCTCGCCATCATCAGCAGCCATACCCATAGCATAAATCTTTGTAAGAATCGATCTCGCTGCTGTGTCGCTTCCCTTGTTGATGAGAACAGGCTGACCTTTCTTGAAATTCTTTACGAAGCTGATTTTTGAACTTGGTGGCTTTTCGCCTTCAATGCTGTTGATAAACCCAACAAGATCTTTAATATATTCTTTTCTCTTGAAGGTGGGATCTGTTGCTGCTTTGATAATAAAAGCATAATATTCAAGAGCTTTTTTCATTGTCTCTGGTGTTGGGTCTTCCTTACCTGGATAGCGGAACTCAATATAATTTCTGCTTGGGGTGTAGACAATGTTAAAACCAAGACCCTTTGGTCCGATAGAGTCGGCTGTTCTTGAAATGTTAGCATTTAAAAGATCTTCGAGTTCTTCAAAATTATCTTTTAGGTAATCTTTTATAAAATCTTTTTTAGATTCTGCGGATCTTCCTTGACCTGAATAATCTTTTATATAGTTTGCGATGTTTTCCAGAGCAGGTTTTTTGAGGTCTCCTGTCCATCTTGAATATTCTCTGCTTGGGAAACCAACACCGGCAGTCGCAAAAGTGTGATTCAAGAACATAAGTGCCTTAAAGAAGTTATACCTATCAACTTCCGCACCTTCTTCGGTAAGCATACCAATGTTTGTATGGAGACCGGTGGTATCATCGAATGTGAAAAAGTCTTGCTTTTCATACTCATCAAAGAAATCATTGAGATATTCGAGTGCCGCGTCAAGTCCTGTTATGTAAGGAGGGTTATCCGAAGAAAACTCAATACCGCAGGTAAGAGACACATCTTTTTCAAATTTAAGATTGGGGGCATATTTTGCCATAAAGTTAGGAAAGTATTCTTCCATTGCTTCTTCAAGACTATCGACATCGCAGGTATACTCACCATCGCGAGTACCGCGATTATTCTCTTCCCATTCTTCTCGCCAGGCATCTTCATTGAAATACTGATACTCTTCGTATCCCATGTCTTCCATAAATTGCACAGGATCTTCATTGAATTCTTCAACCTTTTCTTCAACTTTTTCTTCAATAGCAGTCTCTGCGGCATCAAGAAGGGTCTTAAAAATAAATCCAACCCAAGTGCTACTCTTCATAAAAGGAAGACCAGCAAAGTTAGAATCTATGGTCTCATAATCTATAGCACCGCTATCGGCGTAGTCATCCCACTTTTCTCCCATATATTCCTCGGCAGCATCGCTGTAATCTTGGAATGACTGACCAAGGATTTTCTCAACAAAGGTGTGGATCGGATAAGGGTTTTTAGATTTTGGAAACACTCCGTTTGTTTGAAGTTCCGCAGCATTAATAACAAAGTGTGAAAGAAGGGCAACCATTGCTTTTCTGCTTTTCACGATTGTATCAACAACATTATCTGGAAGTTGGGCTTTGCCACCTTCTGTTTCAAAGTCAAATGTTAGTTGCTTCTCATCCCAACCAAGAACTTGCATAACTTCTGGAAGGTTATTATTAATAAGTTGCTTAACAAAATCTTTTGCTTTTCCTCCGCCTCTTATAACTTCAATAAGGGGCTCTCTAAATCCAGATTGAGTAATCGCATCAGCAATCGCAACTCTAACAATATTGTCTTTGTTGGGGCTATATCCTCTATCTTCAGCGAACCATTCAAGAATCTCTTCGCCATCAGTAGGAGTTTCGTCCCAAAAATCTTCAAGGTACCCGCCGTCACCGCGAATTTCATTCCTGAAATATTCGTCAAGATCGCCAAAGTAATCTCTGGCGGCTTCGGTTTGTGCTTCGTGGCGAGCTACAAGATAATCATCACTGTTATCGTAATAATCGTCATCTTCTTGCGCTTCTGGTGCTTCAAGTTCGATTTCGAAAGACACAGTGAATCTATCGCCGTCTTTCATAACGGCTTCAAGATCTTTTTTATTAAACTCTTGTAGAACTTTTTCTTGACTTTCAGCCAAGAACTGAGACCATTTTTTCATAAAAATACCAAAAAGTTATTTATTGCTTCCTGTAAATAGTTTACTTTTCTTGTTTTCCTTTGCTCTTTTTTCAAGAAGCCATTCAACAATTTGCGCATAACCTTCGATATTTTTTGAGTTCTCTGGATGGAAATCGTAAACTCTTTTTCGCTCTTTTTCTCTCGTTTCTTCAAAATGATCCTTATGAGTCTCGATAGCTAACTTTAATTGCTCGGCACCTTTCTTTGCTTGGAACTCTGGATAGTAATATCCGCAATCTTTGAAGTAATCACTATTATGAACAAAAGGAATCCCAAGATACATGGCTTCAAGTTGAAGATAATTGAGAGCACAGTGGTGTTGGTGAGAGACAATCAAACCAGCATAGTTTTGCCTAACAAGGAAACCAAACCTATATCTGTCTTCAAAAAACATCTTTTTGCCCTTTGTAGAAAGAAGTTTTGCAAACCTAACAAACCCCTTGCTGTCATTTAATCTTTTTGCTCCAATAATATAAGCAGTGTCCCAAATGTCTGGATCTTGTCTGTGAGCATGTTCAAGTATAAGCATTGGAATATGAGCAGTTTTGACAAAGTAAAGATTAGATTCCATAACAGAAATTTTTCTTAAATCAGTATCCTTGTTGAACAAAAGTTGCTCTTCCTTTTCATGAACAAAAAGAAAATCAGGAGACCATATGTAAGGTGCAATTCCGACATGGAGATTATACATAATAGATAGAGCCTCTTTGGAAGGCTCAAAATGAGGAGACATGAAGATGGCATCTCTATTTTGCTTATTGACGCGAGGTGGTTTATCAAATTTATAAATGCTATCAGCCATGACATCAATCATATACTCATTGCCATACTGAATACCTGCTGTGATTACACCTTTTTCTTTCGCGGCTGCCATTGAAGCTTCGGTTAGTGAGTGGACACATTCAAAAATAACATCATAGTCAGAGATGTTTCCAGGGTGAAGATGTTCTATTTCGTGTTCTAAAAGCTTTTTTCCTTCTCGTTGCTTATTCTCAGAGACAGGTCTTGCATCATACCCAGCAGACTTAAGAATATTTACAAGGTGATAGGCATTTTGATAAAGACCATTTGACCACATTTTTGATCCGCTTTCGTGTGCAGTAATGCCAATCTTTGCACCTTTTGTTATTTTCATACAAAGTCTCCTCCTCTTGATATGAACATGCCTTTAAATAGTTTTACCATTTTCCGTTTCTAATAATTTTTGACTTAGAGGGGGGAATATATTCATCATTCAGTAAGTAAGTGAGAACTTTTTCACCATTATCAAGTTGAATCTCTTTTCTTCGATAGAAATGAGGATGAGATTCGAGGCGATCCAAGTCTTTTAAAGCTCGCTTATCAACTTGATAAACTTCTCCGACAATAGAAGAAGAACCATTTTCCACCATTGCAGGGAAACTTCCGAGATCATAAAGAGAAAATTCTTTTCTTGTCTGGGCTTCCCGAAGAAACTTCTGGTCTTTAATGAGATAATGATTATAATGACCCCTTTTCAGAGAGCCATAAACAAAGACTTTCATTCTTCCTCCTGTCGGTCTTTATATTATAACCGATGGGAAATAGAAGTCAAGTTATTTTCTTACAAGCGTAGCGACAAGTTCGATATTAGTGTCTTTGAACTTGTTCTTCACATCATTAACATTTTTTTCGGAGTCATCCCAAAATAAAACTTTTTTGATTGAAGGGTTGTTTTCAACAGTGTTTAGAATGTAATCACCCTTCGATTTTCCAGAGATACCTTTGATGAAAATGTTTCCTGTATCGACACCAATTTCGTTAAGATATGCCTGAATCGCATCTTCTGCAATTGGATCTCTAGCTGTCAGAATAATGACGTGAGCATTTGGGTCTTTATCATATTCAACCATTCTTTCGACCATTTCTTTGTTATATTCTGCATCTTGAATATCCGAAAAATCAGAAAAATCGAAGTAAGCTCCCTCATATTTTTCAGGATCATTTTCCATGTCTGTCTTCAGATCATCTTGATCTTTTTGGTTTTTGATAATTTTTATAGTTTCATCAACTTCTGGTCTTTCAATCCAATCACCGCCGGTATCTTTTTCTTTGCTTTGTTTGAGCTTAGTTGAAGACTCAGTATAGGCTAAAGTATGATCAAAGTCAAAAACAGCAAAATTCTTTTCCTTAATATTAGTAGGAAAAGCTTGTTCATTTATAAACCTGCGCCAATTTTCAATAAGGAGTTTCATTATTCTTTTTCAGTTATCTGGACAATAAGAGGTCCGTCTCCTTTGAGAACTCTGTGATAAGTCATCTTGGGTATATAATAACACTTACCTTCGTCCAAGTCAAGGGGTAATTCATTATCCATTTGGATTTGCCAGCCTCTTGATTGTTTGACAAGTACAACCCTATCTCTTTCATCCTGATGCCATACAAGTTCCATTGGGTCCACATTTTCTGAAAACTCCCTTAAAAATACACCTTTGGTCATATCTTTCTGCTCGAAAGGAAAATCCATTACCAAAATCTTCCAGGAACATTTTTACCGAAGTGTTTATGTGCTCGACAAGCCCAGTATCCTGCTTTTGTACGGTCTTTCTTGTCGGCACAGTTATGCCTGGCGGCAAAAGATGCTCTGGCTTCTGCATTATTCCAGTTGCCTTTTAGTCCGCCCTTCGAATCACCATAAGTAATCTTCTTTACATTGCCGGTTTTTGGATTACGAACAAAGACTTTATATTTCTTTCCGCCTCCGGTATTCTTTGTTGGTTTACCAATTTTAACTTTCTTTCCTTTATATTCTGCTTCATTAATCATTGGAAAATCTAAAGGAACTTTCTCGCCTTCAAAAATACCAAACTCTCCAACATCGGATTCAAGAAGTTCAGCTTCTTCTTCGTTGATAGGAGAATAATCACCATTCTTGTATTGCCTTCTTGCTTCACTGATGAGAGCAAAATAAGAATCAGATCCAGGTCTAAAAATGTTTCTTTCGATGCCTACACCTTCTTTAATATGGAGGCTTAGGGCTTCGGAAATTTTAGTTTTTTTTTGTAGCTGCTTTCTAATGAGTGCTTCAAGAAGATCGTCGGAAAGGGATTGGGATTCTCCATATGGACCATACGAAGTTGAAGGTGCTCCATATGCAGAGCCATATGCATTTTCTCGTGGCGGAACGGATGATCCCTTCGGCATCGCTTCGCGAGCATCATCTCCAACCTTATCATAAGCGGCTATCGTTATAGATTTAAAACGCTTTCCAAGATCGGAATCTCTTAGGATTCTATCAAATTCTAACTTATATTTGACACCATCATCAGTCTTTAAGCGATCAGAATTCTTGATGTCGTCTAACAATTTTTTATAAAGATCTTGAAACTCTTCATCGGAAATTTGAGATTCTTGCTCATCAATTACACCTCTGCCTTTAAGAATATCTGCCTGGGTGACCTTCCCGTCTCCGGTGAGATCTGGGAACTTTTTTCTTTTCTCTTCTGAAACAAGGAAATAATCACGGCAAGAATTTAAATCTTTTTTAGCAACAGCAACTTTATTCATCCACCAAGAAGGAAGTTCACCCTCTTTTGATATCTGCATAAGACCTTCAAGGATTTGACCCGCATCCTCTATGATAAGCTTCATAGAGCGAATAGCAGAGCTAACGTCAGTGTGACCATCCTCGCTGATTTGACCCATTGAGGCTTCTTCGTGGTGCGTGTAATGAACCGTAATAGGCTCAGTAGATGGTCTGGCTGCGATGGTGATCTCTTCCATGCGAGCGAACTCTTCTTGAATAATTTGTTTAAGTCTTGCTTTTGTGATTTGCATGATTATTTTTTTCCTTTAGCTGATTTCTTTCCCCAGGATTCTCCACGACCTGATTCGCCGCAAGCACCTGGTGTTGGTCGGCAAGAAGGATACTTCGCTCTCTTCTCACCTTTTTGTCTTCCACAAGGTTTACATTTCTTTCGTCCAGTCTTCTTATCTTTTCGGCAAGTGTTGCAATCAACCCAACCACCTTTCTTGCCAGGAGCGCCTTTTCTACCGAACCAATCTCTCAAAGACGATTCTTTACTTGATTCAGTTCCTGCTTTCTTTTTCTTTCTTTTCTTTTTTTTTTCGTCAAGCATTGCTTCAAGTTCTTCTTCAATCATCTCGATGATTTCTTCTTCTTTGAGATCCTTCCAAATCTTTCCTTGACGACATTTAACGACAGCACCGGAAGCATAAGCAGATGGCCATACATCATATTTTCTCTTTGCGATTCTTGTGCAACGGTCGCCTTTCTTCTTTTTCTTTTTTCTCTTCTTTTTCTTCTTTTTTTCATCAATCTGATCTTTATTCTTCTCTGCCCATTCGTTAGATACATCATTTTCTTCAATTGGGCCACCTGCTGCCCAAGTGTAACAAGTTCTTGCAGAGTGGCACTTAAATTTATGCATCCAGCAATAACCAAGAACTCCGTCTTTCTGAACAGAACCAGGCATACATTCTTTCATTTGAGGAGAGATATCGAATGCAGCGCAGTTTCCACAAAGAGATTTCTTAGCAACAGAGACATCAGTTTTCCAATGATCTGCTAAGTGTTCCCAATACTCTTCGTCGTTGAGATTTAAGGGACCATAATGAATGTGGTCTGCTTCAATAGCATCATTCCTATTGTTGGTATTTAATGCCAAGTCTTTTGTTGGAAGAGGGCAAGAAAAAATCTCATAGGAGTTCTTAAGGGTAATCTTTATCATACTCCTTAATTAGTTTCAAAAAAGCTATTTTTTGAGATTATTGCTGCTCGAACCAGTTGATGGAAACTTCTCCTGTGATTGCTCCCGAGGTTTTGATTCCGATTGTCACTGTTCTGCCGACTCCGGAAATCAAAGATAAAGAAGTCAAATCTTCCTTTTCACTTGATTCAGATCCAACAACCAATTGGTAAAATGGTATTGGACTTCCAACAAAAGTGTCAGTAGACGGATCAAATTCAGCAATAGATACTATGCTTTGTTGTTCATCAATAAATTGGAAATCCGGACCACCAGAAACTTCAGCATCCAAGAATAAGGCAACTATTAGAGTTTTGTTATTGGTCTCATTTGAGCCAGCGAGTCTTAAAATGTCTATTTCACCAAAGCAAGATTGGTTATTAAAAATTCTATTTACCTTAAATGTAGCCAAAGGAACATAACTGGACTCGTTAATACCAGAAAATGAAAATGCTTTTGCAAATTTTGGATCATAAAACTTAACCTGACCCTCGGTGAAAGCAGCCATACTTGCTGTTTTTAAAGCGGTATTTTGTGTTCCGCCTATGTTTGTAGAAGTAGCCAGAACATTAAGGTTGGGATTTTTGAGAACTGTCGTCGTCCTTGCGTTAGCATTCTTTACCATATGAAATGGAGCAATAACTCCTGTTTCTGGATCTTCAATCCCAAATCTTGCATTTCCATAACCAAGGTATTGAATTCCTATCTGAAAAACATTTCCCTTGCTCGGATCAAAAACCATGCCAGTAGGACCAGTTCCATCAAGCTTATCGATATTAAAAGAGGAAGAAGGGGTGAAATTGTTTACTTGATTTTGTCCAGACATAACTCTGGTAAATGCCCCCGCGATGGTGCCACCAGTGATAGAATAAGATCCAGTGTACTCTGTTCCAGATCGTGCTGATAAGAAGAAAACAGATCCAGAAATAATATCAGTCAGCCACCCTTTGCCGACTTGAGAATAATCAGCGTTTGAAAGCTGATAGGCTGTTGAAATTATCGTAGAAGCACTAACAGGGACAACAATAGAATCTCCATCAAGAGTCACTGTGAGGTTTGCTGTTCCTGCGGCAGCAGTTACAGTGTATTTTCTAGCTTCCCTTGATCCCCGTTGGGAGTGGAGAACACCAAATTGATCTGCAAAATATCCAACAAAATAACCAGACTCGGCACTTCCAGCACCAACAAACTGAGCACTACCAGTTCTTGGGGTATCGAAAAGTGCGGTTGCTCTCATCAAAGAGCCTTGTCCCGGTCTATAATCTAATCCTCGCCTCAGCAGAACAGTCGCTGAGCCGTATGGATTATTGCCGCTTTCCAAAACAGCGTTCCCACTAACAACGGAAATAGAGCCAGAAGCAAAAGATGAAGTAGTGAATGTTTGACTGTTAATAATTCCATATACAAAGTCACCTTGAGCAACAGGTGTCGGTTGTTCGACTGTGACCTCACCGAAAGCAGATGCAGGTCCAGTTATCTCAACCTTTTGAGATCCACCAGGAGAAACCTTTGTTCTATTTAAATCATTAAAGCCCATTATCCAACTCCCGCCGATCCAGACCAATTATTTAAGAGTTCCTTGGCTTCAATGCCTGTCAAGCCAGCAACAACAGAAGCAGAACAAGGAAGAGTAGAATCTGATAGCAAATAAATTCTTGTGACTCTGAAATCCCCCTCGAATGTTTCATTATTGTTCAAAACAGCATAATTTGTCCCCTTGATACCGTTAGCGGAAAAGCCAAAGCGTAAAGGGACGTTAGTAACATCAGCCGGAAGAGTGTTGGTTATGACAACAAATTTTGAGACAGTATCAAAAGAAATCTCAAGTGGCTCACTAGTGTTTGCTGGAATGTCCAAGGAAGAGGTCAAATAAGGAATGCCGGATACTTCATAAGATCCGACATGACCAAGACCGACTTTGTAATTATAGATCGACATATACCTTAATTAGTTCAAAACATATGTTTTGAAAAAAGTTTTTCCCCAAGTTGCCTATGGGAGAATATATTTTCCATCATTGTAGCAAAACATCAAATTCAAATCAAAAACATCATAGAAATCTGAATCTGCTTCTTCTGTCCAGTCAACTCTTGCGGCAAACTGTGATCCATATTTGGAATCAGGCATGTGATAAACATCAATAACTGCACCTATCTTTTCACCAGTAGAGTCTTTGATAGATACAATATCATATTTCCTGACATATGCAACTTGTGTCTTTCGATAAAACATAACATGCCTTAAAAACAAAAAAACAGAGGTGGAGGGATTCGAACCCCCGGTAGCTTTCACTACGTCGGTTTTCAAAACCGGTGCCTTAAACCACTCGGCCACACCTCTAATTATGGAGCCACCTGTCAGATTCGAACTGACGACCCGATGCTTACAAGGCAACTGCTCTGGCCAACTGAGCTAAGGCGGCATAATATTATGGAGACGGCGGGAGTCGAACCCGCATCCGAAGCAATTCTAGATTCAAGTCATTCACAGGTTTAGTTAGTTTATTCCCAAACCAACAAGGTATCTCATTTTTAGCCTCATATGAGAATCGAGGTTGTGATCTTTTTGTTTTCGTTGGGATCAACCACTTAGCTCAAATTGGATAGATGGCTTTGAGCGACCACCATATTAAGCTGCGAGAGCAGCTACGAAATTATTGTTGTTAGCAATTATTGTTTGAAATCAGGTTTAAAGTCTTTTATTTCAAGAGACTACCTGCACTCTCATCCTTCCATACCCCGTCGAAACCGGAGCATCCCCTAATTTAAAAGAACATAGCGACAACCGGCATTGCCACGACAGTAAGTAGGACACATACCATCGCGCCGGCAAAAGAAAATTCAACAATTTCATCAAATGCGAGACTATTCATTTCTCCCTCCTTGTGATAACAATATACCCTAACAGGTATTACTTGTCAAGCAGAAAAATAAAAAAACCCCCCGCTCGAAAGCAAGGGATTTTAGAGGAGATGTTGACGATTAACCTAATCGTCTCGTTTGCTTCACTCTTCGAGTGGTTCTTCTGGGACCATGGTTGTCCCAACTGGCATTGTTGCCATTTTTGATAAGACCTCTCGACCAAGCATAGGGTCATCCATTTGATCGATTACATCTTGGATTTGCATAAAAAGATTTTCAACATCCATTAATCTTTGATTGT
>Ga0208162_1000152_pt1 | contig 37779 bp, 25 predicted proteins | sample CB_VirMetaG_4_FD_184539 | JGI IMG/M metagenome (GOLD analysis project Ga0208162, IMG submission 184539) | Freshwater to marine saline gradient viral communities from Chesapeake Bay - CB_1508_1M Viral MetaG (SPAdes) (version 4) | ecosystem: Environmental > Aquatic > Marine > Coastal | place: USA... | reverse complement strand
ATTTTATGTGTCTTAAATCCTCTGAAACCTGATAGATTATGTCTCTTAAATCCTCTGAGACCTTGTGTTTTATGTCTCTCTAAATCCTCCGAGACCTTGTGTTTTATGAGTCTTTTAATGTGCTCAGGTCTTGTGATCTTAGCGTGCATAAGCTTACACGAGACTCAGAGAATTGTCAACCCCCCGCTGATAAGTTTCTTCGGGACTTGACATCAGCACACTATAAGGATTGCTCATCAATCTCCGCGACATTCTTGACATCAGTGCTGAGAAGCTTTATAATATCAGAGTAACTTACAGGAGGGGGAAGTAAGCACTACTGTAGCTGGTAAAATGTCTCAGTTATGTAAGCACAACTCACAACCACATGGATGACACCGTGTTTGATATGTTCCAAGAGATTGCTGATGCTCCTGGAGAAATCTATGACATCCCTGAGATGACTGATAGAAAATTTGATGTGGAACAGTACATCAACGGTGACACTGATTATTAATAGTTAAGGTGTCAAGTCCTGAGCAAGACTATAAACTACTCGACACACAGTTTACTTCACTTTTCTACGATTATTATGTCCCGCGAAATGATGCTTGGTCTTCTGTCAGTTGCTAACACTGGTGATGACATTTTGGCAGTCCTTGATGTTATTGAGAGTGATGTGCAAAGTGACAATCAAGGTGACGCAGTGAGTTATGTTAGTGGGGAATCTGTGACCTTCTGAGTATCATCGTACTTTAGGGGTTACTAACTGTAGCCTCTAAAGTGTCCTAGTTATGTAAGCACAACTCAAACTTCTATGACCACCACTTTCCAGACTAATCTCACCGATACCACTTATAACGGGTGGACCAATTATGAGACTTGGAATGTAGCACTCTGGATCGGTAATGATGAGGGTCTTTATCACTTAGCGCGTGAGGCAAAGGATTATCGTACCTTTGTTGATTGTCTGGAAGCATGTTCATTCAATCATGCAGCTACTCGCGACGGTGTTAAGTGGAATGACCCTAAAATCAATGTTATCGAGATGGATCAAATGTTCGACGAACTTTGATGCTAACTGTGGCAGGGGCAGAGCTTGACTTTGCCTCTGTAATTTGATAGAATGATGCGTGCGTGACCAGCAGTTATTTGCGGCGTTGATTTATATCGTCGCGGGCGGCGTGATAAAAACCCCTCACTACCCTAACCTACAGAGGTGACAAATCGACCTCTAAATATCACTCTCATAAAAAAATCCCGGATATGAAAAAGAGACCGTATTGGAATTTTTGGAAAGTTGTATTAGCAGGTTGGTGTATTCGATATCCAAAAACAATGTCCAAGGTGGTATTAGTACCTCTTGGATTTTTTATTGTTTTGATATATAATGCGATTATGAATTGAATAAGTAGAAAAAAATTCCCGGAGGTAAAATGAACGTCACAAAGGTTTATCACATATACACAAAGAATAAGTGTATATACAACAATTTAAGTGAAGATGAGTTTACTGAGAAGTGGACAGAACTGAATGCAATAGTAGGATTATTGCATACTGATTATTCGCCCACTGATCTTTCTTATGAGGAATGTACAAGGTATTGGGGAGGAGCTGGTGGTAATAACACTATAGAACCTGCAGGTGATGATTCATACTGAACCATTGACAGACTACATACTAGGAGTTATAATTGAACTGAAGTAATTTCAAAACTATGGCAAAAGGATTTACTGTAAAAGCAAACACACCTACTACAAAGAAAGAGGAGTGGGACATTGCTGCTATCAAAGAACGAATGAAAGGCAAGACGATTGTTTTTTGTTTACCTGGACGAGGAGTATCATATATCTTTCTGAAGAACTTTGTTCAACTTTGTTTTGATATGGTACAGAATGGTATGGCCATTCAGATTAGTCAAGACTATAGTTCAATGGTAAACTTTGCACGATGTAAGGTACTTGGTGCGAATGTATTGCGTGGACCTGATCAAATTCCTTGGGATGGTAAGTTGCAGTATGATTATCAACTGTGGATTGATAGTGATATTGTATTTGACACTAACAAGTTTTGGCAGCTTTGTGATCTTGCTATCTCAGAAGATGGCACAGAGCGTGAAATCACTGCTGGGTGGTATGCCACTGAGGATGGACACACAACTTCTGTCGCACACTGGTTAGAAGAGGATGATTTCCGTAAGAATGGTGGAGTAATGAATCACGAAACTGTCGATTCCATCCAGAAGCGTAAGAAGCCATTTACTGTTGACTACACTGGTTTTGGTTGGGTTATGATTAAGAAGGGTGTCTTTGAGGATGAGAAGATGAAGTATCCATGGTTTGCACCTAAGATGCAAGTTTTTGAATCTGGAAGTGTTCAGGACATGTGTGGTGAGGATGTCTCATTCTGTCTTGATGCTATTAAAGCAGGTTATGATATTTGGTGTGATCCTCGAATTCGTGTTGGGCATGAAAAAACTCGTGTTATTTGAGCGTGACTCGTTTTAACTTATATTATGAGGATAAGATGATTTGTAGCAACCTCTCGTTTGAAGAAGCAGCAGAGGTTCTACAAGACTTCTCCGAAAAATTTTTCTCGGGTGAAGGTACTATTGAACCACAAAAAATTCAACTTAAGGAGATTTAATTATGGCACGATCAAAAGTTGGTCTTTCGGGCAATAAGATTATTGAATCAAAGCCCAAAAATACTCGTCAAGGACAAGGTAAACATACTAAGTATGCTGCCACTTCCCGTAATGGTAAAAAGAAGATGTATCGTGGACAAGGTAAATAGATGTAACAATCCTTTGTTACTTTATGTCAGCATTAATTTGTAACTTACCTTCTGTTGAAGTATGGGTAAGAAAAGAATATCTCACTGATCATCAAAGTGGTCATGGTGAATTTGTAAAGGGCGTTTGGGTATCGTGTAAATCGATACCTGGGCGTGCTTTTTATTTTGAGACTTACTTACCAGAATATGCTGCAATGTATGATAAATTACCTATTAGTGCTTTTGTAAGTGAACCAGTAACACCTACACCTGATATGAACCTACCAAATCTACAGTTTTGGAATTGTATGGATTATGGTGTGGTATCAATTCATAAACAATTTATTGGTTCAATGGATTTTGAGTGCTATACTCGCGATCATGGTATAATAAAAGGCGAATATATTTGCACAATTGATAACTATCATCAAGATTGTGATGTAATTGATTATGCAACCAGTGAAAATCCAGCTGAACATAAGTCTCATAACCTCATTAAATTGAATAATGGACAATATGCACTCTATCCAAACAATAGAATGCGTATTTTTGATAATAGTTTGACACCTGTTGAACCCAAAATGCCTGATTTTAAGGTATCAACTCAATATTATAGTGTTGAAAATGGTTTTGATCGACTTGGAATGGGTCGTGAGGACGAATATTTTTGGAAAACTGCTAAAGAACGCGAAAATTTACCTAAGGAGAACGAAAATGAATGATTTTTTAGACAATTTAGCTAATCATAATCATCAAAAAATGCTTCGTGAAATCTCAAATGATGATTTGACACCTAAAAAGAAGAAATTGCAACAAGAGGGTGAATTATTTGATCCTCAAAGTGATCCAGAACCACTTTACGAATGAGATTTGCCCCTATAAATAAGTCAGAACTTATAATATAATTATAGATAATGCCTTTAGAAAGGGTAAGTCAAGGTTTCAAAGATATTAGTGCATCATTTAAGGCCAATCCCCTTACATATGATGTCATTGCTTTGAATAATGCTTCTGCAATCGCAAGATCTGTTAGAAACATTGTCTTTACTGCTCCTGGTGAAAAGTTTTTTGATCCAGATTTTGGATCAAACATTAGTCAATCACTGTTTGAAAACATTGATAACATTACTGCAGTGACGATTAGAGATGAAATAGAAAACTCCATCATTAACTATGAACCAAGAGTTTCATTATCTTCCGTTGTGGTCGATCCTGATTTCGATAACAACGGTTTTAATGTAACTATTATCTACAGAATTATTGGAGTTGATATACCACCTCAACAGTTAGAGTTTGTATTAGAATCAACTCGATAAATGGCACTAGTAAACTACGCAAATCTGGATTTCGCCCAGATTAAATCTACACTTAGAGAATATCTAAGAAACAATTCTAATTTTACGGACTATGACTTTGAAGGGTCTAACCTGTCCACAATTTTAGATGTTTTAGCATACAATACTTACTTGGCATCATACAATGCCAATATGGTATCAAATGAGTGTTTCATTGATAGCGCAACATTAAGAGAAAATGTTGTTTCGCTTGCAAGAAATATTGGATATACCCCAAGATCAAGAAAAGCTTCAAGAGCAACTATTAGTTTTTTCGTTGATACTACTGGAATTACCCCAGCACCAACATCAATTACCTTGAATAAGGGCCCAATCGCAACATCGGGAGGTACTTTTGGTGGAAATTCTTATATATTCTCCATTATGGATGATATAACAGTTCCTGTAGTGAATGGAGAAGCATCATTTGATACACTACCGATTTATGAAGGAACATATATTACCGAATCATATACTTATAGTTCAAGAAACCCAAATCAGAGATTTTTAATCAACAATCCTGGGGCAGATACTGATTTAATCCGTGTTAGAGTAGGAACAAATAGTTCTACTGCAAAAAGAACCTACACAAAACAAGATAGTTTATTTGATATTGATGGAGATTCAAGAGTTTTCTTCTTACAAGAGGTAGAAGACGAAAGATATGAAATACTTTTTGGTGATGGGATCTTTGGCAAGGCACTAAGTGAAGGAAATGTCGTTGAAATTACTTATTTGACCACTTCTGGCGGTGGTTCTAATGGATTAAGTAGTTTTGCCTTCAATGGTCGAATGTCTTATGTGAGAAATGGTGTTACATATACTATTTCTCAAGGAATTTCAATTCTCACAACTGATATTTCTGCTACTGGTGGAGATGTTATTGAAAAAGTAGATTCGATTAAAAAGTTTGCTCCTAGAATCTATGCTTCTCAGAACAGAGCTTTAACTGCAAATGATTATGAAACTCTAATTCCGGCAAAAATCTATCCAGAAACAGAATCTATTTCTGTATTTGGTGGTGAAGAGTTAGTTCCTCCTCAATATGGAAAAGTTTTTATTAGTATTAAACCAAGAACAGGTGAATTTCTTCCAAATCTCGTCAAAGAGAATATTAAGAGAGATTTGAAAAAATATGCAGTTGCAGGAATCGTTCCAGAAATTTTAGACCTCAAGTATCTTTACCTTGAGGTATCTTCCAAGATTTATTACAACAGCAATCAAGCATCATCTGCCTCTGAAGTTTCTTCCATAATACAAAATAATATTGAGTCATATGCAGATTCAAGTGAACTCAATAAGTATGGTGCAAGATTTAAGTATAGTAAATTCTTAAAAATTATTGATGATAGTCATGAATCAATCACTTCAAATATCACCGCTGTATCGATGCGTAGAGATGTCAGGGCTGCCCTCAACACCCTTGCAGAGTACTCTATAGGGTTCGGCAATCAACTCCACATTTCAAGGATGAGTGGATATAATATTCGCTCTAGTGCATTCAAGGTTGCTGGTATTACACAAAATGTTTACCTTGGAGACATTCCAAATACTAACAGAACGAATGGTTCTTTGTTCTTGTTTACGCTCCAAAATCCAAATGCAACTGATCCAACGATTGTTAGGAGAAATGTTGGAAGAATTGATTATGTGAAAGGAGTTATTACCCTAAATCCAATCAACATTCAATCAACTCAGAAAGTTATTGATGGCCAATCAACAATTCAAATTGTAGTGACACCACAATCAAATGATGTGATTGGATTGCAAGATTTGTACTTGCAATTAGATGTTAATAATAGTGTTTTTGAGATGGTAAATGATTCTATTGCTTCTGGGATAGACCCATCCGCATCATCATATGTCGTTTCTTCAAGTTACGACTATAACAGAGGTTTGTTGGTAAGGCCATAAAATGACACAGACTAGAGTTCCTTTCAAGACTATTGTAAAGAATCAACTTCCCGATTATGTTCGGGATGAGTTTCCTCTTTTGGGAGAATTTTTATCCCAATATTATCTTTCCCAAGAATTTCAAGGTGCTCCTCTTGATTTACTGCAAAATATTGATCGATATATCAAGTTAAACAATAATGCAAATGTTACTAAGTCAGTTTCTCTGAGAAGTGACATTACATACTATGATGATATCATATATGTGTCAAACACGAATGGTTTTCCTGATGAATATGGATTAATTAAAATTGATAATGAAATTATAACTTATACTGGAAAGAATAGTTTTAGTTTTACTGGTTGTATTCGTGGTTTCCAAGGTTATTCACAAAACGATGTAAATGAGACTTTTACTTTCTCAAATACTATTTCTAGCAGCCATGATGCAGAAGCAACTGTAGAAAATTTAAGTGTTGATTTCCTATCAAGATTTTTTAAGAAAGTAAAACATCAATTTTTGCCTGGACTTGAAGATACTACATTATCCGACAAAATTAATAAGAACCTCTTTGTAAAACAGGCAAAGGATTTTTATACATCAAAGGGAACTGATCAATCTTTTAAGATTCTATTCAAAGCACTTTATGGTGAAGAAGTCAATATCATAAAACCTGCGGAAAATCTACTTTCGCCATCACAATCATTATATAAAATTACAAAAGATATGATTGTTGAGCCAATTTCAGGTAATGTGATGGATATTAGGGGATATACTCTGTATCAATATGCATACAAAGATTTAATCAATAAGTCATACGCACCAATTACTGATGTAGAGCGTGTTCTTGTTGGTGGAGCAACTACAGATTATTATAGAATAAGTTTTGATGCAAATTACAATAGAGACCTTCAGTTTGATGGCGTAAAATATGGAGAATTTGTTGCATATCCAAAAACCAAACTGATTGGAAACTATACATCTTCCTCCACAACTTTTGATGTTGATTCAACAGTGGGTTTCCCAACTTCTGGAGAGTTAATTGTGACTTATGATGATAGAACTACTGGAATAGTTTCATATGCATCAAAATCAATAACTCAATTCTATGGTGTTAGTGGAGTTACAGATACAATTTCGGATAAAAGTGTGGTTGGTATTAATACTTTTGCTACGGTTGTTTTAGATGATGAAACTGTGGTGACTGTCAGAATTGTTAATGTTTTAAGTGGTTATCATGTAGGAGAGCAAGTTGGTTGGGTAAAAGGAAAACCATATTATGGACCATATCATATCCATAGAGGAAGAAAAATGGTTGGGGCAAAACATGTTTCGAGTCCACATGATTACATCTATGATACTAAAGAATCCAGTTTAAAGAATCTTGGAGAAGACAGTGCATCAACTTCTGGAACTGGTGGCAGTTCTTCTAGCATTTCTGCTTCTGCAAGCATAGTTTCCAGCACATCTTTTAGTAGTGGTGGGGGAGGAAGTTCTTCCTCTTCAGGTGGCGGAAGCGGTGGATATGGTTACTAAATAAGTAAAAAAGTCTCAAGGCAGATATGTCGCAGCAGTTGAATAACAGGTACTACGAGAAGGGCGATACCATCCGAGTAAAAACTCTTGGGTTGACAGCTAACGATGCTGCATCCAATACTTGGATTTTAAATGCTGCAACTACTTACGAAGTAGAAAAATTAGAGAAAATTAATTTAGTTAATTTTAGATATAAACTTACTCTCAATAATGAGCATATTTTCCGAATTGGTGATACTCTAAGAATCACTGGAAGTAATTACTCATCAACTTCAAGGGTTTATTCGGTAAACTCTGCAAATCAAATTACAATCGGAGATCAAGGAAACTTAGATAATGTTCCTTTAGATTCTCTTGTAATTAGAAGAAATATTTCCAAAGGAGATGCAAAGAATTATGATATCTCCAATATTGCATCAAATGTTCAAAATGTATACAAGAAAGGAACTTCTACATTAGTTGCGTCTTCTTCTATTCCAAGTTATTCTGGGGAAGAACTCGCAATTAGAAAAACTAAAGTTACATTTAGTGGAACATTTCCATCAACAGGAACTGCTACCACAGATACATTTAAAATTATATCATCTGGTGACCATGGGTTCTACACTGGAGACCTTGTTTATTACACTCCACAAACGATAACAACAACTAGTACCGATATTGACGGCAACACAGTTACTACTTCAACAGTTCAAACTGGCATTGCCAAAGAAGGAGTGTATTTTGTAAAGCGTCTTGCAGATTCTACAACTATTAAGTTAGCTAAGAGTAGATCTCAACTCTATAATGAAGAATATGTTTCCACAGAACCAATTTCGGTTACTGACAACACTATTGAACTTTATATCCATAAGAATAAAACTCTCAACAATCAAAAATTGTTTAGAGAGATTCCAGGACAAAATAATGATCTAAGTAAAACTATAACAGAACCTGGAACAAAAAATGGAATACTCCTCAATGGGGTAGAAATTCTAAACTATAAGTCTCTTGATGGAATTGATTATGGAAAAATTGAATCTATTACTGTAGATTCATCTGGTAGTGGTTACGATGTAGTTTCTCCGCCAAATGTTGTTATTTCAGATAATGCCGGAGTTGGCGCTACAGCGAATGCTGCTGTTAGTGGTTCTTTTGTTAGAATTGATCTATTAGATGGTGGTTTTGATTATATTGAAGATCCTATTGTTGAAATTAGTGGCGGAAATGGAAAAAATGCTTCCGCAAGTGCTAACACAACTTTAGTTAAACATAAGGCAGACTTTAACTCAGCAGAAGTCGATGGTCTTGTTACTATTGCTTCTACTTCTGCTATTGGATTTTCAACATATCATAAATTTAGAAATTATGAGAGGGTAATCTACCAATCAAATGGTCAGAATGGGATTTCTGGTCTTACCACAGGTGGATTTTATTATGTCAATATTCAAAGCAACACTAATGTAAAATTACACAAAACCAAAGATGATGCTATTTCTGGTATTAATACAGTAATTTTCACTGGTTATGGCTCTGGTAGACACACTCTTCTTGCAACCGACTTGAAGAAAGTTGTTGCTTCTGTTGATATAGCGAATCCAGGAACCGAATATCAAAATAGAAAAACAACCGCTGTAGGTCTATCAACTGCACTGAATGAGATTACTATTGAGTCTCATGGATATTCTTCCGGTGAAAAAATTAAATATTCTGCTGATTCTTATGCAATAGGTGGATTAGTTGATGGAACAGAATACTACACCACAGTAGTTGATAAAAATACTATTAAGTTATCTTCTGTTGGCCCAAATTCGGATAAAGATTTATATTACAGAACTAAGCAGTATGTAAATATAACATCATTATTTGTTGATGCTGACACTGGAATTCACCATTTTAACTATCCAGAGATTTCAGTATCTGTTATAGGAAAAGTTGGCATTTCTTCTATTGGTTCAGAAACTTTCAAAGCAAGAGTTTCTCCAATCGTAAGGGGCGGTATCACTGCGATTAATCTTGTAAACAAAGGTGTTGGGTATGGTTCTTCAGAAGTTCTCAATCACTATAGAGAACCAGATGTTGTGCTTCAGGTTGGTTCTGATGTTCAATTAACACCTGTCATTGCTAATGGTAAGGTTATTCAAGTAATTGTGAATAATGGTGGAAAAAATGTTAATGCACTTCCAAAATTAACAGTAAACTCAGAAAGCGGTCAAGGATGCGTAATCACTCCCGTTATTTCTGGTGGCCAAATATCTTCAGTAACTGTTATTAGGGGTGGAACTGGTTATTCACAATCTGATACTGTTATTGACATTGAATACCCAGGTTCTCAAGCAGTATTCAGAACAAAACTACAAAGGTGGGGTGTAAACCAGTTTGCAAAAGAACTTGTAAATATATCCTCGGATGATAGTTTTATCGCTCCTGGCCTCAATGAAAAAAATGGACTTCAGTGTGCAAATTTATATGCACCAAGGAATCTGAGAAAAATATTATATCAAAATAACCAAGATGGGACTATAATATACAACTCGCCAGATTTGGTGTTAGATAATGGTGCGGAAAAGATAACATCAAGAAATCACTCACCAATTATTGGATGGGCATATGATGGAAATCCAATTTATGGTCCATTTGGTTATTTGAAGAAAAATGGTGGAACCATTGTCCAGATGAAAACTGGATATAAACTAAAACTTCGACCAAATAGGCCTCCAGTTTCAGTATTTCCAGAAGGATTTTTTGTTGAAGATTATGAATATGTAAATTCTGCAAGTGATGCAGTTCTTGACGAAAATAATGGAAGATTTTGTATTACTCCAGAATTTCCAAATGGAACTTATGCGTATTTTGCAACGCTGTCAGAAAATCCAGAAAGTCGGGGAGTATTTACTAACTATAAAGTTCCAGAGTTTCCATATTTAATTGGTAATGCTTTACAATCAAAACCTTCAAATCTAAGTTATCTTAAATCATCAAACCATGATGATTATGATGTTGAAGCAAATAATTGGTTAAGAAACACAAAATATTATAACCTGGAAGAAACGGAAATTTCTTATGATTATATTGAAAGCCCATTCAGATTAAACTCTAATCAATTATCGAAAGTTACTTTTGCAACTCCAGGCACTGTTGATAATGTAGGAATTATTACTGGAGGTACAAATTATAAGGTTGGCGATAGTCTAATTTTCAATAATACTGACACCAGCGGATATAATGCTGATGTTAGAGTATCAAAAGTTGGAGGCAAATCTGTATCATCTATCAGTTGTGCAACTACATCTATTAGTTCTGTAGAAGTCATTCCAACAGGAAAAACCGGAGAATATTCATTCAGTGCAAGTTCTCCACATGAACTTCTGAATAAAGAACTTGTTTCTATTGCCGGATTAAGCACAACAGCAGTTAAACTGACGGGTAAGTATAATATTGGAGTTACCACCTCTACTTTAGTTCTTAGAGAAGGTGTTGGTAATACTGCAGCCACTGGAATCGTAACCTACTTCAACATTTACGGCGTTGGTATTGATAATATTGTTGAGAATGATATTTTTAAAATTGAAGACGAAAAAGTAAAAGTTCTCAATATTGATAAAGTATCTTCGAGAATTAGAGTTCTTAGAGAAGTTCTTGGAACTTCTGGTGCCGCTCATACGGCGACAACAATTTTCTATGAAGAACCCAGAAGATTCACTGCTAAAGTAGGATTTAATACATCATTTGACTTCAAACTTAATAAGGAATTGTATTTTGACCCTCAAAATACTTTAGCACTTGGTATGAGTTCTGGAGTTGGTATTGGAACTACAATTACTTTCGTTAATCCAGGGTCTGGCGCAACTAACATATTCCTCCCAACACAGACATTGTATCTTCCAGGACATGGACTTAAAACTGGTGACGAATTAATTTACAAACTGAATAATCAGGATGAATCTATTGGCGTTTCTACAGCAGGAGTTTCTACATTTGCTCTTGCCGATCAACAGAAACTGTTCGTGGCTAAAATTAACGAAGACCAAATAGGTGTTTCTACAGTCAGAGTTGGTTTAAACTCTACTGGAACATTTACTGGTATTGGTTCTACTAATGCAAATCAGGGTCTATTGTACTTCACAGGATATGGACAAGGGTCAAATCATAGTTTTGCCACAAACTATCCAAATGTAGTTTCAGTCTCTGCATTTAAAAATATCGTTACAGTGTCTACTGCAGCCACCCATGGATTGACTGTTTTAGATAATGTTTATGTTGATGTAAGACCATCAATCACTACATCTTTTGCAGTTTCTTATAATGATTATAATAATCGAATTGTTATCGATAAGAAAGAAATTTCTGCAGGTGAAATAAATGTAGAAACAAATGAAATCACGATTGAAAATCATGGATATCAATTAGGGCAATCGGTAATTTATACCGCGTCCACTCCTGCTGGTGGTTTAGTGGATGAGAAAATTTACTATGTTGTGATTGTCGATAAAGATAAGATTAGGTTGTCAGAATCTTATTATGATTCAATCAGTTCAGTTCCAACAATTGTAGATATTACTTCTGCGGCAGATTCAGAACTTTCTCCAATCAATCCACCTATTAAAGTTTATAAAGACACTACAGTTGAATTTGACCTTTCAGATTCTAGTCTGACCTTCAGTAGAAATTCTATTAAGTATCCTGCTTTTAAATTTACACTATATGCTGATAGCAATTTTGATACAGAATACGATAAAGTTGCTGATAGTGAAGATTTTGAAGTGTTAACTACTGGCACTGTTGGTGTAGATGGAAAAGTTACTTTAACCACAAGTAATAAACTTCCAAAAATTCTGTATTACAAGTTGATTCCAATTTCAAATGATTTGATCCCAAGAGAAAAGAGTTTAATTGTTTGTGACCCAGAAGTTGTTGGATATAATCAACTTCAAGTTCTCAATAGTGATTATTCTGGAAAACATAGTGTTTCTATAGAATCTTCAACTTCTTTCAAGTATTTTCTTGAGGAAGTTCCAGAAAGAACATCATACACTTCAAGCACGGCTATTATTAATTACAGCACCGATTCCGCAACAGGTATTGGTTCTATTGCGGAATTAAAAACCTTTAATAAAGGTGCAAATTATTATAAACTTCCATCAATTGATGGAGTTGTTAGTGGAATTGGTTCAAATGCCGTTTTTGAAGTTAAAAGCAATACAATAGGTTCTATTAATAAGACAAAACTTAGAGATATTGGTTTTGATTATCCATCCGATAAGACACTGAGACCAAGTGCAAAGCTCCCTGAAATTGTTAAGATTGATAATCTTGGAGTTCTTGATACTGTTGGCGTTACATCTTATGGATATGGATATGGTTCACTTGAACCAAAGATTATTCTACTTGATGGTGAGACTGGAGAGCAAAAGACTGAAGTTGATTTGAGATTTGAATTTGGTTCAAATCAACTCGAAATTGTAAGCAATACTTATGGCATTTCTTATGTCAAACCAATACTTCTCGCAACTAAAAATAGTAATGGCATGGGAATAGGTTCCATGTCATATGATTCTGGAACAAAAAATGTCACTGTTACTTTGGCATCTGGAATCAGCACTGTTGGTGCTTTCCCATTTGCGATTGGTGATGAAATTATGATTGAAAATACTAGTGTTGGAATTGCATCAACTAATCCACAAGGTATTGTTGAGATTGTAAACACTGGTAGGGGTTATAATTCTGAGAACTATAATTATAAGTTATTCGTTGTTTCTGATATTAATGAAAATATTGGTGGAATTGGTATTGTAACATTCAGTCTTGATGGATATCTTTCGACTGGAGAATCTCCAGGGACATTTAGCTCTTCTAGGTCTGCTGGAAGAATTATTCCCAAAAAGCACTTCCCAACTTTTGATGTTACTCTGACAACAACCGACTTTATCATTGGTGAAGATATTATTTCACTCAGCGATGAAAATGCAACCGGTGTTGTTGAAAGGTGGGACAACAATAATGGATATCTGAAGATTAGATCCAACAGAGATTTTACAAAGGGGCATATTGTTGAAGGACAATCTTCTAGAACTAGAGGAACTATTTCATCAATTATTAAATCTGATTCAAGTTATGATATTGCTGCTACTTCCAGAGTTGAATCTGGATGGGAAGATATCACTGGATTCTTAAATGATACTAGACAAGTTATTCAGGATAGTGATTATTACCAAAAGTTCTCTTATTCTCTCAGATCTAAAGTTGATTTAGAAACTTGGGATGATCTTGTTGGGTCTTTAAATCATACATCTGGATTTAAGAGATTCTCTGATCTTATTATTGAAAATTCTCCAGAAGTTAATCCAATAGTTGGATTGGGAACGACACAATCCTACTTTAGTAATACTATTGATTTTATTGGATATCCTGATCTAAATTGCGTAACTAATTTTGATATTGTAACTGAAAATAATAAGTCTGGTTTCTCTGATATAATAAACTTTAAAAACAAAATTTTGACCGATTATGAAGAGTCTGTAGGAAACAGGGTTCTTAATGTTGACAATGTGGCAGGTCAGTTTAATAGTAGACCAAGGGCAACTAGATTTAGTGAAGTTGCTCGTTGGTCAATTAGAGATGCACATTCCCATAAGTTCGTAACTTATATTCAAGATCCAGACAATACTGCGGAAGCTCAGATTCAAATTGTTAGCGTTCTTCATGACAAACTTGGTGCCGGATATTTGAATCAATATGCTATAACAAGCACAGAAACAGAGTTGGGCTCTTTTGATTATTCTCTTGATGGGACGGATGGTGTTCTACAATTCTACCCAAACAAATATGAGTTCAATCCATATAATATATTCACTCTTTCGTATAATATTGGTGATGTTGTTACTAGTATTGGAACTGCTCATTATGGTGGGGCAGTTAAAATAACAACTACTAGTGAATCTGTTCCTGTTAGCACAACTACAAATATTGTAAGTATTGCGAGTACATATCAAGCAGCCAAAATTCTTGTTCAAGTAAAAACTGTTGACAATGATTATGAATATGATGAAATAAATCTCATCCACGATGGTACTACTGTAGATTTGGTTGAATATGGCGAACTGTCAACCATTGGCCTTGATGCTTGGTCTGGAGGATATACTGGATTTGGCACATATAATGCATATATTGATGGGTCTAATGTTAAGGTAGACTTTACACCAAATGTATCAATAGCATCTTCTGTCAATACAGTGGTTGTTGCAATCTCAAGTGAGGGGGTTGGTGTTGGATCTTTCGGATTAACTCATGCAGAAATAGGCGCTTTACCAACTTCTATTGCATCTAGTGGTTCTCCAACCGAAAATGCAATCGCAGAGTTTGATAATGGAACATATAATGGAGCATACTTTATTGTTCAGATATCTGACCCAGATAATAATCAGCATCAGTTGAGCGAATTGCTTCTAGTTGATAAGGGCCCTGACTTTGAAGATACTTTCCTAAGCGAATATGGAGTAATAACTAGCGATGGCGTTTCTTCAGCGGGTCTTGGTACTTTTGGCGCAACTGTTGATGGCGATATCGTTAGATTGACATTCACACCGAATTCGGGAATTAATGCTGAAGTAAAAACCTTCTACAATTATATTAAACATGATGATGATGGTTCTGCTAGTGTAGATATTAATTTTAATAATGCTTATATTGATACTCAGTATGGTTCATATTCAGGAACTCATGTAGATATCAGAAGAGCATTTAGGCTCCAATATGGTGGTTATGATGTTTTTGAAAGGTACATTGATTCCACCGATGAAAGTGTTATTGGTTCTAGCACAGAAATTCAAGTTCAAGATGCAATTACAATACCAAATCATTTCTTTGTAACGGGAGAAAAATTAACTTATTCTACTCCAGGTGCAGGAACAACGGAAAATATTGGTATTGGATTAACAAACATTTCTGGAATTGGTAACACTGACAAACTTCCAGAAGATGTATATGTAATTAAAATTGATTCCAATAAAATTAGACTTACAGATACTGCAGAAAAGGCACTGGCACCTGTACCAACCGATTATTTTGACATCACTACAGTCGGTATTGGAACTTCACATACATTTACTGCAAATGACCAAAATACTAAGTGTCTAATTGCTATTGATAACTATATTCAGTCTCCAGTCGTTGCAACTGCGCTTACTTCTTCTTTGAGTGATCAATTATTCTCAAGTCAAAGTTCCATGTATATGAGTGGAATTGGATCTATTTCTGGCGGTGACTTAATTCAGATCGGTGATGAAATTATGAAAGTGGAATCAGTTGGCGTTGGTTCTACAAATATCGTAAGAGTTCAAAGAGCATGGCTTGGAACAAGAAGAGCAGGTTATTCTACTGGAGCACTTGTAACTAAGGTTCAGGGAAATTACAATATTGTAAATAATACTCTAAATTTTGTCGAAGCTCCTTATGGAAATCTTCCTGTTTTTGATATCAATTTCGTTAGACCATCGGAGAGAGATTGGACTGGAATTGAAACCAGTTCCACATTCCAAGGAAGAGTGTTTTTAAGATCTGGAACTCCAGGATCAATTACCAGAACATATGGCACAAATTATCTCTTTGATGACATTTCTGACCAATTTAATGGATCTAATGACACATTCGCATTAAAGTCTAGTGGTTCGGATACTACTGGATATGAAGATGACAACGCCATTATCCTAATTAACGATATCATTCAAATTCCAGGGTTAAATCAAAACTTCACTCTTGCAGAACAGGCAGGTATTACATCTGCAATCTTTGTTAATGATGGACAAACTATCACCAATGATGTAAATTCTTCTAATCTTCCTATTGGTGGCGTTATAGTTTCTGTTGGTTCTTCTAGTGGATTTGGTTATCAACCTCTCGTCTCTGCTGGTGGCACAGCAACAGTATCTGTCGCTGGAACTATTTCTGCCATCACTATTGGAAGTACAGGTTCTGGATATAGAGCATCTACACAATATGATGTTCTTACCAGTGTGGCAACAACAGTTGCTGCTAGCAGCACGACAATCACTCTTAATAATGAAAATAGCGTATTTAAGTTCCTTGAATTTAATGCTGGGGCTGCGACCTCAATTGGCGTTGGAACTTTCTTCAGCAGACCAACTACAATCACTGGTTTTGGAACAACTTCGGTAACTATAGGTATTAGTAGTGTATCTTCTCTTGATATTCCAGCAGGCACTTCTGTCCTCGTCAGGGTTTTCAATCCATCAGTTGGCATTGTTCGCGTTGGTGTCGCAAGCAGTTCTGTTGGTATTCAAACAGTAACTCATATTGGTGTCGCTACTATTAGTGCTGGACACCTTCTTGAAACAGTGCATATAACAAGTCCTGGTGAGGGATATACTTCTATAAATCCACCAGAAGTGATTATTGAAGACCCACTTTCTTATGAGAACATTCCTCTTGTCTATCAAACTGATGGTCTTGCTGAACCTTCAACTGGAGTTGGTTCTCAAGCTAAAATTAATGTTAATGTTGGATTTGGTTCTGATATTGTTGACTTTGAAATTTCTAACACTGGATTTGGATATGGAGCAGGTCAATTCTTGACTCTTCCCACGGGTGGTCCTACAGGAATTCCAACAAATCCAACTCTTGGTGGTGATTTTGAAAGATTTACTATCAATATCGAAAAGATTTATTCGGATAAGTTTGCTGGATGGTCTATTGGTCAACTTCAAACAATGGATAGTTTTGATGATGAATTTGATGGGCAGAAAACTGATTTCCAACTCAAAATTGATGGAAGCATTACTTCTATTATTGCATCTAAGGGTTCAAGTATTGTTATTCAAGATGTCTTAATTGTCCTCGTCAATAACATTCTTCAAGTACCAGGTGAAGGATATATTTTTAATGGAGGAAGTACAATTGTATTCCCAGAACCATTAGAACCTGGTGACACTGTGGATATTCTTTTCTACAAAGGAAATGGAGATGTTGATGTTAAGACCGTCGATATCCTTGAGACTGTCAAAGAAGGTGATACTTTAGATATTGATTATGATTCGACAAGAGGACAGTCATCTTACTTTGATGAGGACAGAAGACTTGTTTACAGCATTGATTCCACGGAACAAGTAACTACAAATGCATACTATGGTCCCGGTCTTGCGAATAACATCACTATGGAAAGACCGGTTACTTGGTGCAAACAAACTGAAGACAAGATTATTAATGGAGAAAGAGTAGGTAAGGACAGACCTCAATATAAAGCAAATATTTTCCCAACAACTAATATAATTCAGACTGTTGGAGTTGGTTCAACAAATATCTATGTCGAGAATGTTCAAGTTCTGTTTAATCAAGACAATGAGAGTGGAACATCACTGTCTTTCCAGAAGGATGTTCTGTTAGTCTCACAAGATGCAAGAGTAGGAGCAGCAGCTACTGCTATTGTTGGTTCTGCGGGAACAATTACATCAATTTTAATCTCTGATGGTGGTGTTGGATATACCACAGCACCTACTGTTGTTATTGGAAATCCTGTTGGGCTTGGGTCTGAGCAAAGACAAACTGCAACGGCATCTATCACTGCTGGGGTCGTAACTTCAATCACTCTAGGTACTGCCAAGACTGGATACTCACAATCAAATCCACCAGTTGTTCTTATTGAATCTCCAGCAGCTCTTGCTGAAAGACTTAATGCGGGAATTACTTATAGTGGTGACTTTGGAACTATTGTTGGAGTAGCAACTACTAGCATTGTTGGTGTTGCATCTACTGGATTGATTCTAAGTATGTTTATTCCTACTAATTCTGCACTAAGAAATGATACTCTGGTAGGAACAGCAATTACTGTTAGCAGTCTTGCGGTTGGTGACTTCTTTGTTGTTAGAAACTCTAACATCGGATTTGGTGTTACTTCACTCAAATATGGAAATGTAGTTGCAGTTGGAGTAGGAACCACCTGCATTGATAATGTTTATGAGGTTGTTGGTACAGCAACCACTCAAAAGACTCTCCCTGGATATGGTGCTACTACGGTTAATGATATTACTGTTAGTGTTCTGAGTTACAATGGTTATGACTTCACCGATGTTGGAGTAAACACTTATTTTGGAGATTATAGTTTTGGTAAAATTAACACCACGGCGAGAACTTCATCATCTGACTTCAACTTCTATAATGAAAATGGCGTAACTGGAATTTCAACCTCCGCTACAATCAGAAGATTTGTGCCACTGAAGATATCCAATTATGATGTATAACAACTAAATAAAATTTAGTTATTAAACCTCTAATAAATAAGTAAAAACCCCAGCAAAATGGCCGCAATAATTACTGATCAAATTAGAATATTGAATGCAAGAAATTTTCTTGCCGGCATCACTACTTCTGGTAGTTCTTATTACTCTTTTATTGGACTGCCAAACGCTACCGATATTCAGTCAAATTGGGATAACAGTCCTCCATCTCCTGTAGATAATTTTGATAATGAGAATGAAATCTGGGAGACCATGATTGGACTGAAAAAAATTACGAGTAGTGATGTAAGATTAGTAGTTCCAAAAATCGAGTGGAAATCTGGCAATACATTTGACATGTATCGTCATGATTACAACACTTCAAATACTGCGAAAGTATCTGGAGCAACTAATCTTTATGGGGCATCATTTTATGTAATGAACAGTGACTATAGAGTTTATGTTTGCCTTCAGAACGGAACAACTCCAGAGACTCCAAATGGAGCTCCATCTCTTGATGAACCAACATTTGTAGACTTAGAACCAAGGGCTGCTGGTTCTAGCGGAGACGGATATATTTGGAAATATTTGTACACTATTGCGCCAGCAGACATTGTTAAGTTTGATTCTACAAATTATATTCCTGTTCCATCTGACTGGGCAGATTCAACAACAAATGCATCTGTTCGGGATAATGCTGTAGATGGATCAATTAAAACGGTAGTTATCACCGGTAGAGGTGTAGCATTAGGAACTGCAAATGCAGTCTACACTAATGTTCCAATCAAAGGAAACGGAACAGGTGCGGAGTGTACAATTACGATGAATGCCGACTCCCAAGTTGCATCTGTTGTAGTTTCATCTCAAGGTTCGGGATATACTTATGGTAATATAGATTTAGTTGCTGGTGGAGTTCCAACTGGAACTACAAGACCAACCTTTGATGTCATCATTTCTCCGCAGGGTGGCCATGGAGCAGACATTTATAGAGAATTGGGAGCAAAAAATGTTCTCATGTACTCCAGATTTGAGAATGACATTCAAAATCCCGACTTTGTTACAGGAAATCAAATTGCAAGAGTTGGTATTGTAGAAAAACCGAACACTTTTGGAACAAATACTCCTCTTACCGCAGATAAAGCAAGTGCGGTAACTGCCCTTAGATTGACTGGAATTGGTTATAGTTCTGCTAGTTATGATGCTGATTCATTTGTAACACAAACAGTTTCAACTGGAACTACTGCTGTTGCTAGGGTTGTAAGTTACGATCAATCTACTGGAGTTTTAAAAGTATGGCAAGATAGATCACAATCTGGTTTCAATACTGTTGGTGCTGCAATTACAAATCCGCAGTATGGATTTGATCAAGTTGATTTTACTTCATCACCGACTGGAGATGGTTCTCTGAAAATTATTGGAGGAACTGTCGCTGAAGGTTTATCCATTGATAGTACTTTTACGGGTGTATCAACCGTAATAAATAATAGAACATTCTACCTTGGTCAATCATTTACTAATGGAATTGCAAACCCTGAGGTTGCAAAATACTCTGGAAACATCATTTATGTTGACAATAGACCATCTGTGACAAGATCAACCAATCAAAAAGAAGACATCAAGGTTATATTACAATTCTAAGGAATTATGTCGCAAATCACCAATCTCAATGTTGCCCCATACTATGATGATTTTGATCCAACGGACAACTATCACAGGGTATTGTTTAAACCTGGATATCCAGTTCAGGCTAGAGAATTAACAACGCTCCAATCGATTCTTCAGAATCAGATTGAGAGATTTGGTCAACATTTTTTCAAAGAAGGTGGGAAAGTAATTCCCGGAAACACTGCATATAGTAGAAATTACTTTGCGGTAGAACTAAATACAACGCATCAAGGTGTTCCTATTGATGCGTATATTGATCAATTAATTGGCCTTAAGATTACTGGAAGAACTTCTGGTGTTACCGCAATTGTCAGTAGCATTCTAACCTCTTCGGATTCTGAGAGAGGAAATCCTACTCTCTATTTGAACTATCTTGGGTCAAGTACTCAAAACAACGCGACTCAAGTATTTGCCGATGGTGAAATTCTGAGTGCAGAGGGAGATATTGTTAGTGGACTTCTAGGAAATGAAGTCATTGCAAGTGGAGAAGCATTTGGATCAACAATTGCCACTAGTGCGACTTCAACTGGTTCAGCATTTTCAATCTCCAACGGAGTTTACTTTATAAGAGGTCAATTTGTAAATGTTGAGGATGAAACTCTAATTCTAGATCAATATACAAATTCACCCTCATATAGAATTGGTCTTTACATTAATGAGGAGATTGTCACTCCAGATCAAGATGAGACTCTGACCGACAATTCTCAAGGGTATAATAACTATGCTGCACCTGGTGCAGATAGACTCAAAGTTAGCGTTTTTCTCTTCAAGAAGTCTCTGACAGATTTCAATGACGAAAACTTTGTAGAACTTGCCACCGTAGAAAATGGCATTTTAAAAACTATTAGAACTTCTTCTCAGTACAGTGTCATCAATGACGAACTTGCAAGAAGAACTTATGATGAATCTGGAAACTACTATGTAAAACCATTTGACATTGTTGTCAAAGAATCTCTGAATGATGGAGAAGGAAATAGAGGTCTTTTAGAAGCAGATCAAGTAACCTCAGGAGGTTCAGTTCCATCTACTGATTTGGCTCTATATCAAGTTTCCCCTGGAAAGGCATATGTAAAGGGATATGAGATTGAAACAGTAGGATCGACTCTACTCGACTTACCTAAACCAAGAACTACAAAAACAATTGAGAACCAATCAATTTTCTATAATACTGGTTCAACTCTCAACTTGAATAGAGTGTATGGAGCACCTTTAGTTGGTGCGGGAAATACTTATGTTTTGAGTTTAAGAGATGAAAGAGTTGGATCTGTTGATGGTGCAGTTGGTGCTGCTCAAACAGAACCTGCTGGTGCAGAAATTGGCGTTGCTAGAGTTTATGACTTTAGATTAGAGTCTGGTTCATACAATACTTCAAATGGAGATTTGAATGAGTGGAACATCTCTTTATTTGATGTTCAGACAATTACTAAGATTACTCTGAATGAAAATACTACACTAACAACTCCAACATTCGTAAAAGGAACTAATAGTGGAGCAACTGGATTCTTAAAAAATAGTATTACTGACAGCAATGTCATTGAACTATATGAGACTTCTGGCGAGTTTATTAGATATGAAGGGTTTGTGTTTGATGGTATTGAAAATGGAAGAGTTGCTACAGCAATAACTTCTTATGGACTATCTGATGTTCAATCCATCTATGGTAAAGTTGGAGTAGGAACGACCTTTGCTGCTGATGTTATTCCTTCAACTGAATCTACAATTGGTATCGCCACAATTTCCACTGTAAATGCTAGTGGAGAAAGCACAGTAATCTCAGCAAACCCACAGTTCCCCGGATTAGTTAGCGTTGGTGATCTTGTCAGTTACACGAGTACTGATGTCAATCAAAGTTTTACAGATCCGGTTTTTGCTACTGTCCAAACGGTCAATGATGCAAGTATTGTTATTTCCGGCGTTACAACTGTCACTGGAATTTGCGAAGGAAGACTTCCAACAACTGGATCAAGAATTGAAGTAACCGATTTTAAAGTTCTTGGAACTAAGTTATCAACATCAAGTGATAGTACTCTGTATACAGCGTTGCCTAAAGAGAATGTTTCTTCTCTTACATTGAATGATTCATTCATCACTCTTAGAAAGTATGCAACAGTAAACATTGTAGATAATGAGTTATCTGCTGTAGTTACTTCTGGCACAAACGAAACATTCCTACCATTTGATGAAGAGCGGTACTCTCTTGTTAGATCTGATGGTTCTACAGAAGTATTGGTCGCAAATAAACTTGCTCTTGCAAATAATAATACAGAACTTCAAATTTATAACCTGGGAAGTGATGACACTGGAGCACAGTTAATTTATACAGTTAAAAAACTCAAACCAGTTGCTAAGAAAAAGAAGAAAAATAGAGTAAATTCTGTTATTGTTGATAAGTCAAAATTAGTTGCTTCTGGTGTTGGCGCAACAACACTTAATGATGGTCTCACATATGGAAATTATGCATTTGGAACAAGAATTCAAGATGAAAGAATTTCTTTAAATGTTAGTGATGTCGTTAGTATTCAGGCAATCTATGAATCTACAGATACTTCTCCAGCATCTGCTCCGACTGTTATTTTGGCATCCCTCTCTGGCCCTCAAGGAAAGACAAGTGATCTCTTGATTGGTGAAAAATTTAGAGGACTTACAAGTGGTGCTGTCGGTGTAGTCGCGGAAAAATTAACTGATACTAAGATTTCATATATTCCAAAAAATACCAACTCTCTTATTGAAGGGGAGACTGTTATCTTTGGCGAAACAGGACTTGATGCTACTGTTTCTGTTGTAGATGAACCAAGTTTTAATATATCTAAAAACTTTAAGTTCAGCACTGGACAGAGAGGATCATTTTATGGCGGTTCCTCTATAGTAAGAAAAGATGGTATTGATGCTCCAACTAGACAATTGAAAGTATATTTCACTAATGGTTATTTTGAAGCAGCAGATACAGGAGACATAATCACCACTAATTCATACAGTGAATTTGATTATGTAAAAGATGTTAGATCTGTTGATGGAAATAGAAACACTGATATTATTGATATTAGGCCAAAAACTTCTGATTATACTGTAACTGAGGGTGCAAGATCACCATTTGAGTTCTATGGAAGAGCATTTAATGGGGCAGGAAATTCATCAAGCGTACTTTCTTCTGATGATGCATTTGATGTATCATTCTCATTCTATCTTCCAAGAATTGATAGAATTTTCTTAACTCAATCTGGCAAATTCCAGGTTCAATATGGCGTTCCATCTGAAAAGATTGAAAGACCTTTGGCTGTCGATGATGCTATTGAAATAGCGACTGTTACTCTTCCACCATATCTTTACGATACATCTCAGGTCAAATTAGATTTCTTACAACATAAGAGATATCGCATGTCCGATATCAAGAATCTTGAGAATAGAATTAGAAATCTTGAGTATTATACTGCACTTTCTCTGCTTGAGACAAATACCGCAAACTTCTTTGTTCCCGATAGAGATGGTCTTAATAGATTCAAGTCAGGATTCTTTGTTGATAATTTTACATCTCTGAACGCACAAGAAGAATCAGTTCCATTTAGAAATAGTTTAGATGCTGAGTTAAAAACTTTAAGACCACAGCACTATACAAATGCAATTGATCTGATTCAGGGCCCAGTAGTAAATGTAAATGCCGATGCTGATTTTTCAGTTGAGCAACCAGAAGGCGTCAATGTAAGAAAGTCTAATGATATTATTACTCTAGACTATGCTGATGTTGAGTGGCTTAGACAATCATTTGCCACAAGAACTGAAAGTGTAACTCCTTTCTTGGTAAGTTTCTGGCAAGGAACCCTTGAATTGACTCCAGCATCTGATACTTGGGTAGATACTGTAAGACTTGAAGCAAAAATTATTGATGTTGAAGGTGATTATGAAAATGTGATGGCAAGATCTGTTGAGGAACAGGGCGTTGATCCACAGACAGGTTTTGCCCCAACGATTTGGAATGCCTGGGAAACCAACTGGACAGGTAAAGAAGTAACTGAAACAACGAGAACCAGAACAACAAATGTTCCCACATCTGTAAATGTTCAAGGAGGTGGCAATAGAAACCTTTATAGAACTTGGGTACAAAATGTTAATGCAGATGTTATTGAAGAAACTTATAGGAAAGTAAAAGATACTGGAGTAATGTCCAGAACTGGATCTAGAACTATTGTTACTGAACATTTTGATAGAGAGTCTGTAGGAGACAGAGTTGTAAGTAGAAATGTTGTTCCTTACATGAGGTCCAGAAATGTTCAATTTGAAGCTAAAAAACTCAAACCACTCACAAGACTTTATGCATTCTTTGATAGTGCTAATGTAACTAAGTTCTGTGTACCTAAATTACTGGAAATTTCCATGACCTCTGGGACTTTTGAAGTCGGAGAAACTGTTGTCGGTTCCGTAATCAATGCGGGAACTGGACCTTCTAATGCAAATTCCCCAAGAATTACATTCAGAGTTGCTCAGGCAAACCATAAATCTGGCCAATATGATTCTCCAGATAGAGTATATCGTCTTAGCCCATATAACTCACAACCATTAGCTGAAGCATATTCGTCAACATCCACGATCCTTAATGTGGACACATTCTCTCTTGCAAATCAACCACAAGGTGATTTCTTCGGTTATGTTGAGAGAAACATGACTCTGGTTGGCAAAACTAGTGGAGCTCAAGCAACAATCACGGATGTAAAACTTATCTCTGATATTGGTTCAACACTTCAAGGTAGTTTCTTTATTCCTGATCCAAATGTAAGCACGAATCCAAGATTTGAAGCAGGAACAAGAGTTCTCACATTTGTTAACAGCAGCACTAATAATCAAGAAACTGCAACAACAATTGCAGAGGAAGGATATGTATCTAGTGGAACTATCGAGGCTGTTCAAGAAAATATCGTTTCTGTAAGAAATGCTAGAATTCAGAACAAACTTGAATTTGAAGATCAAGCAGTTTCTAGAACAACTGGAACCCAGTTGGTTAATAGTCGCGTAATTGGAAGAACTCCAGTTCAACAAAGAGTCCACTATTGGTATGATCCCCTTGCACAATCCTTCTTGGTTGATGATGATACTGGAATTTATCTCACCAAGTGTGATATCTTCTTTAGATCAAAAGATGATTCAGATGTTCCAGTAACTCTCCAAATCAGAACCATGAATAATGGTCTGCCAACTCAAAAGATTCTACCATTCTCTGAGGTAACTTTAGACCCAGATCAGGTTAATCTTTCTGCGGATGGTTCTGTTGCAACTACTTTTGAGTTTAAAGCACCAGTTTACTTAGAGGGTAGAGGAACAGATTATGCTATCTGTGTTGCATCAAACTCTACTAAGTACAGCGTATATGTTTCAAGAGTTGGTGAAAATGACCTTCTTACTAATACATTTATTTCCAATCAACCATATCTTGGTTCACTATTCAAATCTCAGAATGCATCTACTTGGGAACCAAGTCAGTGGGAAGATCTTAAGTTTACTCTCTACAGAGCAGACTTTATTGAAAATGGATCTGTAGAATTTTATAATCCACAACTTAAAGAGGGTAATGGTCAAATTCCTACCCTTCTTGGCAATGCGCTTTCTATGAACTCTAAGAAGATTAGAGTTGGCCTTTCCACGACATTTAATGATCCAGATTTGACAATTGGCAACACTATTATCCAGATTGGTTCAGATGCTACCGCCAATTTCGTAGGAACTGCAGGAACTGCTGTTGGAAATATGAATGTGATCAATGCTGGTATTGGTTACACTGGACCATTTACATATACTGGTGTTGCTCTCACTACAGTAACTGGAAATGGTAGAAACGCCACAGCAAATGTTCAAGTAACTTCCGATGGAACTATCGGATTTGCTACGATTTCAACACCATCTGGCGGTGGTTCTGGTTATCAAGTTGGTGATGTTTTGGGAATCACTACTATTGGAAATAATAATCTTGGTGCAGGAGCTAGACTCTCTATAACATCTATCGGAAGCAGCAGTGAACTGATTCTTGATAATGTCCAGGGAGACTTCCTCACTGGTGTTGGTAATACGATTCAGTTTACTAATAATTCTGGTGTCACAACAACATTAAATTATTCTTCTGGTGGTCCTATCGGTCCATGGCCAAGACCAACAGAAATTGCCGTTGAAACTGATGGTCTTCATTTTAAAGTCAACCATAAGAATCATGGAATGTATGATGATAGTAACACAGTTATTATTTCTGGGGTCTTGCCAGATACAAAACCAACTAAATTGACTACAGCATATACTGCAGATTCTACTGGAGCACTTTCAGTAGATAATGGCAGTTTGTTCCAACAATTTGAGAGTGTTGGCGTTGGAACTACAAATGTTGGTTATCTTCTGATTGGTGATGAGATTATTGGATTTACAACTGCAACTTCTGGTTCTATTGGTGGAACAATTACTAGAGGCAGTGACCCTAAAGATTATCCAGTTGGAACTCCTGTTTATAGATATGAACTTAATGGAGTTTCTCTCAGAAGAATTAATAAGTCGCATGAACTCGCAGACTCTACTGTTGCTGATTCAATCGGTTATGATCACTATAGATTGAAGATTGATATGTCTGCCGATGGTGCAGATAGAACTGCCGCATCTGGATGGCCAAAACTGTTTGTGAAGGAGAACAAGTCCACTGGTGGATTTGGCATTAAGGCAACACAAAATATGCCTTATGAAATTATTACACCCATTGTTCAAAATATTACTCCAGAAGGAACTAATATTTCAGCAACAATCAGAACAGTAACTGGTAAGAGTTTAAGTGGAAATGAAATTCCATTCCTTGATAATGGTTTTGAATCAATTTCTCTGAACAAACCAAATTATCTGTCATCCACAAGAATTATTACTTCGGATGTGAATTCATCAAATCTTCTAACTACTCTTCCCGGAAACAAAGCACTTAATATGAGTGTTCAATTATCTACTACGGATACTCGCTTGTCGCCAGTAATTGACGGTCAAAGAGTTAGTGCGATTTTGACTTCAAATAGAGTTAATAGTGTTATTGAAGATTTTGCAACAGACTCAAGAGTTTCTGGTATTGAAGGAGATCCTTCTTCGTTCCAGTACATCTCCAAAGAGATGGGTCTTGAGAACGCAGCAACTTCAATTAAGATCATTACTTCTGCTCATATGAATCCATACACTGATATTAGAGCATTCTATGCCATTGGTAATGATTCTGGATTTGACCCAATCTTTGTTCCATTCCCAGGATGGGATAATCTTAATGATAGAGGAGAAATCATCAATCTTGAAGATTGTAATGGAAGATCTGACTCATATGTTGAGTTGATTCAGGCAACTGTTGGTGAAATAGCCGATTCTTTCCAAGACTTTACATTTACGAGAGATAATCTTCCATCATTCAAGCACTTTAGAATTAAACTTGTAATGACTTCCACGAGTCAATCATATCCACCTTCTCTTAGAGATCTTAGAGTTATCGCTCTCGCATAATTATGAAAGAATATGTAAAAGTAAAGGATCACCTGAGTTTAGTCAGGGATCCTCGGACTAATGCAATACTCAATACTAGCAAGTCTGAGTATGATGAATATATGAAGGCAAGAAAGAAAAATGCCTCAAAAGCAGAACGAGTTGAACAACTTGAAACTGATGTCAACGATATTAAAAATGATTTGAATGAAATTAAGTCTCTTTTGCTAGACCTGGCAAGAAAACAAGACTAAATATCAGTATAAGGAGAAATGTGTAAATGGCACAACCATCTACTAGGCAGGAGTTGATAGACTACTGCAAAAGACAACTTGGATATCCTGTTCTTGAAATCAATGTAGCCGATGAGCAAATTGATGATTTGGTAGATGACGCCATTCAGTTTTTCCAAGAAAGACATTTTGATGGGGTATACGAAACATATTATAAGTATAAAATTACTCAAAGTGATATTGATAGGGGAAGAACTAGAGGTGGCAGCAACACTTCAGTAGGTATCGCAACTACTACAGCATCAGTAACAATCGCAGGAGATAGTTCTGCCACAACTTTTACTTTTGAAGAGAATAGCAACTATTTACAAGTTCCACCAAATATAATTGGTGTTACTAAGTTGTTTCATTTTGATGGAACAAATACGGTAACGAACAATATGTTCAGTGTTAGATATCAAATGTTCCTTAATGATATCTACTACTGGGGTGCAACTGAGATGTTGACCTATGCAATGACAAAAACATATTTGGAAGATATCAATTTCTTATTGACAACGGATAAACAAATAAGATTTAATAAGCGACAAGACCGATTATATTTAGATCTTGATTGGGGTTCTGTCAATGCCGACGATTATCTTATTATCCAATGCCATTCAACATTAGATCCAAATGATTATGCAAGAGTTTGGAATGATTCATTCATCAAACCATATCTCACTGCTTTAATTAAGAGGCAATGGGGAATGAATATGATGAAGTTTACTGGAGTTAAACTTCCGGGTGGTGTTGAATTGAATGGTAGACAAATGTATGATGATGCAGAAAAAGACTTAGAAAAAATAATGGAGAAGATGTCAAATACATATGAACTTCCTCCATTTGATATGATAGGTTAATATTATGCCATTAAATCCATTTTTTCTTCAGGGTTCAAAAACTGAGCAAGGGTTAATACAAGATTTAATTAATGAACAACTCCGAATGTACGGAGTTGAGGTTCACTATATGCCAAGAAAATATATTACTGAAAAAACAGTAATTAGAGAAGTTATTGAATCAGAATTTGATGAATCTCATCCAATAGAAGCATATGTAGAAAATTATGAGGGATACGGGGATCAAACAACAATTTTATCAAAATTTGGCATCCAATCAACCCAAGAAATAACTCTCACTATATCAAAAGAAAGATTTGATAATTATATTTCGCTTTTATTAAAGTCTAAACCTAATTCAAAACTCAGTAGTAGGCCAAAAGAGGGTGACTTGATTTATTTTCCTCTTGGAGATAGATTATTTGAAATCAAATTTGTAGAGCACGAAAAACCTTTCTACCAATTACAAAAAGGTTATGTTTACACTCTAAAGTGCGAACTCTTCAGATACGAAAATGAAGTTATTGATACTGGCGTTGATGAAATCGACGATACCTTACAGGGCACACTTGGTGATTCTGACGGAGAGCTCTTGGGTGGTGATGCGATGACAACCACGCTCAAGCTTGTTGGTGTTGGAACAACTGCACTGGCAACAGTTGGATATATTTCTGATGGTGGTATCAGAATGATTAGTGTAACCAATCGTGGAGGTGGATATACTTACAATCCAAGAGTCGCAATATCATCCTCTCCAGGCGTAACTGGAATAGCAACTGCGGAGAGAATTTCTGGAATTGTTGCCTGCGAACTCAACGCAAATCCAGTCGCAGAATCCATTCAAAGAGTTCTTCTTACAAATCCAGGTTCTGGTTACACAGTTGCTCCTTCAGTTAGGTTTGTTGGTGATGGTGTTGGAGCTGCTGCAACTGCGTCCATTGGCAACGGTGTTCTTGGAATTGTCACTATTACTGGTGGAGGTTCTGGTTATACGACAGCAACTGCACCACTTGTAACATTCAGTGGAATTTCAACAGTTTCTGCAGCTGCAACAGTTGTTGTTAGTGCTGCTGGAACAATTAGTGCAATTTATCTCACCAATGCTGGTCTGGGATACACTGAACCACCAACTATTACAATTGCAGCACCAAATCAGACTGGAGTTGGAACTTTCCAGAAGAACGAAATTGTTAATGGTTCTATTTCTGGTTCTAAAGCAAGAGTTCTCAATTGGGTTGCCGATGGAGGCTCACTGGAAATCTACAGAGCAGACGGAGATTTTGTTGTTGGAGAGCTAATCACTGGAGCAGATTCTTCAGCAAGTTACAAACTTTCTTCCGCATCTTATCCAGAAACAGGATTCACATCAAATGAAGAAATAGAGAGTGAAGCAGATAGTATTATTGACTTCAGTGAGAGAAATCCATTCGGTATGCCCTGAGCCCATAAATAATAGTTAAACAAAGAACCGATCCAATGTTTGAATATTTTTATAACGAAATTTTTAGAAGAACCATTATATCATTCGGTTCTCTGTTTAATGATATAGAAATTAAACAGGAAGATTCTTCTGGAAATGTAAATAACCAGTTTAGAGTTCCTTTGGCATATGGCCCTACGCAAAAATTCTTGGCAAGAATTACTCAACAACCAGAACTGAATAAATCAGTTTCTCTTTCTTTACCAAGAATGTCCTTTGAGTTTATTGGTCTTACATATGACCCGTCGAGAAAAGTAACGCAAACTCAAAAGTTTAAAAAAGCACTTACATCTGATAAGACTTCAATTCAAACTGCATATATGCCAGTTCCATATAATATGGAGTTTGAATTGGCTATTATGACCAAGTTAAATGATGATATGCTTCAAATCATTGAGCAAATTTTACCATATTTTCAACCCGCATATACGATGTCGGTCAATTTGGTAGAATCTATTGGCGAAAAAAGAGATATTCCCGTTACTCTTGAAAGCATTAGTATGAATGATGATTATGAGGGAGATTTCTCTACACGGAGAGCACTTGTATACACTTTAAGGTTTAGTGCAAAGACTTACTTGTTTGGCCCTGTTTCTTCTGCAAATTCCGATATTGTCAAAAAAGTATCTATTGGATATGTTGCTGGATCTACTGGAGCAGGAATTCCACAAAGAGATCTCACATACGCTGTTGAACCAAGAGCAATTAAGAATTATACAGGCACAGTTCTCACAACTCTTGAACAAGACATTGAAGTTGGTGATGTTTTATTTAAGGTTGCAGATCCTTCCACAATTACAGAAAATACATACATTGAACTGGATGGTGAGGAATTGTATGTGCTTGATGTTCTCACTGATAGTATCAAGGTTAAAAGAGGGCAAGATAAGACAACTCCAACCAAACATGTTAAAGGGGAAGCGATTAAGTCCATTACAAATGCGGACGATGCACTCATTCAAGATGGAGACGATTTTGGTTTCAGTGTAAGTTATTGATAGAGAAATGAAAATGACTAAAAATTTTGATGAACTCAATGGAACTTTTGATGTTGCGGGAGACATCGTATCCGCAGAACCAATAAAGGATACACCAAAACCTATTCCAACTTCAGCATCTTCTACAGATGATATCAAGAAGGATTATGAATATACCAGAGGAAATCTATATTCTATTATCGAAAAGGGACAAGAGGCAATCAATGGTATTCTTGAACTTGCTCAAGAAAGTGAGATGCCCAGAGCTTATGAAGTTGCTGGTCAGTTGATCAAGAATGTTGCAGACGCAACTGATAAGTTGATGGAACTGCAGAAAAAACTCAAAGATGTTGAAGAGGAGACAGTAGCAAAAGGCCCAACAAATGTTACCAATGCATTGTTTGTTGGTTCAACTGCTGAATTATCAAAATTATTAAAACAAAATAAAGACCAGGAAGAAACTAAATAGTTAAAAGTAAATAAGATTCATGTCAGTACCAGTAGTTAATTTAAAAATTGAAAAAGGAACTACTTTTGAGGCAACATTTAATGTAACAAATAGCGATGGTTCAGTTTATGAATTGAATAATTATATTGCTACTGCTAAAGTAAAAAAATGGCCAGCAGCTTCCAGTTCAACATCATTTTCAACAACTATCACAGCAGCAACTGGTGAAATAAAAATATCAATGGCATCTTCAATAACATCGGAATTGAATTCTGGAAGAAATTACTATGATGTCATCATTACTAAATCGACAGGAGCAATCACAAAAGCCTTTGAGGGCTCAGTTATGGTAGTAGATACGGTATCAGCATGAATGTATCTCTAGTAAGTCAAAACCAATCATTTACTGTTAAATTAAAACCTGAGGACCAAAAAATAAAAGTTGCAACTATTCAGGGGGGTGTTCAAGTGCCAGCAGAATTTGGAGATCTTGCCGATTTTGATGAAACAGGTGTTAAAGATAAATCAATAATCATGTATAATGCCATTACTGGAAAATATGAGACAGTTAATGTTGATGAGGCACTTTCTGCTGCAGCAACAGAAACAGAATCTCCTGGATTGCCCGATGTATTTATTGATGCTCTTGATACAAATTTAACTAGAGATTCTAATATAGATATAGACGGTGGAACTTTTTAAATTTGAGTCTACTAAATAGTAGAAGCAAAAGCAATAAAAGCATAAGATGGCAGATCCTGTTATTCAGTTTAAAAGGGGTCTTCTTGCTAATCTTCCCGCGTTAAGGGCTGGTGAACCTGGATTTACTACAGATAGTTATGATTTGTATGTTGGTCTTACCTCAGAAACATCTACAAACAAATTTTTAGGTTCTCACCGATACTGGACAAAAAACACCACAACTACTGCAAGTGGTGTTAATCTTGTTGAAGGAACCGATAATGGGACCTCTTTCATTACCCTCAAAGCACCTGATAGTCTTGCAGGTATTGTAACATATACAATGCCAGGGACAGATGGTAGTAATAATCAGGTTCTTGCCACAAACGGTTCTGGAACTCTATCATTCATTAATGCATTCACTTCTTTAACAGTTGGTGCTGATTCTGGTTCTGATGACACTGTTGACCTTTTAACCGATACATTAACCTTTACTGGTGGGGAAGCCATTGACACCACAGTAAGTGATAATACAATCACTATTGCTGCAGAAGATGCAACAGACTCTAATAAGGGTGTTGCATCATTTGATAACGGAGATTTTTCAGTTTCGTCTGGAAATGTAACTCTTGCTGATAGTGCTAGTGGTGCTGTTCTCACGATTGCTGGAACTGATGCCGAGGTTAATGTCTCTAGATCAAATGGAACAGTAACAATTGGTCTTCCTTCTGCTGTTACAGTTACAACTTCAGTAACAACTCCAACCGTTCAAGCATCTGCTGTTAAGGCAAATGATGGCACTGCCGCTATTACAATTACCGATAGCACTGGTGCTGTTGAACTTGCTCAGAACTTGACTGTCGGCGGAAACCTTTATGTTAATGGTGCTACTACGCAGGTTAATACTTCTCAGACAACCATTGAAGACCAACTTCTTGATCTTGGTATGGTTGATGGATCTGCACCATCATCTGACCTAAACAAGGACATTGGTGTTCTGTTCAACTATTATTCCGGTTCTGCTAAAAAAGCAGGTGTTTACTGGGATGATAGTACTTCAAGAGTTGTTGTTTCACAAGATGTATCTGAATCTTCTGGAGTTCTGACCAACAACACTGGTGGCGCACTGGAAGTTGCTTCTCTGTATGTCTCTGGTTGCAGTGGCACAACTGATGAAGTAATTGGATGCGACGGAAATACAATTGTAATCACAAACGCAACTATTGATGCCGGTTCATTCTAATCTTTACAATATACTCTCTCTTTTTTATGGATGAACAGGATTATAAGAATTTGATTGCAATATATCAAAACAAATATTTTGATACTATTAATCAAAATATTGCTTTAGAAGCAAGAGAATTAAAATATAGACAGACAATAGAAGCACTTAATCAAAAAATTACATCCTTGGAAAAGAAAATCCCAAAGCCAAAGAGAGCAACTAAGGATATGGAAGAATTTGAATAATTAGTTTATAAAAACTCATAAATAATAAAGACTCTTACATAAGAGTCATTAAAGGTATATACCAATCATGAGGGATTGAATGGCAGATCCTAATATAAGAATAAAACGTTCAGCAGTACCTGGGAAAAGACCGACAGTAGAGCAACTGCCGTTAGGGGAACTTGGACTGAACACATACGATGCAGAGTTATTTGCTCGCAGAGAACGCACGGGAATTGGCACCGATATTGTAAAACTTGGTGCTGGATCAACAGTTACTAATATTCTTTATGTCACACAAGACGGAAATGACTCCAACACAGGAAAAAAACTTGGAGACGCAAAAAGAACAATCGGAGCAGCACTTACAGAGGCAGCAACAGGAACAGTTATTAAAGTTAGTGCTGGAACTTATCTAGAAGATAATCCTTTAGAGATACCGAGTCAAGTATCTATTGTTGGTGATAGTTTAAGAGAAGTTTCTGTTCAATGTCAGAATACTGGAGATCTTTTCCATGTATCGAATGGCAACTATATTGCCGAGATGTCATTTACAGGAACTGCAAATACAGGAGCAATTTTTGCTTTCAACCCTAATAAACCAGTATATACCAACCAATCACCGTATGTACAAAATTGCACTAATTTCATTCCAGATAGCATTGGATTGAAGATTGATGGATCTAAAATTATGGGTCCATTAAAATCTATGGTTCTTGATAGTTATACCCAATATAATCAAGGTGGAATAGGTGTTTCTATCACGAATGAAGGTTATGCACAGTTAGTATCATTGTTTACTATCTGCAATGAAACAGCAATTTATTGTGGTTCTGGAGCTGCCTGCGATTTAACTAACTCAAACTCATCTTTTGGAAACTATGGTTTAGTTGCAGATGGAGTAGGTCCAAGAAAGTTTACTGGAATAATTACATCAGCGGAAAGCGCAAATTCTGATACATTTACAATAGATTTAAATACTCCATCATTTAATGTATTGAATGCCGATTATGATAATACTACCGGACTGACAACAATCACTGTAGATGCTGATCATAACTTTAATATCGGTATGGGAGTTACTATTGCTGGACTTGCTTTTACCTGCACTTCTGGCCCAGGAATAGTAACTTATCCTTCAGGAAATTATGGATATATTTTTGAAGTATCCGGAATTACATCTTCAACTGCATTTGAGGCATATGTTGGTGCGTCCACTCTACCCCATACATATCAATCTGGTGGGACAGTAGGAATTAATACTGTTAGACCATTTGATGGCCAAGTAGTTTATTTTGAAGAACTCTTTTATACTGTCGGTGGAGTAACAGTTAGTTCTGGTGGAACAGGATATACTTCAGATGTTAATATTTCTTTTGACGACCCATCAGAATCTTGGGGAATTCCTGCCACAGCTGTTGGTGAAGTTAAAGATGGAAGTGTTGTTGATATCGAAATGGTTTCAAATGGAAGAGGATATAGTTCAACACCACCCACAGTTACTTTTTCTGCACCTGATGTTGGAATCAATACCGCAACAGGTACTGCACAATTAATTCCAACATATTATGTTATCCAAAGTTCAACACCAGTAGTTTCTGGAATATGCACCATTACTTTAACAGATAATGTCCCATATGATGTAGGTGTTGGATCAACAGTTCCATTATTTAAGCAAAGTAGAGTACTCGCTTCTGGACATTCTTTAGAATACATTGGTTCTGGTGTTACAATTGCAACTGCTCTACCCCAAGGAGGAGGAGTACCAATACAAGAACAAGAAACTGATTCTCGTAATGGTGGATTGGTTGTATTTACATCAACAGACCAAGCAGGTAATTTCAGAATTGGTGATGGTGTTTTAATCAATCAACAAACAGGGACAATTAGTGGAACATTCTATTCTAAGAGTTTGTTCTCCACAATGACACCATTCATTCTAGCATTAGGAGGAGAATAAAGAATGGCACTCGCACTTAACGTATTCCAAACAGTCACAGCAGTTGTTGATACATCAGCAACGGTAGTTTACACAGCACCAGTTGGATATACTGGAGTTGTTCTTTTAGCTCAAGTTGCAAATATTGGTGCTACCTCTGAGGATGTAACTTTTGTTCATCGTAGAAGTGCAACTGATACCGAAATGCTAAAAAACTTTCCAATTTCAGCAAGTGATACAGCAAATCTTCTTTCTGGAAAATTAATCATTGAGGCTGGAGATAAATTAGTATTATCGGGAAGTAATGCTTCAAATTTAAAATTTATTGCAAGTATCTTAGAAACTCTTAACTAAAATGGCAAAATATCTAAGTCAAAAACAAGAATCTCTTAGTATTGGTATTGTTTCTTATACCGATAATAATACTTCACTTTCTGTTATTGGAAAGGTTGGAATTGGAACTACCAATGCAACAACCGACTTAGATGTCAATGGCAATAGTATTATATCTGGAATTTTAACAACTGGACAATTAGTTGCAGATGAACTATCTCCAGATGGTTCTGATTATGGAACTAGTTCTTATGTTCCTGTTGCAAATGGTTCTGGTTCTTGGTCATGGCAACCAGTAACTCAAACGGGCGCAGGAACTCTTGATGGAATTTCAATAAGTGATGAAGGTTCTACGGTAGGAACTTCAGGAAGTATCACAAATATAAATTTTGTAGGTAGCAATATTACCGCAGAGGCAGTTACTGGTGGCTCTATTTCAACAGTAACAGTATCTGACACACCAACATTCAGTGAACTCACGGTTACTGGTGTTTCTACATTTTCGTCAACACTTGATGTTAATGGTGATTTAAAAGTTTCTGGCGCATTTTATGATTCCAATGATGATTCAGGAACTAGTGGTTATGTCCTCAGGTCAACAGCAACAGGAACTGATTGGGCAGACCCAACTACAGTTGGAACTCAAGGAATCCAAGGTATTCAAGGAATCCAAGGTATTCAGGGTGTTCAAGGTACACAAGGTGATGCTGGTTCTCAAGGTATCCAAGGAATCCAAGGTGCTACAGGTGCTGGAACTCAAGGTGCAACAGGAACTCAAGGTACTACAGGTACTGATGGAAACTTTGGCGGCGCAACATTTGATTATACATTTGACACTACAACAACTGACTCTGACCCTGGTCAAGGAAAGTTAAGATTTAACGACACAGATTTATCATCTGCAACATTATTGTATATTGATGATACTGATGATAATGGGACAGATATTCAGTCATTCTTAAGGACAATTGATGACTCTACATCTACTATCAAGGGTCATGTTAGAGTTTCAAACAGAACAAATTCTGATGATTTTGCTATTTTTACAATCAGTGGAACAAATACTGAAGCAACTGGATATCATAAAGTAAATGTTTCATATCTTTCTGGAGCAACTTCATTTAGCAATTCAGAAGATGTAATTATTACTTTTGCTAGAACTGGAACTAAAGGGGATCAAGGTATCCAAGGTATCCAAGGTATCCAAGGAACCACAGGCTCAACAGGTTCAACAGGTAGCACTGGTTCTCAAGGTATCCAAGGTATCCAAGGTATCCAAGGAACCACAGGAACTACAGGTTCAACAGGTAGCACTGGTGCTCAAGGAACTCAAGGTATCCAAGGAACCACAGGCTCAACAGGTAGCACTGGTTCTCAAGGAACTCAAGGTATCCAAGGTATCCAAGGTATCCAAGGTATCCAAGGAACCACAGGCTCAACAGGTAGCACTGGTTCTCAAGGAATTCAAGGTATTCAAGGAACCACAGGCTCAATAG
>Ga0208162_1000151_pt1 | contig 38050 bp, 51 predicted proteins | sample CB_VirMetaG_4_FD_184539 | JGI IMG/M metagenome (GOLD analysis project Ga0208162, IMG submission 184539) | Freshwater to marine saline gradient viral communities from Chesapeake Bay - CB_1508_1M Viral MetaG (SPAdes) (version 4) | ecosystem: Environmental > Aquatic > Marine > Coastal | place: USA... | reverse complement strand
CGGCGCAGACCAAGTAGCCATCTCGACTAATGGCACTGGGCGGTTGTTTGTTGATGCGAGTGGGAAGGTTGGTGTTGGCGCTACGCCCAGTGGCACAGGTCAGTTCCACGTTATTAACACAACCGGGAACGTTGTTAGTCAGTTTTTATCGCAATCATCCGGCACTTGTACAATTTACCTCGGCACAACTAGCACCGCAGACAGTTTCCTTCAGTATGACGATTCAAACAGTTTCCTTCGTTGGTTTGAAGGTGGTAGTGAGCGATTTCGCATTGACTCCAGTGGCCGATTAGGTCTGGGAACAAGTAGTCCTCAGAAAACCCTACATGTTGCCGCCGGTTCTTCTGGGTTTACAGGAGCTTACAATAGTCGAACTACTGCGATTGTTGAATCAAGCAATTCATTCGGAACTGGGCTGAGCATTATGTCTCCCAGCACCGGGCAAAGTAATCTTGGATTTGGTGACGAATCCAATGAATACGCTGGATTATTTGCCTACGATCATACGAGTGATTCTATAAGATACCTCCAAGCTGGCCAAGAACGTGTCCGCATCGACAGCTCCGGCCGCTTAGGTCTGGGGACTAGTGCGCCTGATTCAAAACTTGTAATTCAGCAGAATTCGTCCGACACAAATCCACTAGACCAGAACAGTCCATCCACAAGTAGTGGATTGGCGGTTAGGAATTTCAACTTTGGTGTAGGTACTTATACAGCTCTGTCCCTTGAAACAGCCGAAGCCGCAAATGTACAAAGCGCCTCAATCGTTGCCCAGTCTGTCTCAGGCGGCAGGTCTCCGAACATCTTGTTCACTCAAAGAACAGCCTCCAACGTTAATACCACGAGGATGGTCATCGACTCCTCAGGCCGCGTAGGGATTGGCGTCACGAGTCCTAATAGACTTCTTGAAGTAAGTGGATCTGGTACGACGACGAGGCTGACAAGCAGCACCAATACAAGCACTATTGAGTTTTCCACGACGGGCGGTTTTGCTTACATAGGCTCCAAAGATGGACCTAATGTTTATGTAGAAACAAACGGTAGTGAACGCGCCCGCATCGACAGCTCCGGCAGGTTGTTAGTTGGCACGTCTTCGACGACTAGGGGTGGCGCTGGCGACATAACTGCACAAGGATCTTCAGTGGGCGCTGGCCTTCGTCTGCAAACAAGCCTTACATCCCCTGCCGATGGGGTTGGCCTTGGGTACATCTATTATGCAGATGCAGGCGGGGTTGAGTCTGCAGTAATTTCTGCATATCGCGACGGCGGAACTTGGACATCAGGATCTAGCCAGCCGTCAAGATTAGTGTTCTCCACTACTGCCGACGGAGCGAGCAGCCCGACGGAGCGGATGAGGATTGCTAGTAACGGTTCAGTTGCTACATTCTGCTCCAATGCGACGGACGGTATCTGGGCTTCTTCTGCAGCCACCGCCGGTACTGCTCGAAGCTTTTTTATGGGCTCTTATGGCGGCTCGCAAGTTTATAGTGGCACTATTTCGTATCGAGTTTATACAAACGGCGATGTAGTAAACGCTAATGGCGTTTATGGGGCCATTTCCGATATCAAACTTAAAGAGAACATCGTTGACGCTAACTCCCAATGGGATGACCTAAAAGCACTTCAGGTCCGTAACTACAACTTTAAAGAAGGTCAGACCCACACCCAAATCGGTCTTGTCGCCCAAGAGGTTGAACTCGTCTCCCCTGGTCTTGTCAGCGAATCCCCTGACCGCGACGAAGAAGGCAACGACCTTGGCACCGTAACCAAGAGCGTCAACTATTCGGTGCTCTACATGAAAGCAGTGAAGGCGCTGCAGGAAGCAATGGAGCGTATCGAAACCCTTGAGGCTGATGTAGCTGCACTCAAAGCCCAGTAGTCCTACTCTTTAGTCAACTTCTAATTTGACTCAAGTTTGAAGTTGGCTAGTCACCTTCCCTAGTGCGGACAGCCGGCACTTCCCAACTGGCTGCAACCCGATTACGCTTACACAATCGCAAGCATTCCAATGCCTGACACCAACCCCGCACCTGGAATCGACTTCCCCTTCACTGTGTGGAAGGTCTCCAATATGGAGAGAAATCTTGATGACCTAGGAACGGTCTTCACGGTTCACTACACCGTAACGCATTTCCGCGATGGTGAGCAAGCTGGCGCTTACGGCTCTATTGGTCTTGAGGCACCGGAACCCGGCACCGGCACCCCGTATCCCGAGCTGACGGAAGACACCGTGATCGGCTGGGTGAAATCGCACTTCGGCGATGAAAAAGTCGAAGAGATCGTCCAGGCACTCGACAACCAGATCAGCGAAAAGCTGGCACCCACTACGTCCGCCGGTGTTCCGTGGGCATCCTGATTACCGCTCTGGCACTGCTGCTGGCTTGCCTCATCCTTGCGGGCATGGTCTGGCAGTGGTGCCATACCTCCGATTGGTAGGATCGCTACTGGTGAGCGCTACCCTGCCCCTGTAGCTATTGCCGCCATGATCGAGATCATCGCAGCTGTGGCTGGAGCCTCGATCTCAGTGGCGGCTATGGGCGCCATGGGCTTCAGCCGGCGCAATGATCAGGCTAGGGATGCCGTAATCAGGCTCACCAGCGCCGTTGAGCACATCGCCACTCAGCTAGAGGTGTTGCATCAGGACATAAAGGAAGACCGGCGCGAGACTTTCGGACGGTTATCGACGGTTGAGCAGCGCGTCTCTAAGTTGGAAGCAAAGCCCTAGCACAATGGACTTTCTCCAGCATCCGGCCTTCTGGATCATCGTCGCTGCCGCCAGTGAGGTGATCGCCCTGTCACCCCTGGCAGACAACAGCATCATTCAGCTGATCTTTCACGCCCTGCGTGCGATCAAGGGAAAAAAGCTCTAGGCAAATCCTGGGAGCAGGCTGCCCGCGAGTGGTGGTTCGAGACCATGCTTTCAGGCAGGTTGGACGATGCTGAGCGTGATTGGCACGCGGCGCAGCCTGCTGATCCTCAGCCGGTGATCACGCATCAGCCGGTAGATGACACGCTGCAGACCGGCGACAGCCGGCTGCTGGGTGGCGCAATGGAAATCAAAGCACCATGGAGGCGTGAATGAGCAACACCAAGCCGATCAGCCTTGAGCAGGTGTTCAGGTTTTACAAGGGCCTGCCCCACCAGGCCGCGGCCATCGAAGAGCTAGCGCGTGATCTACAGGCCAATGGCTACGCGGTGGCGATGCGCCGTGATCGGCCGTGGTTTCAGACCTGGAGCCAGGATGGCAAACAGGTTGATCTCGCGCCTGCCATCTCCCTGGTGAAGGAGTTCGAGGGCTGTCACCTGAGCGCCTATCCCGACCCGTTGAGCGGCGGCGACCCTTGGACCATCGGTTATGGCACAACCCGCTATCAGCATGGTGGGAAGGTGCAGCGCGGCGACAAGATCACCGTGATTGAGGCTGATCTGTTGCTGCGGCAGGAGATCGACCGCATCGCCGCCAAGCTGGCCGGCACCGTGCCGCACTGGAAGGCGATGAATGATGATCAGCGGTGCGCACTGATCAGCTTTGCCTACAACTTGGGGCCTGATTTCGTTGGCCTGGCTGGATTCGAGACGATCACGGCCAAACTCCGCGACCGTGATTGGGCTGCGGTGCCCGCTGCGTTGGAGCTCTACCGCAACCCTGGCACCAACGTGGAAGCCGGCCTGCTGCGCCGTAGAAGGGCAGAAGGGAAGCTCTGGGGCAACCATGCGCCACAGCTGCAGCAGGAGCCGGCCAAGCTGCGCCCTGGCAGCTCGTTCAGCGCACGGATCACGCCGCATATCCGGCTGGGTGAGTTTGCGCTGGATCAAGAGGCCAGGCGCTTCGACAACCAGGGCCAGGTGGATATAGCCGCAGAGTTGGCCGCCTTCCTAGAGCGAGTGCGGACGCAGTTTGGCGGCAAGCCGGTGATCATCACCAGCGGCTACCGGCCGCCAGCGGTGAACGCCGCGGTAGGTGGTGCCAGCAGCAGTGAGCACCTCTACCGTCTCGGCTGCGGTGCTGTGGACTTTTACATCAATGGCGCTGACATCAATGCGGTGCAGAGGTGGTGCGCTCAGAACTGGCCCTATTCGCTTGGCTACGGCGCCCCAAAGGGTTTCGTGCATCTGGGCATCCGACAGGGCCGGCCACGGGTGAGGTGGGACTACTGATGCCACGGCTACCGTGAGCCCAGCGGCAGCGCATCGTGGCGGGCTACTTCCTTGAGGTGCATTGCAAGCTGTTCATACGGTCTGACACATCAGCCGACCTGATTCCCGGTGATGTTTACAGCCAGTTGGCAGAGCACGTCCGATCTGATGAGGACATCATCGAGATCCAAGTGAACTGCGTGCCTGTGCCTGGCGACATCCATGAGGCGTCACAGGATTGATGGCAGCCAACTGATCACCAGACGTTCAGCTCGTGATCAGATCCTGCTGGCATGGGATCATCGTTGTGCCTATTGCAGCTCGGAGTTGGGCAGTAGGCCGACCATTGATCACGTTGTGGCGAAGGCTTGTGGCGGGCTAACGGTGCCGAGCAACTTGGTGGCCTGCTGTATGGCGTGTAATGCGTCGAAGGGTCACCGGCCTTGGCGTGAATGGCTGCGTGAGCAACCGTTCAGATCAGCCCTTGGCGAGTGGGCAATCACGCAGTGGCTGGCTAGCTGAAGTCCCTGGCCAGCAGCTGATCGAGGTAGAGCTCCGCTTGCCAGAGATCGCTGCTGTAACGGCAGACGCTGCCCACACAACTGCGGTAGTACACCTCACCCTTGATAGGCATCAGGGCTTCGATGTAGCCGCCATCACGATCGGTGCGGCTGATGATCTCCGGGCCGAACATGGCATCTCTAGGCCAGTGCTGATCTGATTGTGGCGAGGGCAGCCGATCAGATCACAGTGCGAGTGTTGTAGTTCGGATCAGTCTCATCAAGGTGGCACTCTGGCCCGAAGCCTGTGGCCAGCACCTCTGGCGACAATTCAAGCGATGCAACAGCTGCCTCTGCAGCTTGCTGCTCAAAGTTGGCCAGCCATTCACGCAGCCGATCGCCTGTCGGCGTCTTGGCCGGCCACGCCACAAACTTGAGCAGTGCCTTGCGCTCACGGAAGGCCATGCTCACGCTCGGCTTCCATGCGATGAACAGGGGACCATTCCAGCGGTCCCATTGGCGCGTCACCAACAACCCAGGCGCTGTGAAGGTGTCGGCCTTCATCGCCACTTCTCTCCCAGCAGCTGCTGGCGGCAAACCTCAATGGACTGCTGCGCCACCTTCTGGCTCATCACTGATTCCGTCTCGTCGATGGCCTTTACCACCTTGTTGAGCAGATCGGGGTAGTAGGTATCCCGGAAGTTAGCGGCCAGATCACCGCAAAACTCTTGCCACAGCCCGGTGTAGGTGCCGCAGGTGCGGCCTGATGCCCGGTAGAGGGCGTCCATCATGTCGGCGCGAGCCTGGTCCAATCGAGCGGTCATGGTGTCTTGAGGTATTCGGACAGGCGTAGCAGTTCTGCGCAAAGCAGCCCAGAGCGTGGCGTGCGGCTGAGTTGATCAAGTCTGATCTCGATGATTTGCTTGATCCGCTGGCGCTCCTGCTGTTGGCCAGCCTTAAAGGCACGATCGTCAAAGTCCATCGCGCAGCCTCTCGCTTGACAGCCGGCCGATCTGCTGGCGCACCTTATTCATGGCCTTGGTGTGCTTTTGCCTGATCGCTTCACGGCTAACGCCACGCTCTTTGGCAAGTTGCGACAACGTGACCTTCTCATGGCCGTCTAGGCCGTTGTACCTACGCACGATGTTCTGCTCGTCTTCGCTCAGCATGTTGATCGCATCCTGAAGGATTTCGCGCTCGATCAGATACTGATCTTCACGTTGAAGCGAAGCCTGGTCAGGGATCAGATCCATGATCGGGCTGTTGCCGCTATTGCCTGCCGCTTTGGCGTCAAGACTGCAGACATCCTGCGCCATGACCAGCGAGGCCTGTAGATCTTCAGGTTGAGCACCGATCGCTGCGGCGCATTCGGCGATCGTTGGCATTCGGCCCGTCATGGCCAGCTGGTGGTTCATGTAAGCCCTGGCCTTCACAACCTTTTCATGCCTGTGGATCGGAATCCTGATCATGCGATCACGATCCTGCACACCGCGGCTGATGGACTGCCTGATCCACCAGTAGGCATAAGTGGAGAACTTGTAGCCGCGGGATGGATCGAACAGCTCAGTGGCCCGCGCGAGGCCCATGTTGCCGTCTTGCACCAGATCGAGCATCTCAAGGCTGGTGCAGCGCTTTAGGTATTTCTTCGCGACCATGACCACCAGGCGCAGGTTGCGCACGATCATGCGCTCTTTGGCACGTAGGCCGCGGCGCACGATGACGCGCTGTTGATGGGTGTGGGTGGCTGGGTCTGGGTGATCAGCCTGCACGGCCAGCATGGCCTGAATCTGACGGCTGTATTCGATTTCTTCTGTGGCGGTGAGGAGTGGGTGGCGTCCGATTTGCTTGAGGTAGTCGGCGACGGGATCCATGGGGCGGCGGGAAGGAGGAGGGCCCCGGAGGGCCCGGATGGATCAGAAGGGCATCTCTGCAGGATCGACCTGTTGTGCCTGTTGTGCAGGCTTTGCGGGCAAAGTGAAATCAGACACGCGCACCACAATCTTGCAAGCGGCTGAGCCATCGTTGCGTTCGTAGGTCTCGGCGTGCGCATCGCCCACCACGGTGATCTTGTCTCCCTTCGTCAGGTATTGAGCAGCGACGGCCGCTCTGGCGCCCCACACGGCGCATTCCACTGCGGTGACATATTCCTGGTCTCTAATCTTTTTGTTGACCAGCAGGCGAAAATTGGTGACATCAGTGCCGCCAACGCTGTTGCTGCGGGGATCAGCGGCAAGGTTGCCGCACGCGGTGATGTTGAGCATGGGTCAGTTGAAGAAGGTGGAGAGGATGGCCACGATGGCCTGGTTTTGATTCAGGCCAGTGGCCTGCATGTAGGCATGGAACTGCTCGGCGAGCTTTGGCGGAAGCCGAGCCTGAATCTGACGCTCGCGGCGTTTGGCATCGGCGCGGCGCCGGTATTCGCGCAATCGCTCCAGTTCCTGAAGGACTGGATCGGTCATGGCTGGCGTGGTGTGATCACGCTGCCGGCGGTGCTGTTGCGCTCAATGATGTCCAGCGCGATGCGCAGCTCAGCATTGCGCTTCTGCTCGTGCGCCCAGGCCACGTAGCGGTGGTTGAAGAACAGCTGATCGCTGTCGTTGTCGGCCAGGAACTGGCGGATTGCGCCGGATGCCCTGTAGAGGTGCTCACGCGGTGAGCTGTTGTTGGATGAAGTCACGGTGCTCGGCGGTGGTGATGTGTTGGGTGATCAGTGCGTCATCGGGCAGGCTGAAGTGAGCTTTGAAGGCCAGGATCAGCGGGTTGCGCTGATCGGGCTTCAGATCTTTCAGCAGCTGGATGCACAGCTGGCGTTCGTCTTCTGTGATCGGCTGCCCCTGGGCCTGCTGCTGGGGCTCTTTGGCAGGCTTGGCCGCGGCCTTAGGGGCTGGCTTGCTGGCGGGCTTGGATTCGGCCTTGGGGGCCGGTTCCTCGCGGTGCGGATCCTCGACCGGATCTTTGGCCCAGAGTTCATAGGCCAGGCCAAAGCTGAAGGCCGCGCAGGCGCACATCGCTCGGCGGTGTGTGTCGGTCAGGATCCGAGCGCTCACCTTGTCGAACTGGATCGGATTGTTCCGATGATCCATGCAGGGGAAGGGGAAGCTGGCTAGCCGTTCGTCTTCTGGCCCGATGAATTCACCTACGACGAAGGCTGTGCCATCAGGGGCCTGGTGCAACAGGTTGCCGTCAAGCGCCGGCCGTAGGTGGAAGGTCCAGCCAGGAGCGTGCTCGTGGAGCAGGTGCGCCACCTTCGCCCAGTTCACATAGGACGCGGCGTAGGAGCCGGTGCCCTTCGTGTCTATGTCGGCCTTGGTGATTACTCCGGCCAGATTGGGGATGTTGAGCGTTTCAGCCATTGGCGGGTTCGATGGTGATGTGGGTGTAGGGGGCCGCATTGAGGCCCATCAAATAGGCCTTGCGGGCCTGTAGATCAACAACCTGCCGATCATCGAGATAGGCCACGCCAGTGAGGGCATCGAGCACTGCTCGCGAGAGCTTGTCAATGTCGCCAACGCGAGCGCTGACGGGTTCGGCTGGTGCGTTGGCTTTCAGGTAGCTGATGCCGTTCTTGGTGCCGTAGTGACTGGATGGCCTGGGGAACCAGAAGATCAGGCACACCTGCATGGAATGGCCGAGATCCCAGCCGGCTGGCTTGTTGTCGATTGCAGCGCAGCGCACGTCATTGCGCCATGGCCGGACGCGAGCAGAAGATTCGACCATCACGCCCTTGCCGAGGTAATTCTTGCTGCCCTGCGGCGCTGCTGTGCCGAAGACGGTGAAGGAGTAGGCCCCGGTCATTGCGCCTCCGGCTTCGGTGGATCAAAGCGCAGGTAAGTGATTTCCTGCTTGGTGGCAATGCCAGACAGCTGCTCGCGCTCCTGCAGTTCCTTCACCGCTTTGCTGTATTTCCAGCTGCTGCGCGTCACCGGCAGCAGGCGGCAGTTCAGCACGTAGTAGGAGCCGTCTTCCCCTTCGTAGGGATCGAGCAGGCCGTTCGCTCGGTATTCATCGAGCTGGGCCTGGTGGCCCTTAAGGTCTTCCTCGCAGAGTTTGATGGTGAGCTTGAGCTCGCGGATCTGCTGAATGAGGCGCTCAACTTCGTTCATGGTCATGGGCGTTTCTTGGTGATTTGGCGGCGTTGGCGAAGGTGCTCAAAAGCATTGCGACGCGCCTCTAGGCCATAGGCCTGGGAGATGGTGAACAGATCGCGTTCGAGGCTTATGTCGTCTGGCGTTTTGAGGTTTCCATAAACCCAGGCGTGGTTAATGATGTTGGCCATCAGGCTGATGGCATCACAGACCGTTGATGGGCTATTGAGCAGGTCGCCCAGGGTGATCTCTTCCGCCAGCTCGCGAACGCGATCAGGCATGGGCAAACGTGGCGGAAGCAGGGGATCATTCATCGCTTGTATCGGCTGGCAGGCATGGTGTGACAGGACTCGAGAAACTCGACGTAGTAGGCCCTGATGTGCGGATCTTTGAGATCTTGTGAGATGAGATCAGGGTCCAACGCCGAGACCACTGGCCGGTGTTGTTGGGAGTGTTGAGTGCTGTCCAGCTGAATGAAGCTGATGCTGGGGCAGCGGTTCAGAAGCCAGATCAAGAGTCGTGCGAGCGGTCCGAGTTCCATGGGTGAAGGCAACGATGCCGGTGAATAGGCCCAGTAGAAGGCCGGCGGTGAGGTAGCGGTCGAAGTTCATGGTTGAGTGTTGTGAAGGGCCCCGAAGGGCCCGGTAGTGATCAGGCGAACTGCATGTCGCAGCCGGTGTCGTGCTGGTCTGCACCGATCAGCCAGCGGCGGAAGTTGGCCATCTCGTAGCGATTGCCTTCGCGGATGGTGGCGCGAGCTGCGGGGTAGTGCTCGGGCATGGTTGCGTGCTCAAACCAGACGCACTTAGCGGTGCGCTTGGTGCAGATCACGGGGAAGGAGCCGTGTGAGCAAGCCAGGCTGCCGTAGTAGGTCTGGCCGACTTCAAAGCGGGCGATGGAGGTGTTGGTGGTCATGGATGGTGAGTGGTGAGTTGTTGATCAGGCCGGATTGGGTGCGGCTCCGGCCGGCCGCGGCGATCAGCCCTGCTGTTTTGCCAGCTTGCCGGCGTAGATGATCGCGTCATTCAGGGTGCAGCGCTGACCCCGGAGCGTGTAGAGGCCTTCCGGCGAAACCTGGAAGTCGCCACGGATGACAGTGGTGCCGGTGGTGACTGCTTCGCGCTTGAGAACTGAAGGGCTGAACATCGGACGACTGAAGCGAAGTGGAGGGGCGTGCCCCGTTGAGAGAATTATGGCATACCACAATCGGGTTGGGCAAGCCCTCAGGCAGCGCACCAGCGGCGCACTGTCGTGTGGCTCACGCCGAGGCGGCCAGCGATCGAGCGCAGGGACTCGCCCTTGCGGCGCCAGCGGCGTGCCCGCTGCTGTGGGCTCTCAGTGGCCCAGAAAATGATTGCCAGAGGGATGGTGAGCAGGGCCAGCAGGGTGGCGGCGAGGCAGATGAGTGTGGTCATGGTCTGAGTGATGAGTGGAATGTTTGAGATCAGTTTTCAGGAAATGCGATCGGCTGGATTGCCTCGCCTACGGCCTCGATGATGGCGTCCTCAACGCGGTCGTAAATGCTGGCCACGAGCGCCTTGAGCTCTTTTTGGGTCAGAACGCGATCCATGTCGTACTGGGCTGCGTGCTGGAAGGCCTGAGCCAAGACGTTCTGCAGATTCGGGAAGGTTTCTTGCATGGTCTGAGTGGTGAGTGGCGGGCTGTGCCCGTTGGAAGAAGTATGGCATACCACAGGGGATTTGCCAAGGGCCCCGAAGGGCCCAAAGGCTTCAGGCCAGGATCTTGAGCGCCTTAGCGTTCAGCCAGCTGGCCACTTCAGAGATCAGGCTGAGGCCTTCTGCCTGCATGGCAGCGATCAGCTGAGCCGCTTGCCATGGAGTGGCCTTGCGCAGTGCCATCGAAACGGTGCCGGTGGCGCGGCCAGTGGCATCGGCGTAAAGCACGCCATAGGCCAGCTGCTTGGTGGTGAAGCAGCTGGACTGCTGCTCCAAGTTGCGAAGCTGCTGCTCAGCACCACCAGCAGCCTGACGCTTGCCGCGGAAGGAGGCGGGGATGGTGGCAAGAACCGCGGTGGCGGTGGCCATGTTCATCGCAGCCCCTGGGCTGCTGAGTGGAGCGCTCGGCCCCGGTGGCAGAAGTATGGCATACCACAATCGAATCGGTCAATCGGCCCCGTGCTTCAGGCTCGGGAACCTGGCCTCCCGCTTCCCTCCCCTGGACTTCCCACGTGCGGGACGCTCGCGCGGGTTCTCCAACATGTCGATCACCGTCTCGGCGTAGCCAGGCGGCTCCAGATCAGGCCGCAGCGTGAAGATCGCCACCCAATCCGGCTGAGCCATCAGAACCCCCTCAGCCGCTCTTCTGCATCGTGCCGTTCCCAGGCCTCCTGCCATGCCGCCATGCACTTGGCCGTTTCTTCCACCTTCAGCTCACACTCGCCAGGTGCAGCCACCAACGTCGCGCAGCGGTCGATCGTGACCGTCGGCCACCACCAGCACATCATCGAGGCGTAGGCCCCAAGCTGCGCCGTTGCCGGCTTGCGCGACTTCAAGGCCGCGGCGGTGGTGACCGTCTTGAGATCGCCCAGGATCGTCTGCCCCTCGGCAGTGCGCACCAGGAAGTCGAAGCTGCCGCCAACCCGCTTGCCGGGATCGCAGAGCGCCGTCTCGACGGCCAGCACCGTGCAATCCCTGAACAGCCAGTAATCGAGCAGCGGCTCGGCCCATTGGCTCCACCGATCGTCATAGATCACGCCCTGCAGGCCACCGTTGGCCACCCCCAGCAGATGCTGCTCGAGGATCCCGTGAATGCTGCTGCCACGTATGGCCCAGCCATCCGGGCCGTCTTTCGTGCGCTCGATCTGCTCGCGAGCTTTGGGGCTCAGATCGCTAACGATGCCCGTCACGCTGAAGGGCAGCCAGTCACCGCGGAAGCAGTAGCGATGGGCGCCTGGCTCCATCCATAGGCCCTCAACCGGCGGCAGCAGCTGGCCTGCGGGAGGCGGCTGCAAGGCTGGGCTTGCGGTCTTAATCACGGCAGGTTGCTCAGACGGCTCAAGGGTGGCACACTAATGGGGCAAACGCAATCCCACCAATGCCCAACGCTTCCAGCGCAAGCGCAGGCGCCAAGATCTTCATCGACCCCACACTGCTCGATCAGATCGAGGCCACTAGGCCTGCCTACCTCAGCCGCACTGGCTACGTGAACCACCTTGTGCAGCGTGGCCTCGCAGAAAGAGCACGTGAGATCAAAGAGGCGATGATCGTTGTTGGCGATGGCTGATCTACAGGGCGAACTACGGGCCTATCTGCTGCTCGAGTGGCAGGCCTTAGCGCCGCTGGCAGCATTTGATGAGGATCTGGCGTTGCAGGGCTACTACTCCCGTCTTCAGCGTCTTCGATCAGATCAGGCACTCGCGGCCTGGCACGCAAAGCAAAAAGCCGAATCCAGCTCCGAACTGGCAGCGTTCAGAGAGCTGGAACGGCTGGGCGTTTACACCCTTAAGGACTTCTACTCCCCAGCAAAAGCCTCGGATGGATTTTACAGCAACACCCTCAGAGAACATCAAAGAGGTGGTTCAGGACTTCAATCAGGAACTGCAAAACCTCAAGCAAGAGATCAAAAAGCTTGTTCAGGAATCGCCCGATTCCGATCTGATGCCAAGGGCCAGGGCAAAGGCGAACGACTACGGCTTAAGCGCCGAGATCCGAGACGCTGATCTGCGCACCTTCATCCTCGAGGCCCGCGGCGCACGTGTCGGCATCGCTCAGCCACGCCTCCAGGGCGAGGTGATCGACACCACCCCAGTGCGCTGGGTATGGGAGGGCGTGATGATGGCCGGCAGCCTGAACCTGCTGATCGCGCCGCCCAAGATCGGCAAGTCGGCATTGATGATCGGCATGATCGCCGCATGGGCCCGTGGTGATGCCACCTACCTTGGCCAGCCACTGCACGGCGACTGCCCGAACGTCTACATCGTCGGCACTGACCAGCCTGAGAGTGACTGGTTCACGCTGCTCCAACGCGAGGGCATGGTGGCTGATGACAGGACCCTCGCCGATCCGATCAAGATGCTCTGGTCAGCAGGCTCACCGCTGCACCTAAGCAGCGAGGGCATTGAGCACCTGCGCATGGTGTCAGAGGCCGATCCTGGCTCTCTGTTCCTGATCGACAGCTACCACGCCTGCATCAGCCCGCTGGACATCGACGAAGCCTCCAGCGCCCTCGATCGCCCGGCTCGCGCCCTGATGGAGGCTCTGGGCCCCAGCAAGGCCACCGTGACCCTCATCCACCACGCCAACAAAAGCGTGAGCGGAGGCAACGCCACAAGCGCCTCCAGGGGCTCCAATGCCCTACCTGCGGCCGCCAGCCTCACGATCCTGATGAACTGGCTCAAGCAGCCCACAGAAGGCCAGACGCAGAACGACTACCGCGTGATCCTCAAGACGCAGGGCCGGGCCCGTGGCTGCTCCCTTGTCACTGAACTGCAGGACACAGGCTGGATGCTTCATGGCGAAGGTGATGACGCGCTGCGTGCGGAAGCCTTCGCTGATGCCGAGGCCGAGCTGAGCGGCAGGCAGGCCGATGTGTTCGATTTCATTGCCGATCGCTGGGAGGCCATGCAGATGCCCGTGGCCATCAACGAGGTGGCCAGCCACTTCTCCATGGATCGCAACAAGGCCAACCGTGCCGTGCGTCAGCTTGAGCGCAAAGGGCTGCTCACCCAAGCTGGCACCACAGAGACAACCAATGGCAGACCATCCCTTTTGTTCGCACCTTTGTCACCCCCCTCCAGAAGGGTGGTACAAACGCAACAAACCGAACAAACCCCTCGCGCGCGTATAGAAAAAAGGGGTTTGTCACCTTTTTCACCTTTGTCACACATGCTCGGAGGAGGGTCGGCAGGTGCAACAAACCCCCTTTGTCACACCCCCACTCTCGAGCCAAACACCTCCGTTGAGCTCCTTCAGCCCGATGGCTCCTGGGCTAATGGCTGGAAGCTTCACAAGGACTCCACCCCACATGAGGTCACTGTCTGGCGCCTCGATCCAGGCGGACGCCTCGTGAAGCGCAGCGGCATGAGATGGGAAATGGATGTTCGTCTGTCAAGCCATGAACAGCAACAGCCCCCCCCCGCGCCCGCAGCAGACCATGAGTTCGACCCAGCAGCAGAGTTCCCCTTCTGATCTCCCTACCATCAGCTGGGGCGACCCGGTGACGAAAGGACACTGCCTTGGCTTCCGACCTGGCCAGGGCTTAACACCTACATCCCATGGCTTCCATCTCCCTCAACATCCGCAATGAGCTGCCCAAGGCAGTCCGTTGGACGGACGCCATGACAAAGCAACTCCCCTTCTCCATCTCCCAGGCGCTCAACGCCACAGGCTTCGACGCACGCACATCCCTCAACAGCGCAACACGTCAATACTTCGATCGCCCCACCAAATTCATCCAGCGCACCTTCCTCGTGCGCAAAAGCACCAAGCGCAACCTGATCGTTGAGGTCTACCCCGATCGCAAGCGCAAGCCCTACATCGGCCGCAACATCACAGGCGGCACACGTGGACAGAAGCCCTTCGAGTTGCGCCTCCAATCCCTCACCACCGGCACCCTGCCTCAAGGCAATGCCCTAGTGCCTGCAGCGCAGCGCCTCAACGCCTACGGCAACGTCTCCCTGGCCAACATCCGCAAGATCAGCCAGCAGGTGGCCACCACCGGCCCCAACAGCATCTTCATCGGCCGACCTACCGGCGACGCTCGCCCGCCCGGCATCTATCAGCGCACACGTGCAGGCAAGCTCAAGCCCCTGTTCATCTCCGTCGATCTCCCCTCCTACCGTCCCGTCTTCCCCCTCACCGAGATCGGCACCAAGGTGGCTGAGCGCCGCTTCGGCGTCTACCTCCGCCAATACCTCGCCGCCAACGTCGCCAAGGGCTAGCCCCCACGCCGTGGGTCCTTCCTGGGGCATTCATCGGGGGTCATCGCAACGCACCCGCTTTTTCTAGCGGCAGACTTGTAAGTACCTTACAAGGGCCAGATCCATTGCGCCGCAAGGGCCCATGGCCGCAGGCGCATAGGGCCTGCGTGTCACTTACGTGGCCTGTAAGCTGGTCTTACAGATCCACAAGGCATGGCTAAGGGCCCGGTAATCCCAGACAAGCTGGAGCGATGGCCGGTAGAGCGGCTGGTGCCCTACGAGCGCAACGCCAGAACGCACAGCCCTGAACAGCTGGCGCAGATAGCGGCCAGCATCGTTGAGTTCGGCTTTACCAATCCGATCCTGGTGGCCAGCGATGCCGGGATCATTGCGGGCCACGGCCGGCTGGAGGCTGCCAAGAGCTTGGGCCTGCCCGAGGTCCCGGTGGTCGTCCTCGATCACCTGACGCCAGCGCAGCGGCGGGCCTATGTGATCGCTGACAACCAGCTGGCGCTGATCTCCGGTTGGGATGACGAGCTGCTGAAGGGCGAGCTGGCCGAACTTGGCGAACTTGAGTTCGATCTGTCCTTGCTGGGCTGGGGCGAAAACCTCCCGACCTTTGAGTCTGAGGTGGACCTTTCAGCCCTCGATGAGCTTGAGGACCCGACCGATGAGCTGGCTGATGGCGTGATGAAGGCTCTGCAGATCGAATTCAGACCCGAGGACTACGAAGAGGCCAAGGCGCTGGTAACTGCCGCCAGAAAGCGTGGGGACTATGTCGGCATGAAGTTGATCGAGGCTCTGTCTATCTGATGAACCTACCGATCGTCACGCTCAACCCTGTGCAGCCTGCGCTGACTATCGGCGATCAGCCAGGGACCATCGAGCCAAACATCCTTCATTCCTGCGTCCTTGCGGATCCTGATGGGTCTGTTGTCGGCCTGTTTCTGAAAGAGCTGCCAGATGACCTGCGCAACTTGGTGAACATCGCTGACCGCGAGTGCATCTCTGATCGCGTCCCAAAGACATCCATGGTTCGTGCCTCTGGTGTCACGCAGTATTCCTGCATCCTCGGCAGCGTGCCGCCAAAGCCGCACCTACGGCGCTCCTACGGTTCTCGATCATCGGTACACAGCAAGCCGTCTGCCAAGACCTTTGTCCGGGCGATGAACGCTGCAGGCGAGCGTGCTTTCCGTCTCTGCGCTGAGATCATCCCCACCGTCACGCAGCACCATGTTGCCAAGGTCAACGAGCGGATTCCGACTAAGTGGCGCTTCGCTGATCACTTCTCATCCACCATCTCCAACTGCAACATCGCAGCAGCAATCCACCGCGACAACGCCAACGTCAAAGGCGCAATCAACATCATCATCACCAAACGGCGTAACAGCACCGGCGGCAACCTGCACGTCCCGGACTACGACGCGACGTTCGACATGACCGATAACTCGCTGCTGGTCTATCCAGCTTGGCGAAACAGCCATGGCGTCACGCCAATCGTTCCCACCTATCAAGGCGGCTACCGGAACTCACACGTCTGGTATGCGCTCGACAGCTTCCACGGCCTGGAATGAATCTGCAGGCCTACGCCGCGCATCGCAAAGCGAAGGGCCTGCGCGGCACCAGTCACGTCGCTGTCCTCCAGGCGATCCAGGCAGGCCGGCTCACTGACCCCGCGGTTCAGAAGATCGACGGTAAGTGGGTCATCGACCCGACCTTGGCTGATATGCAGTGGGCCTCGAACACTCAGAGCCGCGTCACGCAGGACACACCTAAGGAGATCGTCACCGAGAAATTGATGAAGGCTGGCCCGACGATGGCCGAAGCCCAGCGAGCCAAGGTCGTCTACCAGGCGGAGCGCGAACGCTTGGAGGTGATGAAGCTCAAGGGTGAGCTGGTTTCTGCTGCTGAGGTGAAGGCCTCGGCATTCATGGAAGCCCGCCGCGCCCGTGATGCCCTGATGACGCTGCCCGACCGCTTGGCGGCACAAGTGGCCGGCATTAGTGACATCAGGCAATGCCACACCATCCTCACTGAGGAGATTCGCGTGATCTGTCGCACCATCGCAGACCTGTCTGATGTCTGAAGGTCACAAGATCCAGGCACCGGCCTATCGCAACGGCTGGATACCACCGAACCCAATGACGGTGGCCGAATGGGCTGATCGCTTCCGCGTTTTGTCATCGAAGGGCTCAGCAGAGCCTGGCCCCTGGCGCACCGATCGCACCCCATACCTCCGGGCCCCCATGGAATGCCTCAGCCCGAGCAGCCCCTATCGGCGTGTCGTGCTCATGTTCGGCAGTCAGCTGGGCAAGACCGAAGCCCTGCTCAACTGGCTCGGCGCCATCATTCACCTGTGGCCGGCGCCGACCCTGTTGGTGCAGCCCACGCTCGACATGGCCAAACGCCTCAACCGGCAGCGCCTTGAGCCCCTGCTGCGCGAGACGCCTGTGCTGTCTGAGCTGGTGGCACCGGCCAGGGCCCGCGACAGCGGCAACACCATGTTCCTGAAGGAGTTTCGGGGCGGCATGTTCGTGCTGTCCGGCGCCAACAGCGCCAGCGGCCTGCAATCAATGCCCGCGGCCTACCTGCTGGCCGATGAGGTGTCAAGCTACCCCTTTGAAGCCGACGACAAGGGCGACCCGCTCGAGAACGCCGAGGCCCGCACCTCGACCTTCCCCATGGGGAAGGTGCTGATCACCAGCACACCAGGCACCCGTGGCATGTGCCGCATCACGCACGAGTACGAGGCCCGCAGCGATCGGCGGCAACTGGCCATGCTCATGCCCTGCTGCGGTGCGCTTGAGGTGCTGCGCTGGCGTGAGCACATGAAGTGGGACACGCCCGATGGTGAGGTGTTCGCGCAATGCCCAGCCTGCGGTGAGCGCGTTAGCGAGCAACACAAAACCTCGATGCTGGCCGGTGCACAATGGCAGCCCACAGCCAAGGGCGACGGCATCACCGCCGGCTTTCACCTGCCAGCCTGGTATGCCCCGGCCGGCTGGACAAGCTGGGGGCAGATCCGTGATGAGTTTCTGCGAGCCAAGACCGACCCGCTACTGCTCAAAGGCTGGGTGAACAAGCGGGCTGCTGAAGCCTGGGAGGATGAGGCTGTGGCCGCCATCAACGCCGATGGCCTGATGGCCAGGGCACAGGCTGATGGCTACAGCAGCGGCACCTGCCCCGAGGGTGTCGTGCTCCTGCTGATGGCGGTGGATGTGCAGGACACCTGGCTAGAAACCACCGTCTGGGGCTTTGGCCGCGGCGAAGAGATGTGGCGCATCTGGCACCAAAAGGTTGAAGGCAGCCCGGCCTACGACGAGGTGTGGGAGCAGATCGACAGCATCCGCAAGACGCAATGGCCACGTGAAGGCGGCGGCATCCTGACCGTGCGTCACTGCGCCGTAGATACAGGCGGCCACTTCACCCAGGAGGCTTACGAATACTGCAGGGCCAGGGCGGCCGAAGGCGTAGTGGCGATCAAGGGCAGCAGCACCAAGGCTGCGCCGGCCCTAGGCAAAGGCACCAAGGTGGATGTGAACTGGCGCGGCCGTTTGATTAAGCGCGGCCTCACGCTCTACATGGTTGGCGGCGACACGCTGAAGCGCACGATCTACGCCCGTTTAAAGAAAGACAACACCGGCCCCGGCGCGATCCATTTCGGCAGCGACGTGACTGAAGAGTTCCTGCAGGGCCTCACCTGCGAGCGCCTGGTGCCCAAGACTGTCAAAGGCTTCCAGGTGCTCAGCTGGGAAAAGCCCAGCGGTGCTCGCAACGAGCCCCTCGACCTTTGCGTTTATGCGCTAGCCGCATTGGAGCTGGTCAAGCGCCGCTACAACCGCGCGACGATGTGGGATCAGCTGGAAACCGTTGCCCAGCAGCAGCGTGAATCACCGACCGATAAGCCCAAACAACAACGGCGCAGATCAACGCAATCAGGCGCTAATTACGTCAGCGGTTGGTAAGTCCTACCCTACGTCTGCTAGCCAGTGCCGAGGCCGTGACGATTCCTGCCGAGATCCGAGCTGGCGACACGGTGAAGTGGCGGGATGATGCTGGCCGCGACAATCTCGGCAACTCGATCGACAGCACCAGCTGGTCGCTCACCTACTACCTGCGCACCAACACAGCAAGCGAAGGCGCAACAGTCACAGGCGTGGCCTATGGCCTGGGCTGGGAGTTCACCATCTCAGCCGCCACCAGCTCTGGCTTCGATGCCGGCACCTGGTACTGGCAATCAATCGCAGAGCAGGGCAGCGAAAAGCTGACCCTTGGCGCTGGTCAGCTCGAAGTGCTGGCGGCCCTTGAATACAGCGGCACCCCTGGTGCGTTTGATGGCCGCACGCAGCTCGAGCAAGATCTCGACGCTGTGCAGGCTGCAATCCGCACCCTGATCAGCGGTGGCGCAGTCAAGCAGTACAGCATCGCCGGCCGAAGCCTGACGAAATACGAGCTAAAGGATTTGCTGGCCCTAGAAAGCCAGTTGAAAGCGCAGGTGAAGCGCGAGCAGGCTGCGCAGCTACAGGCCAACGGCCTGGGCAATCCCCACAATCTCTTCGTTCGCTTCTGATGGGCCTCCGAACGCAGCTGCTGAAAGCCCTTGGCTTCCGCCGACCGCGGCGCCGGATGTATGAAGGCGCTCGCGTCAGCAGGCTGACCAGCGATTGGATCGCCAATGGCACCAGCGCTGATGCCGAGATCAACGGCAGCCTGAAGCGCCTGCGCAACCGCAGCCGCCAGCTGGTACGTGATAACGACTACGCGCGGCAGGCAGTTCGGGCAGTCAAGAACAACGTGATCGGCACCGGCGTGCGCCTGCAGGTGCAAGTGCCGATGCAGCGCGGTGCTGGCCGGCTCGATCACACGGTGAACGATGCGATCGAAAAAGCTTGGCGGATGTGGGGCCGGAAGGAGACCTGCAACACCGCGGGCCGGCTGTGCTTTAGCGACATCGAGCGGTTGGCCGTTGCCGCGATGTGCGAATCGGGTGAGGTGTTCATCCGCATCGTGCGGCGACCCTTTGGCGGCGGCAGCATCCCCTTCGCGTTGGATGTGATCGAGGCCGATCTGCTCGATGACGAATACACCGGCGTGAGCACGGTGGCGGGCAATGAATGGCGCATGGGCATCGAGCTCGACCCCTGGGGCCGGCCGGTGCAGTATGCCTTCCTCACCAGCCACCCAGGCGACACGCCATTCGCCCGGCCTGTGGCGAATCGCCACCAGCTGATCCCCGCGAACGAGATCATTCACCTCTACCAGCAGGAGCGCCCTGGCCAGACCAGAGGCGTGCCCTGGTTCGCATCGGCAATCAAGCGTATGCACCATCTGAGCGGCTATGAGGAGGCCGAGGTGGTGCGGGCCCGCGCCAGCAGTGCGCTGATGGGCTTCATCACCAGCCCTGAGGGCGAGCTGCAGGGCGATGAGGTCTACGACGGCGATCGCGTCAGCAACTTTGAGCCTGGGGTGTTCAAGTATCTGGCCCCAGGCGAAAGCGTGTCAGTGCCGCAGCTCGATGCGCCTGATGGCCAGTTCGAGCCATTCATGCGGGCCATGCTCCGGGCGATGGCCAGCGGCCTGGGCTGCAGCTATGAGACCATCTCGCGCGACTTCAGCCAAACCAACTACAGCAGCAGCCGGCTGAGCCTGCTGGAGGATCGCGACAACTGGCGGGCGCTTCAGAACTACATGATCGAGAATTTCCACCAGCCGGTTTATGCGGCCTGGTTGGAGATGGCAGTGCTGAGCGGTGTGCTGCCGCTGCCGAACTATGAGTCGAATCCTGAGCGCTACCTGAATGTGCGGTGGATGCCGCGCGGCTGGAGCTGGGTGGATCCGGCGAAGGAGGTCGATGCCTATGCGGCCGCGGTGCGCAACGGCTTCAAGACGCTGGCGGATGTTGTGGCCGAAGGTGGTGGCGACCTTCAGGATCTGCTGCGTGCGCGGAAGGCTGAGCTGGAGCTGATGGAGGAGATGGAGCTCACCTTCGACACAACGACCGGGATCGCCGAGGCTGAGCCCCCTGAACAGGCTGCGCCTGCTGCACCTGTTGGACCTGAGCAACCCGACCCTGATGAGGAGGATGATGGCGACGAAGAAGAGGATGATGCGAACGAGGTCGAATAAAGTTGAAGAACCGTGCGGCGCTAGCCATGGATGACATCTCGCGAGACCTAGAAGGTCAAATCCTTAAAAGGGCAGAGGTCACCGATTTTCAGGTGGCCGAAGATGAGCGCACCATCGAGTTTCCCTTTAGTTCTGAGTATCCCGTCGCCCGGTATTTCGGTGAAGAGATCCTGAGCCACGAGCGTGGCGCTGCCGATCTAAGCCGCCTCAACAATGGCGCCCCACTGCTGTTCAACCATGACCCTGATCGCGTGATTGGTGTCGTTGAGCGTGGCTGGATTGATGACGAGAAGAAGCGCGGCTATGTGAGCGTGCGCTTCAGCCGTAACGCCTTCGCGCAGGAAGTGCTGGCTGATGTGAAAGATGGCGTGCTGCGAAACGTGAGCTTCGGTTACCAGATCCGAGAGATGGATCAGCGAAGCGATGGTGAGTTCGTAGCGACTTCGTGGGGAGTCCACGAAGTGAGCGTGGTTAGCATACCTGCAGACCCAACGGTCGGCGTCGGGCGTGCTCTCGACGCTCAACCCGCGGCCCCTGCCGCACCACAAACCCCTAACCCTCAACCTGTGGTTGAAATGGACAACACCCCTGACATCTCAGTGGTGCGGGCTGAAGCGGCTGCCGAGGCTGCAAAGGCTGAGCGCACCCGAATCGCCGGCATCACTGCACTGACCGAAAAGCACGGCATGGGCGACCTTGGCCGTCAGCTGATCGAGTCTGGCCGCAGCATTGATGAGGCCCGCGTTGCTGTGCTTGACAAGCTTGATGCCAAGCCTGTTGAGCCCGTCAAGCAGGTCGAAATGGATCAGCGTGATGCTGCTCAGTACAGCATCACCGCTGGCATCCAAGCAGTTCTCTCTGGAGACTGGTCTTCCCGTGACGCCGGCCTGGTGCGCGAGATTAGCCAAGAGGTGATGCGCACCTCTGGCCTTAAGGCATCTGGCAAGCGTTCTTTCTTCGTGCCTTTTTCGGCACTGCAGCAACGCGCCACCTATGTGACCTCCGGCGCCACCACTGGCGGCAACCTGGTGGCCACCGACCTGATGGCCGATGAGTTCATCGAGGCGCTGCGCAACAACTCGATCATGCTGGGTCTCGGCATCCGCACGATGACCGGACTGGTCGGCGATGTGGCGATTCCCCGCCGCGCTTCGGTCGCCAGCACCTACTACCTGGGCACTGAGACCACTGCGATCACCCAGTCGGAATCCACCTTCGACCAGGTGACTCTTTCGCCCAAGAACCTGGCAGCCCTATCCAAATACAGCCGTCAGACTCTGCTGCAGGGCACCCCTGGCATCGAGCAGTTGGTGCGCCGTGATCTCACCGATGGCATCAACCTCGCCATCGACCTGGGCATCCTCAACGGCTCCGGTTCCTCTGGCCAGCCTGAGGGCATCATGCAGACCACCGGCATCGGCTCGGTGGCCCTGGGCACCAACGGCGGCCCCATCACCGTTGAGTCCCTGGTGGATCTCGAGGAGCAGGTGCTGATCGACAACGGCGCCCTGAACCGCGACAACATCGCCTACGTGACTAACGCGAAGGTGCTGGCTGAGCTGAAGAAGCTCCGCGCTGGCGGCTCCACCACCGGCGACGGCCCGTTCCTGGTCAACAACCAGCTCGATGCCCTGGGCCGCGGTGGCACCCCCACCTCGGTGAACGGCTATCCGCTCTATGTGACCAACCAGGTTCCCAGCAACCTGACCAAGGGCAGCAGCAGCGGTGTTTGCTCCGCAATGCTGATGGGCGACTTCAGCCAGGCCATGGTCGGGTTCTGGGGCAATGGCCTCGAGATCACCGTGGGCGAAGACAGCGACGACTTCAGCAAGGCGCTCACCAGCGTGCGCGGCATCGTCACCTATGACGTGGCCGTTCGTCACCCTGAGAGCTTCGCTGCGATCCTCGACATCACCACCTGATAGGAGAGGGGGCCGGGCAACCGGCCCTTTTTTGATCTGATGAAAGTTCTTGTGAAGCGCAGCTGCTGCGCTGCTGGCGGTCACCTTGAAGAAGGCGGCACCTATGAACTGGACACGCAGGTGGCACAGCAGCTGATCCGCATGGGTCGCGCTGTTGAAGCGCCAGCTGAAGTGAAGGCCCCAGTAAAGAAGGCGAAGGCCAATGCCGCTGACTGAAGATCTCGGCGCATTTTTCAACGACTTCGGCGTCAGCTGCACGGCTGGCGCCGTTTCTGCGTTGGGCATCCTCGATATGCCTTCACAGGTGCTGGTTGGCGATCAGGTGCTCAGCACTGACTACACGCTGACGGCTAAGGCTTCCGACTTTGGCAGCCTGGTTTACGGCGACGCGATCACTGTCGCTGGCGTGGCTTACACCGTGCGCGAGGCCAGACTGATAGACGATGGCGCACTGGTCGAACTAGGCCTGCAGAAAACATGACCGTCTACGGATCCTCCGGTGAGCTGAACCGGAACGTCTACCACTTCGCTGAGCTCACAGGCCTGGGTTCAACCGAAGCTGTGATGGTGCATGGTTCGCACCTCACCTTCGTGCATCGTGTCACTGGCAACGTGACGATTTTGGATGAGGGATCGCTTGACGGCGTGCATTGGTTCGCGATCGACACAGAGAAAGCGCACAACGAGAGCGGCACTGATGGGCACTTCTATGAAGGCCGCGCTGTGCAATATGTGCGCTCAACGGTGACTAGCGTGAGTTCTGGCGTTACGGTCAACATCAGCGTGATGTGCCACTGATGACGAAGCGCGAGCAAATCCTGGCGGCACTGCGCACTGCGCTGACTGGCACCGCTCAGGTGGGCACCAGGATCTACCGCAGCCGGGTGGAGCCCTTCACCCGTGGAGAAAGCCCGGCCATCGTGATCGAGCCGGTCAATGACACGGCGCAGCAGAACACCGCGCTGCCAACGCTGGATTGGAGCCTCACGGTTCGGGTGGCGATCATCGTGCGCGGCAATGTGCCCGATCAGCTGGCCGATCCGATCGTGCAAAGCGCTCACGGCAAGATCATGGCCGATCTCACCCTCGGCGGTTACGCGATCGACGTGCAACCTGTTGGCGTCACCTTCGAGATGATCGAAGCTGATCAGCCAGCTGGTGTTGTCAGTCTCGAGTATCTGGTGCGATACAGAACCAGCGTTGCGGATCTGACGATTTCGTGATGGCTACGATGAGTTGAGACCCCGGCGTTCAGAGCCGGCCACATCCTGCTGAGATCGAGCGATGGCTCTGACACGCAAAGGCCTAATCGTTGCGGCCAAAGAATCCACCTACGGCACCGACGCCAGCCCTGTTGGAGCTGACGCGATCAAGGTCGCCAACATCAACATCACCCCGTTGCAATCCGATGTGGTGAGCCGAGAGATCATCCGGCCCTTCCTCGGAAACGCAGAGCAGCTGCTGGCCAACCAGCGGGTGGAGCTGACCTTTGACGTGGAGTTGACCGGCTCCGGCGCTGCAGGCACCGCTCCGGCCTACGGCATCCTGCTGGAGGCCTGCGGCATGGATGTGGCCACTGTGGCCAGCACCAGCGTGACCTACACCCCGCTGAGCGCCAGCTTCCCCTCGGCGACGATCTACTACTTCAACGATCAGATCCGCCACAAGCTGACCGGCGCACGGGGCAGCTTCACCATCAACGGCGAAGTTGGCCAGATCCCAACTATCAGCTTCACCTTCATGGGGATTTACAACGCCCCTGGCGATGCGACGCCACCGAGCACCACCTACAACGACCAGGCTGATCCTGTCATCTTCAAAGAGGGCAACACCAGCGGCTTCCAGCTGTTCAGCTATGCCGGCTGTTTGCAGTCGTTCTCGATGGATCTGGCCAATGAGATGGTCTATCGCGAGCTGATCGGCTGCACGAAGGAGGTGCTGATCACCAACCGGGCGCCCAACGGCACCGTGGTGATTGAGGCACCGACCATCACCGCAAAGGACTATTTCAGCGCTGCTGCTGGTGCTGATACCGGCAACCTGACCTTCCAGCATGGTCAGACCGCTGGCAACATCATCACCTTCAGCTCGCCACAGACCGATCTGGGCAGCCCGACCTACAGCGACCAGGACGGCATTCAGATGCTCAACCTGCCATACATTGCCACTCCGACAGATGCAGGCAATGATGAGCTCGAGATCGAATTCACCTGATGGCTTTTGTTCTGAAGCAAGACGATCGGTTCACGTGGCCGATCAGCTTCGATGTGCCGGTTGATGGTGGCCGGCATCAACGCCAAACCTTCGACGGTGAATTCATTCGCGTGAGCCAGTCCCGGCTGCGTGAGCTTGGCGAAGCTATTCAGGCTGAAGAGGCCAGCGATCAGGACATCGCCCGTGAGGTGATGGTGGGCTGGTCTGGCATCACCGACGACGATGGGGAAGAGGTGCCCTTTAGCAAGGCTGCGCTCGATCGCCTGCTCGACATCCCGATGCTGGCCACAGCGATCGTGACCACCTACTTCAAGAGCCTGCAGGGAGCCAAAACAAAAAACTGATCGAAGCCGCTGAGCACTGGGCAGCCGGCGGCGTTGAGGATCACACGCAGGAGGATGCTGCTGCGCTGGGCGTGGCCTTGCCCGTCAGCAAAAGCCCGCAGGCGTGTGAGGTGCTGCCCGAGAACTGGGAGGCAGTGCAGATGTTTGTGCGCTGCCAGACGCAATGGCGCACGAGCATGGCCGGCCTGATCGGCCTGGACTATGGCGCTGTGGAGTGGCTCCTTAGACTTTATGGAGTGGAAGACCCCCGCTCCGTCTTGGAGGATCTGCAGATCATGGAAGCGGCGGTTTTGAGTGTGGTTGCGAAGCGAGGCAAATAGATGGCGATGAACCTCGACGCGCTGCTGCGCATTAAGGCCGACGTACAGGGCGAAAACAACATCCGCAAGCTGGGCAACTCCATGCAGGGAGTGACCGGCAAGGTCAACAACCTGAAGATGGCGGTTGGCGGCCTCAGCGCATCGTTTAAGGCGCTGGGTGCTGCGCTGGCGGTTGGCACCTTCACGGCATTCATCAAATCTGGCATCGACGCAGCTGATGCCATGGGCAAGGCCAGCACGCGAACAGGCGTCGCAGCCCAGGCGCTCCTCGGTTATCAGAACGCAGCGGCCCTTTCCGATGTAAGCAACGAACAGCTGATCAAGGGCCTGACAAAGCTCAATGTCAACATGGTCGCCGCGGCCGAAGGCAACGAAGAGCTGACGAAGCGCTTCCAACAGCTGGGCATTGCGATCAAGAAAGAAGACGGCACGCTGAAAAGCACAGAGCAGGCATTCGCTGAGATTGCCGATCGCTTTGCTGATATGCCCAATGGTGCGCAAAAGGCGGCCGCGGCAATGTCGCTGTTCGGCAAGTCTGGCGTTGAGCTGATCACACTGCTGAATGGTGGGAGCGAATCGCTAGATGCCTTCAACTACAAACTGAGCGATGAGTTCGCACAGCGTTCTGAGGTCTTCAACGACAGCATCACAAAGCTGGGCTTCAGAACCCAAGGCTTCCAGATGCAGCTGATGGATGCACTGCTGCCAGCGCTGCAGTCGATCATCGACGTGTTCTCTGAGCTGTTCAATTCAAAACAGGACTGGACTGCCCTGTTTGATGTGATCAAGTTCGGCATCCGCAGCGTCACCACCGTGTTGCTGGCGATGGTGAAGCTGGTGGATGAAGCTGCGCAGCTGATCGGCTCCTTCGCTAAGCGCACGGTTCTGGTCTTCAAAGGCGATTTTGCTGGTGCGCTGGCTGAGGCGGATCGCTTTGGGGCAGGCTTCCGCGAACGCTTCAACGCCAGCGTGCGGCAATTCCAAAGCCTGTGGACTGATTCGGCAGCACCCGGTGCAGGGGCCGGCGACCGTTCCTTCCAGCTGCGCAACCTGCGTGAGGAGCGCGAGGCTGATGCTGCTGCACGCCGTGCCGCCACTGAAGCTGATCGTGCAGCAGAGAAGGCCGCCAACGACTACAACAACGCCCTGCTGCGCAGCGCTGAGCTGGCCGAAGACCTGAAGCGCCGCATACGTGACGTAAACCTCGCCACGCAGGGCCTCGGTGAAACGGCCCGTGAGGCGATCGAGCGCGAATACCAGGAGGCGCTCAACACGATCGCTGACGAAGGCGAGCGCATCAAAAAGACGATCCTCGAACTGCGGGAGCTCAGCGGCGGTGCGCTGATGTTCGAGGGCCTGGTGAATGCCGAAGGCACCGGCCTGGCGCAGCAGCTGCTCAACGCCATGGGCCAACAGGCCGACATTGATCGGATCCTGAAACTGGGCCAACTGCAGGCCACTGAGGCGCAGCAGGCTGCCGCAGAAGCCATGCAGGCGATGGATTTCGGCGTTGGCGATGGCTTCGCTGCTGGCCTCACCGACATGATCGAGCAGGCGCGTGCTGGCCTGCAGGAGCTGGTGGCCCCGCTCAACGTGATCCGCGGTGCTGCTGAAGGCATGGGCCGCGCCTTCGGCGATTCCTTCCGCGGCCTGATCTCCGGCAGCATGACGGCGAAGGAAGCGCTGGCCAGCTTCTTCCAGGCGACAGCAGACGCCTTCATGGAGATGGCTGCTCAGATCATCACGCAGCTGATCACGATCACGATCCTCGAATCGCTGTCCAAGATCATTGGCGGCGCCAGTGGGTTGAGCGGCGCCGGTGCCCTGGGCAGCTCTGGCGTGCCTGACATCAGCGGCACGCCGGTATCTGGCGCAAGCCTTGGCCTCGGTTCGATCGGCACACCCGGCAGCACCGCAGCCTTCAGCGGATTCGGAGTCGGCTTTCGCGCCAATGGTGGCTCAGTCATGGGCAACATGCCCTACATCGTTGGTGAACGCGGCCCTGAGCTGTTCGTGCCTGCTGGCAGCGGCAGCGTGATCTCGAACTCTGCCACCCGTGCAGCCTTGGCCCAGCAGAGCGCGGCACGCGGCGTCAGTGACACCAGAACAGCTTTGGCCCAGCAGACTGCAGCACGCGGCGCCGGTGACACCAGAACAGCGCTGGCTCAGCAGATTGCAGCACGCGGCGCCAACGCTGTCAGCACCACGCAGCAGCAGCCAATCGACGTGCGCTTTGAATCGCAGGTGATCAACGGCGTGGAGTACGTCACGGCTGAGCAGCATCAGCGAGGAATGACGCAGGCTGCCGAACGCGGCCGAGCATTGGCCCTATCGGCCCTGCAGAACAGCGTGAAGACTCGCAAGCGTGTGGGGATGGCCTGATGAGCACTTTCGCCTTCGTCAACTACGCCAGGTTTCTGCAGGCCAGCGGCACACCAACGGCCTACGCCTACCAGAATTTCACGATCAACCAGCCGCGAACCTATGCCACGGTGACGTACCAGTTCGCGCCCTTTGGCTACACGCTGGGGGCCGGCAGTAAGGGCGGTGATCGCAGCGACTCCAGCCTGGTGGCCGGTCTCGATCAGCTGACGGTGAACCTGTTTGCAGAAGCAGTAGAGGACCGTTATCTGCTGGAGATCAAGACCGTCAGCCTCGACCCTGAGACCTTCGCCGATGACGTGCTGGTGCGCACGGAGCTGTGGCGGGTGGCGCAGTATGAGATGGACACGCAGCGGGTGATCCTGCGCCTCTCCAGCCCGCTCGACGCCACCAAAGGCGACATCCCGAAGCGCCGGCTCTCCACCAAGCTGGTCGGGGCATTGCCCAGCACCGGCAGCTTGGTGATCAGCTGATGGACTGGAAGCGCTGGATCGGGCTGCCGCACGAGTTCGGCGCTGACCCTGAAGATGGCCAGGCGGCTGACTGCCTGTTAATGGTCTGGCGCATCCTCGACGATGCCGGAATTGATCACCCTCAGTTCAATGCCTACTGGCTTGAGATGGCTCAGCAAGGGCACTGGGGCGAGCTTGAGACCCTCTGGCGCGATGGCACGATCGAGATCGACAACCCTGAAGATCATGCTGTGACCTTGTTTCGCAATGGTCGAGCCGGATTAGGAGTCGGTATCGTTGTGGATGGCGGGCTTCTGCTGGTACATCACAAGCGTGGCGTGGCCTGGGTGCCGCTGTCGTTGATGCCCAGCCTTCGCTTTTACAGGTTCCGCTGATGCTGCCATCTGATCGCTATCTTGCCGAGCTGCTGGGTCTGACAGACGAGCAGTTCCTATATTTCAAGGCGGAAGTTCAGCGCCGGGCGAAAGAGCAGCCTGAGCCTGCTGTGGTGGCCGGCATTGAAACGGTGATCGCCATCACGTTGAGCGTGATCGGCATCGGATTTCAGGTTGCCAGCCTGCTGCTCAAGCCGTCGATCCCTCAGCAAGGTGGCGGCCGGCCGGCCCAGCTGCTGGCGAGGGCCCGCGGCGATGCACCGATCACCAACAATCAGCGTTATACACCGCGCTACGGCTTTGATAGCACGCAGGACATCACCACGCTGGGCAGCACTATCCCGGTGGTCTATGCGCTGCGTGAAGCGATCAGCGGCACTACCTACGGCGGCGTGCGTGTGTCCACGCCGATGCTCTGGAGCCAGATCTACAGCCTTGGTGGATCGCAACTGCTGCGTGCAATCTTCCTGATCAGCGAAGGCCCGATCGGCGGTATTGATCTGAAGAACTTTGCGGCCGGCGGCAACACGCTGGCCAGCTATGACTTCGGCAGCACTGCAGCGAACAGCGCCGGCAGCAGGCTGACCGTCTACGGCCGCGTGGATGGCGGGCTGACCACGCGAATCGCTTCGGGCGATCAGATCTTCGGCCGCGCTGCTGCATCCGATGTGGGCAACGCTCAGAACGCTGGTGGCTCTGATGTGTTCATGGTGCGGCGCGGCAGCAGCTGGGCGGCGGACTTCAGCAGCGCCACCAGGCCGAACAATCAAACCGTGTTCGGCGTCTACACGCTGATCGGCAACGACTTCGGATTCAAGGTCAACCCGGTGGTCCGGCCGAAGGTGCAGGCGCAGCTTGTGCCCGAGGGCGACGACGGTGACGCGCAGGTGAAGTGCAGGATCGACGACGTGGCCTGGGCGCAGCGGAAGAAGGCGCAGACCTACTTCTCCAGTCGCAGCGGCCTGGTGAGCGGCAGCGTCGGCAGCGTCGGCAGCACGATCACCTACAAGCTCTATCCCACCAGCGATAAGGACACGGAGTTCAGCAGGGATCTGCGCACGCTGACCAATACCGCCAGCTGGAGCATCAGCAAAGAGCAGATCACCAAAGACGGCGCTGGCGGATACAACAAACCAGCAAAGGAAAACAACCGTGCGAAGTGGGTTTATCAATACGACGATGAAAGCACCTACGACCTACGCAGCCGGCTGAGCGTCACGGTCAACAGCGTGACAGTCACCGATGGAATCGGCACGCTCAACGCCACCTTCAGCTTCGACTGCTCAGGGCTTGGAAATTATGATGACACCGACAACCTCGACAGTGCCGCCGAAGTATTGAAGGCCAGCAAGTTTCGCGTCACCTTCACTAATCCGGCAGTTTCAGATGATGACGACGACGCAGTTTGCAAATACACCGTCAAGGTGCGGATGCGGCACAAGTCGAAGCAGAAGCTGAAGCGCGTGACGCTGAGCGGAATTAGCATCAGCACTACGACAACCGACATTGACGGCGTGACTGTTGTCACCAGCGTCAGTGGCAGCGGCGGTGGCGGTAATGTGGACATTGATGCCGACAACACCAACGACCCGATCGTGTTCCGCCTGCCTGGTGGCACCAGCGTCACCGGCAGCGGCACGATCACCGTTACCAAAGATCTCAAGTTCGACGCTGCTCAAATCCACGTCGAGAAGTGCGCCGACGTGGCCGGCACCGTAGCTGGCCGGCAGAAGACCTGGGACGACGCGATTATCCCCGGCGAGCTCTACAAGATTGGCTCGGCGCTGGCGATCTGCACCAGCCGCACCGATGACGTGTTCGTGTCCGAAGCTGACATCTCCAGCGGCAGCGGCACTGAGATCACGGCCACCTTCACCACGGTTAAGCCCGGCTCAGTCACTCTGAACACGCAGGCCAATATCGAGCGTGATGGAGATGAATACCTCGACGGCCCTGGCGCACCGTATGAACTGCGCAACGTGGCCACAGTTGATGGCCATGTGCTCCGCTGCGCTCTAGCCAGCATCTCCACCACCCGGCCGTGTCAGGCCGTCGAGTTTGGCATCCGCTCGCGACTTGGCATTCGCATCAATGGCTTCTGCAACTTGAAGGACTCGATCAGCTTCACCGATGCTGATGAGCGAGCTTGCCTCAGCCGCAAGAACGACATCATCGAACGCGGTTCGACGCTGAAAGTGGACGTATTCCAGAGCAACACGATCACCACCACCGAAGAGCGCTACAGCTTCTTCAAGATCGGCTACCGCGAAGCCGGCAGCGGCAGCGCCTTTATTTTCCTCGCCAATACCTACGGCATTCGTGGCGCTACGCAGCAGAACGTTTTTAACTACGTGCAACTTGGGATGCCATCAATCAAGCAGTGGGAGTTTCAAATCGAGCCAGTGACCAGCTTCGAGGTGCGCGGCGGTGGTGGCATCAATACGCTCTACGTGCTCGATGCTCGGCTGAGCAGCAGGCAGGTGATTACAGATGGTTCTGTGACGGTTGCCTTCAACGGCGAATCAGTGCCGCGCACAGCTGAGCAATTCTCAATCGCTGCGGTGCGTGGTGAAGGAAAGGGCATCCCTGAGTTAGACCCGCAGAACTACGGCAGCTCCGCCGATCGCAGCTACCTCGACACCTGGGGCAAGCTAGCCGAGGCCTTCGTCTACGAAGAGGCCCAGAGCAGTGCCGCCAGCGGCCCCGAGCACGAAGTGGTCTACATCAACGAGATTGTGCCCAACGCCTCGGCGCCGGTCTACGACGACCTCGCCCTGGTGGGCATCAACGTGATGTCATCGGTCGAGTGGCAGCAGTTCGGCCAGTTCAGCTGCTACGTCACCGGCGGCAAGACCTGCCGGCGCCTGCGCAACAGCCTGACCGTTGGCGCCACACACTTATTCCCGGATGTGCTGCTGGATCTGATGACCAATGCCACCTATGGCGCTGGTGATCTGATTAAAGACAGCATGATCGACCTGACCGCCTTTGAGGATGCTGCTGACTGGTGCTACACGCGAAAATACTTCTTCGACGGCGTGCAGGCTGATCGCGTCAACCTGCGCCAGTGGGCAGCCGACACCGCAACAGCGCATCTGCTGATCTTCGGCGAGAGTGACGGCAAGTTCTACCTGCGCCCGGCACTGCAGTTCGATGCGGTCTCAATCAAGGGTCTATTCACCGCCGGCAACATCGTTGAGGGCAGCTTCAAACTGCAGTACCTGGAGCCTGAAGAGCGTGAACCGATCCAAGTATCCGTGCGCTACCGGGAAGAGCGATCCAGCAGCGATCCAACCAACCCCGGCATCTTCCCCACTGAGCGCGAGGTGCTGGTGCGTGAGGCCACTGGCAGCGCCACCGATCCGGTTGAATCGCTCGATTTGTCCGACTACGTGACCAGCCGCGAGCACGCCATCGACGCGGCCAAGTACATCATCAGAATGCGCCGCATCCCCACGCACGCAATCAGCTTCCGCACCACTCACGAAGGCGCACTGGCGAAGTTCGGCCCGAGCGACTACATCCGCGTGGCGATGGATGAGACGCAATACGACGAGTTCAATAATGGCGTTGTCACCGCCGATGGCGCCTTGGTTAGCACTAAGACGTTGGCCGATGGCACATACAACGTCATCGCGTGGGACGGCACTGAAGGCACACCACCAACTGACACCACGCTGATCGTTGCCAACAGCGGCACCACCGCAACGCCAACCGGCGTGGTGTTTACCGTCAAACTGCCCAGCACGCAAGTGCGCACCTATCAGATCGAGCGCGTGACGCCCGATGAAGAAGGCACCTTTAACATTGAGGCAGTCCACATGCCAACCAACGCCTCAGGCGTACTGGAGATGGCCGATGGCTTCGACACTGCCGGCAACTGGGTGATTGAGTGATGGCTGTAACGTTTCCAAGCATCGAACCCACCGGCCGCAGCTTCACTGCACCGCGTTGGCCCACCAGTGGCATCACCACGCAGTCTGGTGTGACCACCCGCCGGCTATGGGGCAGCCGGCCATCGCAAGCGCAGCTCAGCTTCAGCTTCGACAACATCACCGATGCCAATGCTGCGCTGATCACTCAGGCCTACAACGACGCCAAAGGGGCAACCACTGAGCTGACGTTGCCGAGTGCGCTGTTTTCTGGCGCGTCATCCACGCTCACCACATGGATTGATGGCAGCGCAACCGGCGCAGGACTCAAGTGGTTCTTCAGCGAGGATCCGCCAACGGTCGAAAGTGGCAGCGTGCCCGGCCGGTCTAATGTGCGTGTGGCACTGGTCGCTGAACTTAGACTGTAGTCATGGCATACACGGGCGCTAACGGCAGCTTCACCATCAACGGTTACACCGGCGTGGTGCGTAATGCGACGGTGGACATTTCGCGTGATGCGCTGGAAACCACCAACCTCGGCGATTACAGCCGCACCTATACGCCTGGCTTGATTGGCGCCACAGGTAGCGCCACTTTCATCTACGAAAGCGAAGTCAAAAGCAACCTGATCGCCAACGTGCTGGATACAACCACAGCACGCGATACAGCTGTTGCGGTGACGCTGACCGTTGGCATTGATCAAACACTTGCCGGCAACGTCTTCATCACGCAGGTTGGCACGTCCGTTTCAGTCGGTGATGTGACCAGCACTAACGTTGCATTCCAGTTCACTGGCGCACCTAGCTAGCGATGGCTGTTCTTGGCACCAACGGCAAGATCGTCCTCAACCGCTCGGCGCCGACGCCTGTTGCGGTTGATGTCACTGCGCTGAACCAAGACAAGAACATCATCTCGCTAACGGCGCAAGGATTCCGCAGTGGCGATCTCGTTGAGGTTGCCAGTATCGACAACTGGCCGAACGCGGCGTTGAACGATGCACCGCTGATTCCGACCTACGCCAACGTCTACGACTACCAGGACTATCCCGAGCTCGTCGGCTACAGCACGCCGTATCCCGCCGAACTGTTGCGGCCGTATCGGTGGCTGGCGACTGAGGGCAACGATGCGCTGGTCACCGAAAGCGGCGACATCATCGCCGTGCAGTCAGACGCGGACACTACGCCCTACCGCAACCGGCTGTACGTACATATTGACTCGCTCAATCGGCTGTCGTTCTACCGCACTCGTGCTGCAGCGCTTGCCGGCGCCAATGACGTGACGCGCGAAGACCTTGATCAGTCCGCATTCACGCTGGACCCCACCGCACCGATTGAGCTGCGGCTGGTCAACGAGTGGAAGCTAGAAGCGTGCCTGCAAAGCTGGAGCCTCAACCTGAACGCCAGCGAGATCGACACCACCGGCCTGGGCGATCAGTTTTTTGATGGCGTCAAGTCCTTGGTGCAAGGCGGTGGCACGTTTGACTTCCTGATCGAGCGCGAGGCACGCGACACGCGCACAACGGCGATCATCAGCCGCAGCGAATACGCCAACGCCTACGTCTTCTATGACGTGCCAGCGACCGAAACCTACAGCGAAGCCAGTATTGTCGGCAGCTCTGCTGGCGCTACTGCTTACGACAACGCTGACATCACGCCCGCGCCGGCTGAATTCACCTACGACACCAAGCAATTGGCCACCGTCGGCACCAGCAACCTGCTGCGCTTGCTGCTAAACACCAACGAGCAAGCCGAGGGCGAAGCAGAGTTCTGGATGATCGACGGTGACGCGCAAGATCGCACCAGCTACACCGGGATGCTGCTGCCTGGTGACCTGTACTACAAAGCGCAGATCATGCTGACCAGCAGTGCCGTTAGCGTTCGCGCAACGGACATCATCACCGGCTCTGCCAATTTCGTCACTGTACGAGAAGTGCAGTTGCGCGAAGGCTAAACTAAACCTACGAGACTGCTGACCATGACTTACGACATCATCCACAAGAACAGCACCATCTCTGGCACGCCTCCAGCGGCTGGCGAGATCGAAGTGGGTGAAATTGCCATTAACGCAGCTGACGCCGAGTTGTACATCAAAGATACAAGCGGCAATATCCGCAAATTTCAAAACACAACCACTGGTACGGCTGCGGGGGTGCGATTTACCCAGACCGGCGCCGGTGCCGTGCAGCGCACCGTTGAATCAAAGCTGCAAGATGTGGCGAGTGTTAAAGACTTCGGAGCTGTTGGTGATGGAGTGACGGATGATACGGTTGCTATTCAGGCAGCTATTGATGCGGTGAGCGTAGCAGGTGGTGGGACGCTCTTTGTTCCGCCTGGCACTTACTACGTCACCAACTTGGCGATGAAGACTGGCGTCAGGCTGGTTGGTAGCTCCAGCTCTTCAGTAACGCTTAAGTTTCCGCCTACCAACGCTAGTATTAACCTCATTACGGTTATCAATGTAGATAATGTCGTTATTGAGTCGCTGACTATTGATAGTAATGACTCAACCTATACTGGTGACAACACAGATACCATTGCCATCCAAATCTATGGCGGATCCGGAACCGGCTCGAACAACAACACCATCCGCAACTGCCGGTTTATTAACGGCAGGAAGCGCCCGTACATCTCAAATAATGCTGATGTCACGTGTCGCGGGCTCATTATCGAGGGCAACCATTTCATTGGTCGTGATGCACTGATCCCCGCAGTTGCTCCAAACAGTCAAACGGTCCAAGCTATTCGGATGCAACCCACTGCTACTGGCTGTGGTGACTGGTGCATTTCTGGTAATAGGATTGAGAAGTGCGGCAACATCATCCAGGTTCGGCACGGCACCAACGACTTTGATCAGCTTGATAGTGTTGTCTTTTCGGATAACATTGCATACGACTTTCCTGATGATCCCAACGTCAGCACTTCTCCCATTGAGCTATTCAACATTACCGGCCTAACTGTCACTGGTAATACCATCTACTCAGGAGGGCGGGGCTACAACGGTACTTACGTCCGTAATGCCACCTATTCCGGGAACATTGCCTACGATCAGTCCGTTTACTTCTTTGAGATGCAGAGTTGTGATGGGGTATCCATCGTTGGCAACTCCGCATACAACTGCAAGGCCTTTGTCAATGAAACGGGTGGCAGTTTTATTGGCTCCTCCAATATCTTAATTGCTTCTAACACAATTATTGGCGGAAGTGAAGGCGAGCCTGGGGCGCCTGGCTATCAAGTGCATAGTTCCGTTATTCACATCAACAGCTCCGTTGCTCACCGCAACTGGAAAATCTCCGACAACCTGATTGTTGATCCTAAGTACACTAGGAATGCGATTAACTTCACACACCCGGTAGCAGGAGTTGAGATCACCAACAACCGCATCCTGCTTGGAGATAGCACTTCAAATGCAAATGGTATTTATGTTCGTGGGACCGACATTGACATCCTTGACAACTATGTTGAGTTCACAGGCACGCTGACTGATGTAGGCGAGGGCACCGCCGTCGCCAGCTCCCTCATTGCCTTCGTACTAGGTGCCAGCTACGATAATATCCGTGTCAAGAGGAACACTGTTAAGGTTTCTGGCACCGATGGCAGGACACCGCCCAATAACGCTGGGTTTGTAGGCATCGGCCCCGTTTCTAGTGGTGTACTCAGCAACCTTGTTGTTGAAGATAACACGCTTATCGGTGCGTTCGCTCAACCGTTTTTCCTATTGGTCACCTCTGGTGACACAGTTCTACGCAACAATAACCTAGATCAGGCCACGGGCAACAGCAGCATAAACCCAGCAATCGTCCATAAGCGCACCAAGCGTATGGATGAGGCTTCCGCTATGCCGACCACGGGCACATGGAACATAGGTGACATTGTGTGGAACACTAATCCTACCTTTGGTGGACCTGTTGGTTGGGTTTGCCGTGTTGGTGGCACACCAGGCACTTGGGAGGTCTTCGCCACTACATCACAGCAGAGAAACATCCAAGCCGTTGCTGATCAGGACTACACCTTTAACCCTTTATCAACTCGTGGGGTTCTTAACTACTACACTGCCTTGACCGCTAACCGGACAATCACACTAAGTACCACCGGCGTTTGGAATGGCTGTACGTGCGGGGTACTTAGAACTGCTGGTGGTGCCTTCACTTTAAGCGTTGGCGGCCTCAAAACACTAAACACGGGCGAGTGGTGTGAGGCAACATTTAATGGGAGTGCTTGGATTATCACCAAGTTTGGAACCCTCTGACTATCTATGGTAATTGACAGATGCCCTTCTTAGTAAATGCGGCCAAATACTATAACGCTGAGCCCCACCAGAAGGCCGCCTGGGAGGAGTTAGAGGCTCGGCTGGACAAGGACACCCTAGGATGGTTTAAGCGGGCTTGATCTCATTAAACTTTAATAACCGTTTTCATCACTCATGGCCAACACCAAAATTTCCGAGCTGACCGCTCTCACACCGCCTGATGCCGCCGACCTTGTGCCGGTGACAGACAGCAGCGCCAGTCAGACCAAGCGCACCACTGTTGGCGAGATCGTCGGCATCGTGAATGGCGATGTTGATGTTGCCAATGACGGCACGGCAACCATCAGCGAACTGCCAGTCAGCAAGCTGCAAGATGGCACTGCACGTCAACTGCTACAAACTGATGCTGCCGGCACTGGTGTTGAATGGACTGACGACGTAGACCTGCCGGGCACGCTTGACGTGACGGGCGTTGCAACGTTGGATAACGCGCTGAATGTCGCCGGCTTGGCCAGCCTTGACGGTGGCATTGATGTTGATGGCGCGTTCACTGTTGCCAACACCAGCGGCAACATTGCTACCTCTGGCACACTCGGCGTCACTGGACAGTCAACGCTTGCCAGCGCTGCTGTTTCGGATCTAACCAGCGGACGTGTTGTGCTGGCTGGCGCAAGCGGCGAACTTGAAGATAATGCCGCATTGGCGTTTAACGGCACGCAGCTCGATGTTGATGGTGATGTCGTCATCACTGGCGACTTAACCGTTGAAGGCGCATCAACAATTCTTGAAACCGAGACCGTCAAGGTTGAGGACAAGAACATTGAGCTTGGTGTTGTTGCATCACCGACCGATACCACAGCAGACGGTGGTGGCATCACGCTGAAAGGCGCGACTGACAAGACAATCATTTGGAGCGATGCCACCAATGCCTGGACAAGCAGCGAACGGCTAGACCTGCCCGCTGGCGCCGATACAGCGCCTGCGCTGTTCTTCAATGGCGCCCCCACCGGCATCTATTCACCTGGTGCAGATCAAGTCGCTATTTCGACAGGTGGCACTGGGCGGTTGTTTGTTGATGCGAGTGGGAAGGTTGGTGTTGGCGCTACGCCCAGTGGCACAGGTCAGTTCCACGTTATTAACACAACCGGGAACGTTGTTAGTCAGTTTTTATCGCAATC
>Ga0208162_1000150_pt1 | contig 38102 bp, 48 predicted proteins | sample CB_VirMetaG_4_FD_184539 | JGI IMG/M metagenome (GOLD analysis project Ga0208162, IMG submission 184539) | Freshwater to marine saline gradient viral communities from Chesapeake Bay - CB_1508_1M Viral MetaG (SPAdes) (version 4) | ecosystem: Environmental > Aquatic > Marine > Coastal | place: USA... | reverse complement strand
ATATTGCGTTAACGATATGCTAGAACTAAATGAAGAGTTATAAACAACAAGTTTTGAGTTGTTAACATAACTATATCCCTGAAAACTACCGTGAGGTGAATAGTTTGCTGTTCTTTCTTGCGAATAATAATGTATAAAAAATCTATTAGCGGTACTACCGAAACCAATTGATCTTGGATAATATTGATGAGAAGCAATGGCACCTGCACCATTTGTCGCTGTTAAATTTAATACCGTACTAGCAGAACCTAAAGTGGTAGCTGAAAAAGAAATAACCCTCATTTGAGAAGATGAATTTTGAGCTAAGATATAAATCTTATCATTTGCAAATGCAATATCAAATACATCTTCTATACCTGTATATTCGGCTTTTGCAATGCAAGTAATTTTATTATCAACAGGTGAAGAAAAGAATCTATATATTGTATGATCATCGTCTGCATTTTGTGCTACAGCATACATATATCTTACATTTGTTAGTGTTACAGTAGGCGATGAACCTAAGTTATAAGAACCGCTATGACTACTAGTAACAGCATACTTAAATTGTGTATCACTTACTCTGTCTGTAACAACTACATCACCTGTAGGGTCAGGTAACGCTTGAGATAATGGTGGGTCAGTAAAAATTAAATCACTTATATTTACAGTCATACCAACGGCAATGTTATGATTAGCACTAGTTGTAATAGTTACTTTATTAGAGCTAGAATCTATAGAAGCCGCACTAATTGTATATGTTTCTTGTGATACCTTACCAGTACCAAGACCAACAACATTGTTCATATTTGTTAAATCATTAGCAACTAAACCAGTACCTAATGCAACATGAGCTGTACCTGTTAACTCAACTGGATTGCCACTAGTATAATTAAAATTAGTTGCTGTAAATGCCGCATCACTTAAAATTTTACTTCCTGCATTATAATTAATACCAGACGCCCAAGCATTATAGTCTCCTATTTTATCTTGGAAAGGACTTATTACTGATGCTTTAACCTCTGTTGCACTAGTATATTCAGTTATTCTAACCAAAGAGTTAACATATGGGCTTTCAATTAATAAACTAAAATTAAAAGGCTGACCACTAGCTCTACTTACATGATCATATCTAACACGAAGCCTAACATTATTGCCTTCTGGTTCTTCTGAGGAAGTTATAAAGTTTTTTGAATTACTAGTTCCTGCGGCTGTACCATTACCTGTGGTATCGCCCACAACAATATAATCTGAAAATGTTACACCCTCATCAAAACTTCTTTGTATGATTACACGACCAAGCCAAGTGCCATTGGTTTCAAGAGTCCAGTTTGAATTAGATGCATTTACTGATTGAGATATTTGAGAAGAGTCATAGTTTGCCGTTATAGATTGCTCTGCTGTTGTTCTTAAAGCCTGAAACGCAAAGTAAGCACCAACTTGGTTAGAGTTAAATAAATCCCTATTTGCAGTTAATATAGTCGTTCCGTTTATTGCAGATGTAGTTACACTAATACTTTCATCAGTATTTTGTTCCTTCATAGGAGGGAAGCCCGTACTAAAATCATATTCAGAAAACTGCCAACTAATATCATCAGCCGCAGATGTTCTGCTTAAAGTGCTAACTACATGACTTGGGTGTGTAATAAATAATACATCACCAGATTGTGCAAATTTTAAATCTTTTATTTCAGTCCGCAAATAAGAATGACTTACCTCAAATGGACTGCTACCACTATTTACTGGAGAACCATTTTTGTAAAACCTAAAGTATCCACCGCTAGCAGTATTATCGCTATTGCCAATCTCAAGCATAAAAGATTCGCTTACACTAAATGTAAATGGGTATAGTCTTATCTCTTGATCTGATTTTGTTTGAGATACATATTCTACAGAAGGTCTGCGTACAACTCCACCATAAGGTAAAGGCACAAAGTTTTCTAACTCTTGACAGCCTGCTTGATATTTATCTACATCTTCACGAGCATACAAATAAGGGGAAAGCTCACCTGCGTTAAAGCTATTTACAATTTTCTTTGGCATAGCCCCTCTTATGGAATACTGTTATAGTTTGTCTGCGAGAACGGTGGGTAACTATTGCTTGAACTTGTAGTTGTATAAGTAGCCTCTAACCATTCGCTATCATTAACAGCATAGTTATTTTGCTCAAATCCATTAACTCGTCTAGCTTCTGGCAAGATAACACCATAAAACTCTTGTATTAAAGAGTCTTTCAAATCTTGGTTTCCTGCAACTGGAACGGCTAACTTGCCTGCAAGCATAGTGTAAAATACTTCTGCAAATAATGCATCCATATCTTCTGGTTCTGGTAATTTGTCGTAACAAATAAAAATTCTATTATCGTTAGATAGTAGGGAATCTTTTTCTATTTCCCACTCTACGTTTGGTTTTGCATATTGATATGCGTCATCCGTGTTAGATACATATAAACAACGAAGTAAATTATCTGGCACTTTAAAAGAGTAGTCGTATCCAAATGTTGGTTTTACAGCCGTAAGAGTAACACCAGTAGCGGCTGTGCTTCCAGAGTTGTAATCACCTACAGGCGAAAACGATGTTGTGCTTAGTGTTCCTACTGCTACATTGCCACCGTTGTATCCCATAGTTAAAGACCAACGATCATTTGTATTATCGTAGGTTAGACTAACATATCCATTTTGACCACTTGTGCCTGTTGTAAAAGTTGGTCTGCCATTAGAGTCTGGCGTAGATGCTATAAGATTACCACTAAAACCACTTTGAGACGAAATAGTAGAACCAACAGCAAACTTAATTTTATACACACCTATCTCAGAACGAGCTTTGCAACAGTTCCAAGAATGCATACGAACTAGTTCTTTTAGAGTTTGTTCGTAGTGTAAATCGCATTGGTTGAAAATACTACCTGTATTGTTTGAAAAAGTTGCATCGGTTAATTGATTACGCTCGTTGCCGATTTTACTTAGAGCCATGTTGCATATCTGTACTTTTGTCAAAGCCATAGTAGTATCCTAAAAAAAAATAAAGGGGGGCGAACCCCCCATTAAGTATTACTCATTTGTAGCAATAAGGATGTATCCAGAGATTGTGATCGCTTGATCGACATTGCTGTCACGAGTTACAATCAATGTTTTTTCTCCTAAGTCAACACTACCTGCCGCACTACCAGTAGTAGGGAATGCAATGCTTCCTGCCGCAGAAACAGCACCAGAAGTGCCTACCGCATCAGTATCATCTGCATGACCAACTAGGATAGTAGAGTTAGTGCCACCGCTATTAGGGTCTGTAAAGAACAGGCTTGCACCAATTAAACGAGCTTCTTGTGGAAGTTTACCGCTAATAGTGTCAGTTCCTGCACCTGTTCCTGATGTTAAAGAAACAGGAATAACTTGCACATTACCCCGATAGTTTGACTTTGTTACAATGCCTGCGTTAAGTGCAGTTACTTCAGTAGAATTAGCCATTATCTATCTCCTAATTAAGAATTTGAACAAGGAATGACAACAACTTTTTCTTCTTCCATACGGACAGCACCAAGCTCTGCCTTCATGTAAGCGTAGTAGTTGAAGCCTTTATCAGCCCGCTCTGACACTTTAGTAGTCATATCAGGATTGATTTCCAACAAAGCCGCATCAGGCATAAATGCATAACACGCACGAGTAGAGTCAGTCGAAGCAGACTGCCAAGCACCTGTAGACGCTAAATCAGTATCAGCGATTTCAAAGTATGCTTGTAGAGTAGTTGAAGTTGAAGAGTAACTTGCTTCCAATGTTTCAATTTCAGCACCAGTACGGTTGATGAAAGGAACAATGTTAGAGATACAGAACTTCGCACCCATGTAGTCATAGATAGCACCTGCTGAACGGTCAAGCGGACGATTCGCAGTATAATCGAAGTTGATGAAGTTATCATCTTCCATCATTTGCTTCCATTGTACCCAAGAAATCTTGAACACAGGAGCTTGTGAATCAATGTCTACGTTGTTGTTACCGAACTTTTCTAGCACAGACAAGAATTTCTTGTAAGTGAAGTCATAGTTGTTATCAGCATTAGCGTCTACGCTTACAGCTTCGTTATCACGAAATGCTTGTGTAGATGCAGAAGTTTCAACGTCAGTTGTGTTAGCTGTTCCTAAGAACGCTTGGTCGAGGATGATATCCTCTTGACGCATGAACTTGTTCTTCATTGCGTTTAGTTTAGCGTTACGAGGATCAGTTCCCATCTTGCTCAAATCTGCCCAGTCCATGAACTGACCATCTTGGAATGCTTGACGAGATGTCCGTCTACGGCTGTAATCAAGTTCTGATACAGGTGAGTCACCGAAACGGTTTGTTACTTTCTGGGGCAACCCGCCACCAGTTGTACGCTGATAGACACCTTCTTTACGGAAAAGATCGCCAGTAGCGAGCTGAACGTAAGGACGGAGTTTACCACCTTTAACTTCAACCGTTTCACGAATCGCACGGTCAAAGCCAATTACATATGTGTTTAATAGGTCTTGCGACATATCTAAACCTCCAATTTAATGATTAATATAATTAGTTTTATTTCGGCTCTGAGTATCCGCACTTACGGGTCTTGCCTAGATTTTAGGTTCTCACCCCAGACTCTCCAACAGGCTTTATAAAAAGGTATCTGTGTTAAATCTGAAAAACTAATACTTTGTAAGAATTTAATTGTCAAGTAAATTATTATAATAAATTTGCAGGTGGATTAAGTGATGCTTTCTTAGCCAACAACTGTCCATATTCCTTTGTTAACTGTTGATAACTTAAATCGTTAGTATTGTCGTGTGAATACATTTTACGCTCAACTTCAACTAACTGATCATCAATAGTAGCAATTGACTCATTCTTATTGGCAATGATCGCATCCTCTGCAATTAAAGGTACTATCTTATCATTTATTGCCTTAATAAAAGAGATATTGTTTCCAAGCTGTGGGTCATCCTTTAGTTCTGATAATCCCAAGAAGTCAAGACACTCAGCAACACGAGAGATATTGTATTCATACTCATCTCCACGCCACTCTTCACGAAGGTCTTGTTCTGCCTCCATTGCAAGCATATCGTATTCTTTTTCTTCTTCCTGTTCAGCAAGTTCGTTTCTAGCTAACTCATATTCTACCAAAGCCTGTGCTTGCTCATTTGACAAACCCATAGCATGAGCAACTTCCTTAAACTCACCAATGGCTTCATCATCTACTTCAAAACCTTCTGGTGCTTCAGGAAACTCAATTGAATAATCTTCAGCCGCATCTGGAACATTAAATATTTCTTTGCGTTGTTCTATGATTGCAGGGTCATCAGACTCCATTAGCTCTTGTAACTTTTTACCAGTAAAACCCTGTGCATGGATAGCACCTTTAGCTAGGTCTTCTGGTGTGGTGTACTTAGACCAGATAGAGTGTTTACCTAAATCATCTGGTAAAGAGTTACGCCATTCTTCTGTAAAAGTGCCGTCATCAGAAAGCATATCAATATATTCTTGCTCGCTATATTCAACGCCACTATCTACTACTTCTTCCTGTACTTCTTCGTGAACTTCTTCACTCATACTACTTCTCCTTTTTGTTCAATTATCTACATTTCCATTTTCGTAAAGCAAGTGCTTTTCTTGTTGGTCTTCCTTTGCTGTCTTTCATAGCACCTTTCATACCGCTCATTCTTGCACAAAATGATGCTCGTCTTTTGGCGGCTTTACTGCCACGTTTTACTTTGCCTGTTACGGGTGCTTTTAAGTTGCTACCAGTTTTAGCATTGTAATACTTGCGACCCTTTGCAGATAAGCCACCAGTAGGGTTTTTATGCACTTTACGCATAGAAACACCCTTCTTACGATTGAGTGCAGTTTTAGGCATTACATATATTTCCGTCTGTACTTCATTCCACCACCACGAACTTTAGATGCAGTAGTTCGTACTTTTTTGTACTTTTTACCTTCTTTGTCCGTGTAAACTTTTTGACTAGGTGATAACCGTTTTTCTTTTTGTTTCTTAACAACTTCTGCTACAGCTTCGGTTGCTTTCTTTTTACCTACAGCCGCTTTTGCCGCTTCACTTGTAGGTGTTTTACCTTTTACGGGTGCTTTACCGCCAACTGCTTTTTTAGTTGGTGCTTTAGATGAAGGAACACGATTTGTTTTTTTAGGTGGTTGATTCTTTTTAGCGGCATCTTTTTCTGCTTTTATCTTTGCACGAAGTTTACGAGTAGCTTCAGTAGGACGACTACCACGAGAAGTCTTTTTCATAGTAGCTTGCAACTCTTGCTGTTCAGATTTTCTTTTATTAGCTAAACGATTAGCACCTTCACCACGCTTATTCTTACTTGTTACTTTCTTACCACTCTTTAAATAATCATCAGCTTTTTTTAAGGCTTCAGAAATAGTTGATTTAGGCTTACCGCCTTTATAATTTCCACGAGAGCTTCCTTTTTTTACAGCTTCAGTTGGTTTTTCTTCTGTTTTCTTTTTTCGTTTGTATATTGATTTACGCATTTATCTGTCCTCACTTGCCATAGCTTCTATATATCTAAATAAATCCTGCATACCATTACGATACGCACACTCTGAATGAGTCAACTGACTCCCTACTTGCTCATCCATAGAGCAAAAGTTTCTTATATCTTTCAACACAGTATCGCCTTCTTGTGTAGAAAATACTCTGCGGTATGAACCTACAAGTATATTTAATTCATCATTGTCCAAGATCAATATCTCCCTGTTCAACTTGATTTACAATACTAGTTGGGTCAACAGCACCACTTACCTTTTGTGCGGCATCTGCTATCTTAGGTGCGGCATTAATCATTTGCTGTTGTTGCATCATCTCCATTTGTGCCGCTCGTTCAGCTTCTAACTCGCTTGGGTCTTTTAATGCATTCATGCTAGAGCTGTTTGCATACCATATCTCACGGAAGAGTTTATCTGGCTGAACATTCTGCAATGATGCCTGCATATTTGGATCCATCTGAGATAGCTCACCGAACACACGCAATGTGTTGATTGCACCCATAGTCTCAAAAGACTTAGTTGCCATAGACAATCGACCAACATAGTCAATCTCATAGCTTGGGTCTTCCTGTAGTGCCGCAGGTATTTCTGGCAGTAAGTTCTTTTTCTGTGCAATATAGAAAAGGTGTTCCATCATAGGATTAACGTGTTCGTTAAGGTAACGACTGACAAACGGTGCAAGCGTCATCATATCTGTAGTCATACGCTCATTTACTTCGGTAGCTGTCATGTTACGGTAATCTTCTAGAGGACGGAACAAGTGATTAAAGAACATCTGTTTGATTTGCTTTTCATGCACTTGATACATTTCAAAAGCCAAACCAGAATCCCCACAAGGTGGCAAACGCTCTGGCTTACCATTAGGGTTAGTTGCTCTCCATTTAATTATTGCACCTGCACGGTTGCTGATGTTGGTTACGCTGTCATCATCTGGCACAAGCCATTGGCTATTAGCTCTTTGTTCTGCGGCAAGCACCATAGAACGATAGATAACATTTGTGCGTCTAGCTGTACCAAGTACCATGCTCATAGGCGAACGACCATATACTTCGTCATTGCCTTTAGTAAATCTTGCTACTTTGTATGGGTTGTAGTCAAATCCACCCTCTTGAACCACAGTACCACGCTCACGATTTATGTGATAAGAAGCAAATGGCTTGTTGATAGATTTTTTAGAAGACTTGTCATACGATGCACGAGGCATAATAAACTGAATAAATGTATATTTTTTATGCTTATAATCTTGGGCTTCTTGTTCTATCTGCTCAAGACCTGCCGCCTTCAATGCTTCTACACCATACTGCTGAATCGCTTGTCGTGGTGTTAGCTTGAACTCACGGGCAATAGTATCTACCGCACCTAAGTTGTTTTCTTCAATACGCACATTGTCAATGATGTGGTTGCGAAAACGAATAATATCTTTCTCGTCTTCTTCTAGTGTTAAGCAGTTAGTTCCAAATGCCCCCATACATAGCAACGCTTGAAACTCTTCTTGTGCAAAGTTAGAGCCAATAAGCAACTGATGCACAATACGGCTGACCTGTTCAAAATAATAAGCAACAGATTCATCAGCCATTAGCATTGGATTGGGGTGACGGTATTTAGCCCACACGCTGTTTGGCGGAAACATATGAGAATAAAACCCTGCGGCAAAGTTATAGTTAGCCTCAATACAGGTATCAATCATACGTTGTGGTGACTTTTCCATACCTTCATAACGAACACGATTGATGTTATCGTTTGTAGGCATAGCCCAATCAGCACATTCTTGCCAAAGGTTTTTCCAGTTACCAATAGCATATGAGTTCATTGAGTCAAATTTTTTAACTAATGCTTTGCCATCCATTATTGACCCAATATGTTTGTTGTGCCTTTTGTATTTTCACCAAGTTTTTTAGTTTTTGCTTTACGCTTGGTAAGAATAGTAGATGCTCTACCTTGTCTAGCCGCCTGTGTTTTTTGAGCCATTTTTTGTTGACCTGCTGTATCTACACGAGTTGGCGTAGGAGAAGGTGGTGGTGGAGGTGGTGGAGGTTTTGGTGCTGATGATCTACCCATGATAAGTCCTTATTGATAATTACCCATACTAAAAACGGTTGTTCCTTTTCCAGAACCCCGTACATCTGATAAAGTTTTGCCCTGACCAACTACATCTTTGTATTGTAATGGCTGTTTAGGTCTTTTTGCTTTTTGATTCTTTTTTCTCGCCTTCATTGCGTCTTTTTCGAAATCAGCCTCTATAGGCATACGAGTAATCATAGGTGCAGGTGGCGGTGTATATTCAGGCGTTTTTGAACTTCCCATTACTAAACTCCAACTTCAAATCTATGGCGGTGATCACTAAATTCTCTACCTCGCAGAGATGTACGCCACAGTAAATTCTCTATTTTTTCTTTTTCTACTAGTCTTACCTTGCCGTCAAATCTTTCATAGGCAACATATTTCATATCTTTCATCGTGTAATGAAATGCCTTTTTCGGGTCACCTGCGAGAATGTATATATACCAAGTGTCTAGCTTGTCAAGTCTTTTTTGTGTTTTATTTTTTATAGATTCTGAATAAGTCTGATAAGCACATACAAAACAATCTTCATCAGAATGAATGCCGCCTACCTTGCCACAATGTTCAAGTATTTCAAAGAATTCATTTTCTTTGTCTTTGTATAGTTCTTTTGCTCTTTCATACGGTGTCATACTAAATACCCACCTCCATCTAAGTATTGTGGTGTTACATTAGTTCTATCAATATTAAGATACTGATCTATCATACGATTGTGAATGCACATACCCATCATACGCACAGCATCTGCTCCATGAGAGTATTCATTATGCAAAACTCTGCCTGTAACTGGATTCCATTGATAGTTTATTAAACACTCAATCAACTTATCTAGTTTTGAGTTAATCCATATACTTGGCAAAAACCTCCGAATAATCTCAATATCATCACGCACAGAGTTAGTTTTAGGAATCGGACGCACCTCAAAGCCATACTCTGTACGACAAAAATCAATAATGTTAGTGCCTGTATTGTTTGCCCTTTTCTTGGAGTCGTGTGGCATATAATGCCCGCCATAGTTATATCCTTTTTGGTGTATCACATCTATATAATGCTTTATATCATACCCTGTGTTTTCATAGTAATCAATAATCTGCACTCTATCCGTTCTGCTGTCGACCGTACCAAACACTATCGCTGTCGGGTCATCCACACCTAAATCCCAAAATGTATATACCACATCGTTTTTGTTGTGTATCAAAGGCGTAATCATTCCTTTGTTTTCTAGCTTAGTCATCTCGTAGCCATACACAGAGTTCGCCACATCGGCAACCGCCTCGTTCAGATACTCCTGCCTAGCAAGCGAATAACTGATCATCTTAGAATCTACACGGTTCTGAATGTTTAGATACTCATTACCAGTAAGCGGGTCAATCTTGCCAAGAAGCTCTGGGTTAAGGTTCATCTCATCGCCCACCCAACAATATCGCTTTGTATCTTGTGGCGTCAGCCACTCGGTAAACCAGTTAGGGTCATCTTTGTTAGCCTCGTACATCTGGTACAGAAGATTTTTTCTACCACGCATCGTACCGTTGGCTATAAAGAACGCATTACCTTCATCTAAAATCGGAGACAAAAACCCCGTGACCTCTTCTTTGTGAAGCGAAAACTCAGACAGGGCATAGCCATAACCCCCCTGCCCCACAAAATCAAGGTTGTCAGTACCGCTAAAGTTAATCACCGAACCGTTGATAAGCCCAATCTTCATATCCGTATTGTTCTTATACTCTACAATCTCAGGGGGAAAAATAATATCTAACAGGTTGCCACTCTTTTTGCCGATGGTAACAATGTTATTCCATAACGCCCTCTCAGCCCACTTTCTTGTGGGAAACAGGTAGTAGTAAGAACCAACCCGTTCTAACGCCTTACAGCTCAATATGGAAGCCGTAGTGACATCCTTACCGTGCCGCCTCGCCCAAGAGATCACAACATTCTTAGCACCGCTCTCTACAGCGTTCCATACGCCAAACTGATACTCACGAGGGCATATCGTTGGTATGCGTATCTTCACTTAGCCTTTTTGCTCCCTGTGCCTTTAGCACTCCAGTCTATCTCGTCATAGTTATTCTGGTAAGCCTTCTTGTCGTACTTGGCGTAGTTGTAGTTCTCACCATCTCTGGTTTTGCCCTTCTTCCAATCACGCTCATCTTGGGCTTCCTGTGTGTATCTGTGTGGTACATTACCCCCGCTCATCTATCTCCTCCGCATAACACATCATACATATGTATTCTTCAACCTCACCCTCTGCATCCAACACTTCTAGTATCGGATTATCCTCCGTGTCTATACAACAACACTCTTGGCAAGTCTTAACTGTCATCTTCTTCCCCCAAACAATAATAAAAGTCAACCCCGCAGTATGGACAAAACTTAGGGTCGTTTATCGCCATAGGTAATTCAACTACATAAAAGTAATTTCCGCAGTCTACACATTCACAGTAAGACAGGTCTTCAAGTTTCACATCTGGAATATTAAAATTTTTCATTTTGTTTAGAGGGGTCTATATTTCGCAAAATTGAAAATCGCAAACCCCGACCCCACCCCTTAATTTCTTACCTGCCCTTTGATTTCTTCGCAAGAGTTTATGTTGTCTAAGGTTGGTTCAGTCTCGCTCAGATCATCATAGTCTTTAATATCTTTAAAACGTACTATCTCTATACGAAGATTGTCATTATCTTGCTTGATATTTGTATACTCTGCAAAGTATTTCCCCGCTGTGGCGTTCCCGTCAAGCATCATTTGGTATAAATTTTGCAACGTGTGCGTGCGTGTTAGGGATTGATCGTTGAAGTCGATGGCGGTGGTTAAAACATTCGATTTTGTCTTGTTTTTTTCGATTTGTTTCTCTTGTTTTCGTGTAGTGTTGATTATCTCTGTGCATATAGCGTAGAGTTCTTTATTGTCTGCTGATTTGATCTCATCATATAGGGTTTTGGCATCTTTATATTTCATATGTTCAAGGTAAATCTGAACCCCCCAAATATCAACTGAAAAAAGATGTGAAAAAAAGGCTTGCAGTCTTTCACAGGTTGTGATAGGCTATGCCTTGTAACAATTAAGAGAGCGAGTCCGAGATGGTGCGAGTCGGGCGGTTGCAGATGGCGGGCAACTCAAATACACGTCAATGCACTTACGAGCTGAGTGGGTAACGGCAGGCATCCTTCGGGAGGCGATGGGAATGCTAACAGGCTCCATGCGACAACGGCTGAAACTGTGACGGTAGACCAACGACAATGGCGATGATATGGCAAGCGAGACGAGATCATATCCTTAGCGGGTTACTTACAAAACCGCTTCGTAATGGCGAAGACTTCAACGGGTTAACATCCTTACTACAGCGGGTTCGCCTCCTCTCTCATTGTAATGCAGGCAGGCTCATATTGTGTGAGTCTTGACGGTCACAACCCCGAATGAATGCAGAGTGACAATGAGAGGAATTATTATGAGTGATAGATTAGAATCATGTATGATTAGACACAGTTATGTCGATTGCAAATGGGGCTATATGCTTACTTTATGCTCCAAGTTTGATATCAAACCAACCAGAACGCAGGATGGTGAGATACGCCCGTTTATCTCATTGCTTCTTGAAAAAGAGGGTCTTGATATAACGTGGCATTGTTCATGGGATGATCGTGAAAAATGGAATGATTATTGGAGTAGTGACGGAGTCAAACAAACTCTCCAAATAATCTAATGCAGAGCGAGGGCTTCATAGCCCTTAATGCGGGTAGGTTGAATAGTTCAACTTACGAGGTCGCAACCCCTCAAAAGCACAGCGAATCAATGAGAGGAATTACAATGTTTGAAACGAAATACTATCGTGATGATAAAGGAGTTATTAAGGAAGAGCCAAAGGTATGGCAAGTTCATACCCATCAACGTATTGTTTGCAAAAACTCATTCGGATTAAAAAAGCGTAAATATAATAAATCATAATGCAGAGCGGGGGGCATTCGCCCCTTAATGCAGGTCAATCGAATTGTTCGGTTGTCGAGGTCGCAACTCCTCAGAAGCACAGCGATACAATGAGAGGAATAGTAATATGAATGCAACAAATGTTAATGCTAGTCAGTTGACGCAGTACTCGCAAAAAGGCAACACCACTTCATTCGAGGGTTCAATCCTCGATTGGAAAGTTGCGAAACGGAAGCAGTTTTTTCATGCTCCTGCTCGCCAAGATGAATCGGCATATGCTGATAATCTGGGTCTTACTTTGATCGAAGCCAAAGAGCTTGCTATGGTTCGTGAGGACAATGGTAAGCAGATCGGCACGGTCGGCACAGGCTACGAAATCATTCAGAATACTCAGCTATTCGAGGGATTGTGCAACTCTCTTGAGGGTCACGATTTTACGATAGCTAACATGGGTATGACAGATGGTGGCGGTCGTGTATTTATACAGGCTGATGTAGGTAATCACTCTGATTTTTCAATCAATGGTGATGCCTTCAAGGGTTACCTAACTATGTGGTCTAGCCATGATGGTTCATGCTCTACTACGTTTGGTGATACACTCACTCGTCTTACTTGCATGAATCAGTTCTTTGCCACTAAAGCAAAAGGTAAAAACGATCTTGTCAGAATGACAATTCGTAAAACCAAATCGGCTCGTTGGAAGTTCAACGGCATGATCGAAGCAATGGCAGAGATGTTCGATTCTCGTAGTGAATTTATCAAGCAATGCGAACGCTTGATGAACACTCCGATGAATGATGACGATGCACGATTGTTTAGTCTAGGCTACCATAACTCAGTTTCTGGTCGTGGTACTAATCTAGCGAATCACATTCATGGCTTGTACCGTTCTGGTATGGGTAACAAGGGTGAGACTCGCTACGATATGTTCAATGCCTTTACTGAGTTCCATACTCATGGGTATGCAGACTCTAAGCGTAGTGCAGAATCACAAGTCAAGACATCAATGGTCGGTGCGGGTCATCGTACTAAACACAAGGTGCTTAACATCTTGGGTGATAGTGATCGGGTCAAGGCTACCATTGCTCAAGGTCGTATCATTGAGCGTGAGCTTGCAGTTTCAATCTAATGCAGAGCGGGGGGCTTTTGCCCCTTAATGCAGGGCAGTATTATAATTATACTGTCGCGGTCGCAACTCCGCAAAAAGCACAGCAACTATGAGAGGAATAACAAAATGGACACAAAAATATTGGAATCACTCGCTGATGAATTATTCGATGCTCGTAATGATTACAATGCTTGGGTAAAGCACGAGAAAGCCTGTAGAAAAGATGGCACGACATGGTCGAAGGTAGATCACCTAGATTATGGAGATGCTAGAGGCAGGTACTCTGCGGTACTGAGGGTTCTAAAAACTATTGGTATTCTTACTGATGTAGACGAAGTTCTCACCGATAGATTTCTTGATTCATATAAAGCAGAGCGGGGGGTGTAAAAACCCCTTAATGCAGGGCAGTATTATAGTGATGCTGTCGAGGTCGCAACTCCTCAAAAAGCATTCGAGAGAGGAATAGTATGGAAAAAAAATACGTCAAGTATGCAGTAACAAGCTATCAAGGTTGGGGATGGGGTAATACTCCATTTGAGGCATTCTTTAAGAATCCTCACACACTCGCCTACTCAAGCGGAAACACGATGAAATGGAAAGATCATCATTTCAAGCTGTTTGAGATTACTTGTCATGAACCAGAAGATGGTGATAATTGGCAGATATGGTTTCAACATAGTGATGGATGGGTCAGCTCATATCGTGATGATGTAACCTGCACATTTGTTTGTCAAGATGTGTTCAGTCCTAGCAAGCAATATGAAAATAGGTTTGTTAAGCATGAGGTTAGTGATAATTACTTGAAGCGAAGAAATCGCTTGAGTGGTGGCAACTTAGCTGTGAACGTCAACTCATGATTGATTGGTCAATACTATTGGCTGTGCTTATCGCTGTTGAGACGGGTGGAGAAATCTACCCCGATCAAGCGGTAGGTGACAGCGGTGCAAGTATCGGCTGTCTTCAGATTCAAATGCCAGTTATTGAAGATGTAAATCGTATCTATCGTAAGAAGTTTTTATCGATGGATAGATATGACAGGCAGGCTAGTATGAAGATTGCCAAGCTATGGCTCACCTACTACGGCAAGCGTTATGAACAGCGTACAGGTGAAAAGCCAACCTATGAAATCTACTGTAGGTTATGGAATGGTGGCTATCGTGGTTTGTTCGACAGACCAAGTGCTACCGATTATTATTGGTCAAAATGCGAAAGGTATCTAAAATGAAGCATCATGTGAAATGTATTATATATGAAGAAGTAACGGAGACTCACGAGGTCACTCTCTCAGAGAAGGACTACAATGAGTTCGTTGCGAATGGTCGTAATCCATATGATATTATCAGTTCAGCTACTGAAGTTGATAAAAGCTATGGCAACACAGACTATGAGATTATTAGCGAATACAAAGACGGAGATAAAAAATCATGGAAATGATTCCACAGTTACCCGTAGACCCCCCAGATTGGTATTGGGGTGAAGACGAAGAGAAAGACTATGCTCTTGATCTGTCAAAGATTGACGCTGAAGATAAACTATAGCCTAATGCGGGGGTGGCTCCCTCGCCCATTTTCTGAAGGGTTGAAAACGACACCCTTCCCACGTTTGACACATACTATTCCCACACCAATTTTATTAACAATGAAGGAGGCAATATGCCATTAGAAATAGAACGAAAGGACGGCTACTTCAACATAAGTGGTCTAGCATATGATGATGAGCAAGCGATGCGTATCGCAGATTTTATCGTCAATGTATTGCAAGATGAACACATGACACAAGAGCAAGCTAATGCAGAGATGTTAACCACCGATGAGAAGTGGGGGTCACATCTATGATAGAGTTCTCAACAGCAGGCATACTCAAAGAGGGGGAGAGGAATCACCTCCTCCGAGAGTTACGCCCGACTGGTGCGGTTCAGTTTGTTCCAGAGCCAGACAACCCATACGATCCTAACGCAGTTAAGATTATGTATAAGGATGTTAAGATTGGTTATGTTCCTAAATCCAGAGGTGGACACAAGGGCAGTAACCAAGAGCTAGCCGTCAAAGCTAAGGTCGGTGAGGTGGTGCGTTATGCATACACCCCCGACAATGGTGACAGTTGGAACACAGAACACAAAGGTATTCTGGGTAGCGTTCGTGTTGCTATCGAGGTTGAAGATGAAGATGTATTCTCACCTAGTATTGGTGCTAGATATTTACGCATCTCATCCTTGTTAAACTATCTCAACTTAGGTGGAGGGTTTGACGGCATAATCAAGTGGGCTTTCGATCAAGGTGGCACACACCAAGATTATGTTCGAGCAATAAGCGATGCACAGACAAACGGCACAGCTATGCACGATGCTATCGAGAAGTTCTTACTTGGTGAGGATGATAGCGGAGAGCATTTGCCAGATGGTCTAGGTCATTGGGTCGACAAGTTTCAACCAGAGACAATCGAAACAGAGATTCGTGTTCGTGACACTAACATCAATGTGACTGGTCAGTACGATTGGCTAGGTTATGTTGACTACAAAGGTGTAAGACATCTAGCTATTGTTGACTGGAAATCTAGCAAGCAAGTTAAGCCACATCATAAAATACAGGCTAGCTTTTATGCTAAGAACGCCAGTACAGATGACAAGCCTACATTAGCTATGGTGGTTGCGTTTGGGTCTAAAGCCAAGCAGGGCTACAGTTGTAGCGTGGTCGAAGCTGATGACATTGAATCCAACTATCAAGGCGTATGCTTAGTTAAGCGTGGGCTAGATATGTTAGGTGTCAAGTACAGAGAGGATGAGTGCATATGATTGCTACAAGACAAGGCAAGAGCTGTCGTGTAATAATAACAGACAAGATAGGTACTACTCATCCAGAACAGGAAGCCCCACTTTTAGCGGTGGGTGCTACCTTTAACTCAATATCCGAAGCAAGTAGATTGACAGGCATAGACCGCTGTCATATTATAGGAAACTTACGAGGTAGGTATCCTCACGCTAGAGGGTATGTGTTTCAATACGATACGGAGGAATAAATGAATAGAGAATGCCATGCATTTAACGTGCAGGAGGCTGTGGAGTATGGGGTTGAGAAATCCCTGCTCCTACAGCACATTCGCTTTTGGTGTAATCAGAACAAAGATAAGACTACCCATCAGCACAACAACAAGGTGTGGATGTACCAATCCGCATCTGATATGAGCCACCATTATCCATATTGGTCACGACAGAAGATCAGTCGACTGTTGAGAGATATGGAGGCAGAGGGATTAATCGAGTCTGGCAACTTCAATGCTATAGGCTACGATCAGACCAAGTGGTATGCTCTATCTGACAGAATCCAATGTTCAGAAATAAACATTCGAGAGTCAAGAACTGAGCAACCTATACCATATACTAAACCAGATACAGAAACAGATAACTTATTTGAGACTGTCTGGATTCAGTATGGACGTAAGGGCAACAAGCAAACAGCTATGAGGTATTGGAAGAAGCTGTCGTATGAAGATAAGATTGCGATAACGAAAGCCATACCTGCATACATAGATGCAAGAGAGTATAAGTACCGCAAGGATTTTCAAGGTTGGATAAACCCTACGAATCGTATGTGGGAAGATGAGATAATTAAACAAGAGGAAAGGAAGGCAGTTGAACTATGAGGAATATGCCATTTCATATGGAAAGTGAGGAGGGCGTGTTGGGGTCGTGTTTGTTAGACCCCTCACGCATCGGCAAGCTAGATGTAAAACCAGAAGACTTCTACGATAGGAAGAATCAAATCTTATGGCAGGTACTATTAGATATGTATATCGAGAATCCTGCTATCGATGCCGTTATGATAGGAAGCGAGTTAGAGAAGCGTAACAAGCTAGAATCGGTAGGCGGATTTGACAGATTATTATCACTACAAGATTTAGTAGGTGTATCAGCCTACTCAACGCACTATGCTAAAGAAGTGAAGAGAACGGCTAAATTGCGTTCTGAGATAAAAATATTAGAAGATGGTATAAGGTTAGCCTACGATGGAGAAAGTGCCTCAGACGAAGTTCTCAGCCGTTTAATCGGTATGAACGTGGAGGTACAGAAAGATGAACCGCTTCATGTACTAGGCGAGAAGTTTATACAAGACTGTATAGATGGTAAGGTGGGGCATTGCCCTTGGTGGTGTCCAGAGTGGACAAACCATTTGGGTAGACTATCTACTGAGCTTATGATTCTACACGCACCACGCTCTACAGGTAAGACCGCATTGATGTTACAATGGATGCTACACCTGCACGAAACTAAACTGAAAGCACCACTAGCCTCACTTGAAATGTTGTCATCCGAGTTGATGCCAAGATTCATAGCACAGAAGGGGCAGGTAAACACATACAGGATGAGAGCCAGAGGTCGGGTAACCGAAGATGAGAAGGTGAAAGCAACTCTAGCCAATGATCAAGTAAAGTGCTTGGAGTTACGCATTCGTGATAAAGGTATGAGTATAGATGAGATCAGAGCTTGGGCGGTAGCCGAGGCGAAGGATGGGGCAGACATTATTTTCATAGATAACCTACTCTGTATTAATGACGGGGGCGAAAGGTTCGACAGCAAGACTGTTATGTATGATCACTTCATCCGTAGGCTCAAGGCTTTGCGTGATGATCTTAAAATACCTATCGTATTACTTGCCCACCCGAATGATTCTAATACTGTAGCGTACTCTAAGAATGTAGAGAACTTTGCAGATATTATATTGTTCTTGATGGAGGTACCATCAGAGGGTGTACGGGTAAGCGGTGAGCTGATACAACAGAATCTAGACATTCAAGGCACACACATCGTTGCCAAGTTCCAGAAGAACCGACAAGGTATAAGCCCGACTGCGAGTCTGGAGTTTATGGGAGACTATCAAACCTTTAAACATTTGGAGTGGCATTGATAAAATATATCTACAGAGAGAACGGGATCCAAAAGGAGGTAAAATTTCCTTATAAAAGTTCGAGAAAAGGTATTGACTATAGTCAGTTCGATCCGTACTATGAGTGGAGAAGTAAAAATAAAAACACAGACTGGTTAGGTCTGGTAATTAACAACGAGGACATAAAATGAGTAGAACAGCACCAGTAGAGCAAAAGTCTTTTGCTAAGAATCCATCTGTAGGTAACATTGAGTGGAACGCTCAACGTGCAGAATGGAAAGTATGGGATGGGATTAATAAAGTGCAGACGTTTGTTAGCGATGCATTTCGATTCGCCAAACTTGATGAGCGTAGCTCGGTCGAGGGTTGGTCTGAAGAGCTAGGTAGTATAGCAAGTAGTGAGTTTCAGTATGCTACAGATGAGTTGAAGGTCTATGCCTATAAGGGCGGTGATTCTAAACTTCTCAAAGAGGGTACATACTCTGACTTAAAAGCAGAGTTGAAGGAAGAAGGTCTTAACTATTACAAGATTGTATATGTTATGCTCCTAGACCCTGTTGCCGACATCGGTGTTGGTGATATTGTTAAACTGAAGCTCAAGGGTAAAACCTGCAATCGATGGATTGATGCTAAGTATGCAGAAACAGCTAACATAAAAGCTGAAGGGTCTGAGAACATCGGGCGATTCTACTATCCTAACTTTGAGTTAGTAGATATTACAAAGCATGAGATTCAAGAAGCGGATGACGCTGACAAGACTCTACAAGCATACTTCAATGATTCGGTTGTGCCAACAAAAGAGGCAGAGCCAGAGTCTAAAGAAATGCTAGACGATATACCTTTTTAATTTGCATAAGCGTTGGTGAAATGTAATCACCTATTTCCGTTATTCCTCAAGGAGAGCCTAGCCCTATTACATACTAGGCATTATTTATGGCAAAGTTACCCCACAACAGATCGTGGTACACAAAGAAACTGGTCGCAAAGGCTAAGTTGTGCGTGAAGTTGAGAGATAATTATACTTGCCAATACACAGGTCAAATAGTTTCTGGTAGCAACTGCCACGCAAGCCATGTTCTGAACGTAGGAACACACAAGAATATGGAACTAGACCCATCTAATATGAAGGTACTATCCTCTTACTCTCACCTGCATTGGTGGCACAAGGATGTACTACACGCCACCGAGTGGTTCAAAGCCAAGTTTCCAGAGCGATACGATTATCTGATGCGAATGGCTAAGTTAAAATTTAAGATACCAACATCAACCCTAGCTGAACTCCACGAGAACACGCTCGCTGACGGCTCTGACTACGGGGAAGCATATTATAAAATGATACAGGAGATGATAAATGGATAAGGATTATTGGTTTAATTTAAGTATGATACTATTTCTAGTAGTTATTATATGTTTAATGATTAGAGATTATTCAGAGTATTTAAAATGATTGAACTTGGTTTCATGCTATGTGTTGTGATGTTGATAATGGTAACAGTATGGATGTTTGATGACGCTTAAAACTATAGAATATAAAAAGGTTTTTGACTTTCCAGACAGACCACTAGAAGTTGAGATAGGTTTTTGTTACGGAAGGTTTCTTACAGCCAGAAGCAAACGATACCCAAGCACTAATTTTATAGGCATTGAGATTCATCCACAAAAAGCAAATCAATTTATATTAAATAATAAAGATGCTAACAACATAAAGGTCTTACTGACAGATGCTCGATGTATCGTACAAGATCAAATGCCAGATAATTATATTAAAAATTATTGGATGTTTAACCCAGAGCCTTTTCCAGATCAACCAGAATTAAATTTATTAGACAAAGATTTTGCAAACGGAATGATAAGATCGTTGTGCGTTGGTGGTGAGATAAACATAGTAACTACAGAGATGTGGTTTAGCCAAGAGACAAAAGCGTTTTTCTCTTCGTTAAAAGAAGTTGATCCATTTATACCAGATGAAAAACATAAGACTGTTATGGAATTATGTTATAGTCCAAACATATTAAATAGAATGGCATTTAAAAAGGAGGGTTAAATGATTGAGTGGGATATTGTATTAGTTGGTTTATGCGTAATGGTTGTAGCCATAGCCGTTATGAGTGGTAATCAATGAGAGCCAGAGATTTTAAACAGAGTTGGGATAGAGGGCAAAAACTAGAGGAGCAATTTTATGAACTTGTTAAACTGCGTGACCCGAATGCGAGAAGAGCGACACCGAAAGAGCAATACAAACACATTGATTTTTATACCGACTTCGGAACCATCGATGTTAAAAGTAAAAAGAGAATTGGCAGAGCCGATGTTGATGAGCAAGAGACCATCGTGTGGCTTGAGTATAAGAACGTACAAGGACGAGATGGTTGGCTCGTGTCGTGTGTTGACATACTTGCATTCGAGCGGGATGATGACTTTATTCTCGTCAAACGCAAAGACCTACTCGCAATGGCTAACAAGAAATGCGACCTAACGGATATGGTAACCAAGTCTAGTGATGCCCTGTATAAAGGATACACCCGCAAAGGCAGAGAAGATTTAATAACACAAGTAAAGATGATAGATTTAATTAACCTAAACAACAGAGTATGGAGTAAAGATGGCATATAGTAAACGCAAAGCGGTAATGATAGAGCAGTTAGTAAAGTTATACGATATTGAAACGGTAGCATTTACGTTAGAGATAACAGTTGAAAGTGTAAAGCGGGCAATGAGATACGCTAGAAAGGTTTGTCTATAATGAGGATGAAATTTACACTAGGTGATATATCTGTTGAGATGAAGACAGATGGAGAAACACCAGAGGATGCAGTTGAATTAGCATCAACAATATTGAGTTGGGCTTTCGAGCAACCAATCGAAATATCTATGGTTGAAGAGGAAGATGATACCGTTTATTGTGAAGGCATCGAGCCTATAGATGAGCGAGAGATGGATGGTCTTTAATGCTACCAACAGATGCACAAGAACGTAAAGATATACCAGTTTATACTGGATTCATTAAATACTTTCCCGATGCTATTGTTGAGGTAACAAAGCAATCAGTAGCGGGTAGCAAACAACACCATGGCGATAAGGTCTGGTGGGATAAGAGTAAATCACAAGACGAGCTAGACTCGCTGATGCGTCATATGCTTGAAGGTGATTGGGCGGCTGTAGCTTGGAGAGCTATGGCTAATTTACAAAGACAATTAGAAAAAGAAAGGAGATAATCTCTTTCTAAAACCAATGACATATTACCGAACTAAGAGGGGCTAATCGCCCCTTTTTTATTTGTCTAGCTTGATTACTTTAACGTAAGTCGAGCCTCGATAGTTGAGAGTCACTTCCATTGTAATACCTCCAATGTTAGTGCGTTCCTTCGTACACTATGTACTACTTCCGAGCCGATGCTTGAACGATCTTAATACCAATATATAAAAAATAAATTCATTGTCAAGACTTTAACATTAATATTTGGAATGAACCAGTTCTGTCTATGTTGGGATTCTTTTCCCATGCCAACTTTAATACTTCATTTCTGTTATACTGATTTGATTCTACTACCGCTTCGTTGCCTTTCCAGTCGACAATTTTATACATAGACATACGTCCTCCGTTTAATGATTAATAAATAGGTGGTCAATTTAGGGCTTTTACTCATGCTGACCACACACGAGAGGAATGGGTATGAACAGACCCACAGGTTTAGCCTTTAACCTACGATGGTACCATCTAAAATTTAGATAGCAAATCTATTTTACTTGCGATGATCCGAAGTAGAACCCAACAAGTGCTAGCATAGTCTGTCTGACTTCTGGCAATAACACATATCCTTGAAGTTCTATCCAACCATTTCCTTTACTAAATGCATTACCAAACAAAAACCCAAACAGACCACCAGTTTTGCCTGCTTCGATAGTTACTGGCTCATTAAAAAACGCCATCATAAATGGTGCAAAAATCACAGCGAACAGAGTACACAAGGCGATGGTTCTACGAACGATAGCACCCGCCTGTCCATCACGACTAGCCGCACGATCAGCAGAGTCATCAGCGACACCTTGTTTCTTAATCATATTCTCAACCATTGCAGTCTGCGATTGTGCTTGTGCCGCAATTAGTTTCATCACGAAGCCACTAAGGCTACCACCCAACATTGCCAATAATTCTACACTCATTTAGCTTTTCCCATCACAGTTTTAGATTTCTTCTTTTTCTTTTTATCTTTATTAATAAGAGTATCAGCCATGCCGTAAGCACCTTTATCCTTAGCCGCTTTACGATAAACTGCTTCTAGATAACGCTTTGTTCCTTCATCCATATCTTCCATCTTAGACGGCATATTGCTTTCGCCCTTTTCACGTTGTCTACGCTCGGCTTCCCTTTTCTTTCTAGCCTTTATGCGTTCTTCCTCACGATCATTTCTTTCCTTATATTCTTTAGATACTTGTTTTTTTGATTTTTCTTTCTTAGCCATTATCTATACCTCGCTGTTTTCTTTGCGATACCCTTTGGTTGTTTTACAAATTGTTTGCCCTTTTTAGTTCCTTTGCGTTTAGCTCGTGTAGTTGAGGCATACTCCTGTGGTGTGAGTGCTTTGATAGCCGCCTCTGGTAGATAGCGTTCTCCTGTAACAGATGACTTCTTACCAGACTTGGTACGCCACTTCTGCTTTGTCCATTTGTTTAACGCTGTCTGCGGTGCCTTCAAGAAGTGTATCCCCCGCCTTTAGATTTATACATACGAGCTAGCATTTGTGCTTTTCTTGCTGACCATTGTCCTGCCTTGCCACCTTTCGTACCCGCCTTGATACGGTTGAACAATGTTTTACGCATGGTAGGTTTGGTATAGTTTCCCGCTTCGTTTACTCTGCTCTTCTTCTTCATTTAAACAATCTCCCACTTAACATCGCTACGCCTGCTAGAACAATAGCCACGAATAAAGCACGACCAATCATCAATGAAGTTGTGTCTACTACCTTGAGTATCTGTCCAAGAACAGGTAGATGTTTACTATCTATGTATTTAGATGCAGTAGACACCCACTCTTTTTCTTTTACGCTAAAATTTCCATCTACTTTCATTATCGCTTCCTAGTTAGGATTAATGCACCACCTGCTAACCCAACCAAAAACAAAGTTGCGGGTTCGGGTACAACAGTCAAAGGTGCATCGCTATATATTTTAAAATCAACTGTGCCTACAGACTCTGGGTCGTAGCTTGTAATAACCGCTACTAGCTCGTTAGAAAACTCAACGTCCGCTAGGTAAAAGAATAATCCTTCCTCTAACTCTTCGTTACCATCATCATCTGATGCCTGTAATGTGTAGACCTCAGCAAATCCAGACGTGCCATCGAACACACGATTCTCTATGGAGTACAGGTACAGGTAGGGGTCGTTGTAGTTTGTTTCATCTTGGTACGAGAACAGGTCTGCATCGTAGTTGTCGAAGGTTACAGTAGCCTCACCCTCAGCATATATACGAAACACATCGTAGTGAAACTTTTCCTGCTCTTCAAAGAAGTAGTTTCCTTCTAATAGGTTCGCAGTCAAATCGTATTCGTAATCCGCATAGGCTGAAATACCTATACCCAACATCAAAGCTATACTCGATAATAATTTTCGCATCCTACTTCCTCTTGGTTACCCATCTAATAAACTTTCTGAATCTGTTGTTTTTAGGTAGAAACATAGAGATAGTTGCTAGTATGCCGAGTGTAGCCACACCTGCCGCAAGCAAGTTATCCTGTATCTGCTCCATAATAATCTTTATATAAATCATATAGCACTACCTTCCTCTTCATCCGCACCAAAATTATTAGGTACTGAACCTTTAATAAATGCGTCTTGCAATGCTTGTACTTCTGGACTTACCTGTGTTTTACCTTCGCCCACCTTGATGCCCATAAACGATGTGGTCTTGGGTATCTCTTGACCAGAATACTTAGAGCCTTCGGGTGGTGTGATTGTGCCTGTAGTGTTTAGCTCCTGTATCATAGGTGCGGCTTCTTGTATAATCTGTGATGAGTTTTCTACGATTGCGTCTGCTTGAAAGTATGTAGCAGAGCTGAGTGCGATAACGCCCGATGCACCAATACTTTGAGCCTGTGCGATTGCTGTGCTGAGTACAGTTTCCTTTGCGATCTCCGCTGATACTTCGATAGCACCAGAGTTTATAGATTCGGTTACTGTTTCTTTGCCAGAGTATATATCATCAGACCGTTCTACCTTAACCTTCTCACCGCTACTTTCGGTGGAAGTGATGTAGCCCTCAATGATAACCTTCTGACCATCCTCAATCATCTAATTCCCATCTAAACAAAACATCTGTTTGAATAGCATCTAATTCTGATTGGGTGAGTGTTGTATAATCTGAAACTTCTAATGCATATGTTTCTGCATCAGTTCCTTGCGGTACAGTAACATATTTAGTTACATTATCTCCACTCCAACCCTGTGGTAACTGTGAACGACCTTCTTCTTCGGCTTTTGCCCAAGCATTTGATTCTTCTGTATATACTAAGAATTTACCAATCATACGCTTAACCCATCTAATATACTTAAAAGTGTTGCTTGATCATCTGAGCTTAAAGCTCTGTCAAATATAACTGAGCAAGATAAATTAAAATCTTGTTGTGCATCTTGCCATACTGAAGCAACTTGCCACCCACCAATGCCAAACTTAGTAATAGTACCTTCAGAAATTGTACCGCAGTCATCAGTATTATTAACCGCATCAACACCTTGTACTTTTATTTCTCTATCTGTTTGACTTGTGTGAACAGATAAAACTGATCTAGCAATCGGTGGATTGGGAGTTGAGCCTGCAGATACAAATGCACTTTTGGCAGAACTACCAAAGTCATCTGCCTTAAAAGTCTCATTACCTGAAAAATGTTGACTTACTAACTGTCTGTGTGGTGCTGAGTGAACAGGAACAAAATTTAATGACCCCGCATTATCCGCTTGATAATAAGTAAATAGTGGGTTTGCATAGGTTGTATTACTTGTTTCATTAGACCTAAGCCTAGATGCTAGCGTTATATCACCATCAAAATCTGGTCTATCGCTTATAGTTGATATATCGTTACTATACAAAAACTTTCTATCAAATCCAAATGATTTAACTGAAGATGAATTTCTTGTAGGTTGAGTTGCGGCATTGGTCTGCTGTAGGTGAGTGTTAGATGAAGCACCTGCACCTGCTACTTGATCGTATAGCATTGTTACAGTAGTAGTAGTGCCACTAGCAAATGTATCATATGCAGAACCCCAAAGCTCCGCTTCTGTAAAGTTTTGCTCCGCATTATCACTAGCTCGTTTAAGTTTTACAATATCTCCACCAGTACCCATTAAGTCAGTCGATCCGTAAACTGCGTAAGGGTTTAGGTCTGAGAGTTTATCTTCTGGGGCTTTATAGAGTGAGTTAACACCTAAAGACAAATTCAGCCATTGAGACATTTTATACCTCTTGAATATCTAATGCTCTAATGTTTACTGTACCACTTGCTTCGATATACTGCCCTGCTTTAAGTACAAATGGACGAGTAATACCATAGGGTGGGATACAAGCATTTCCATTAGCCGCAGATGGGTTAGTAATATCGTTTGTTGCCTTGATTGCAAACCACACAACCGCTCCGCTGTAGTCTTGAATCTCTACAATACGGTCATTATTAGCGTCAAACTGTAATCCTGTATTAGCCGCAGTAATCTTAGCATCAGTAGTGCTTAACCCGCCAACTTGGATAGCAGTCCCATCTTTTTTAAATTGCTTTGCTTGAAACATCTTTCAACCTCCGTTCATTGTGTTATATATATATTAATATCTTTGTCAAGTATTTTCTTTAAAAATAACTTGATTTACTTTTCTTATTCTTCTTCTCGTAAACCCCCGAAGATACCCCGAAGAACTCTGGTATTGTTAGTGTTGCACCTTCAAATAATGTTAATTCTTGCTTATGTGCTTCTATTGCTGTCTGAAATAAGATAGGTGTCAAAGACTGAAGTGCGGCTTCGCCTTTACCTATATCTTGTCCTGTAACCCAATCTTCTCCATATACAAACTCATGGAAGATACCGAATGGTGGTGACAGCTTCCACTTAACAAAGTTTGAGCCTGCCCTCCATAAGTCAATATCGTCATCTGGCACAGCCCCCTTCTTGATAGCTTGTGCTAGTAATCTAAATGGCTGTTGAAAACCTGCCCATATATCCCAACGTCTGTCACCTATGACTATCTTACCAAAGTCAGAATCTTCTGGGTCATCACCCACCTCTGCACCCGCTAGTGCCGCAAGGGTAAGTACAGTCATACCTGCACCCAAGAACGAAAGCCATGTGGTCATTACCTCTGTTCGTAGCTCTGGATGCTCTTTAAATACTTTAATCGACTTAGGAGCCATCTGAATTCGTGACATTGTAAATCTAGGTGAAAAGAACACTAAAGATAACTGGTCAGCCGCACCTGCAAATTTACCAAGATCGCCACGACCTAGCCCAATATTTACAAAGTTAGCCCAAGCCTCCATTGCTTTTTCATTGCTTCGTAAATCTGGATTACGTTCCATAAGGTCTATCATTATTTCAACACCTAGCATATTAAGATAGTTTACCATATGACGTTCTGACATTCTTCGGATTGTTTTAAATACAGGTATTTTATCACCTAGCCTAGATGTAAATGCTTCTTCGCCCTGTATTAAACCACCATCAATATCTCTTATAAACAAACCGTATTCTTCTAGGTTGTAATCTTCAGCCCGTTTGCGTACATATATATCTACTTCTTCTGATGTTGTTTCTTTGAAAAAAGTCATAAACGCATCTTTAAATACTTTGCTTGCTATAAATGGATGACGAGCAGATAAGAACAAACCTTGTCTAGCAACAGCAGACATATCAGCCATAGTTAAAGCGAGTCGTGGAAAACCAATAATATCTGCTAAGTGGTATTTGTATATTTGTATTTTTCTACCACCAACAGGTATTTTAAATAATTCATTTTCTTCTTTGGTTTCTTCTAACCGTCTGATTTTTGACCTAAGTCTTACACGAAGTGCATTGAGCTTTCTTTCTAGCTCTAATACTTTTTCAGTTTTCTTTGTTCTCTTTTTCTTATTTAGTATAGATGTAAAGTCATTATTTTTTAATCGTTCTTCTAACTCAGCAATTTGTTTTTCTAGTTTCTGTATAGCTCGTAACTCAGCTAGTTCTTCTTGTGCTTTTGTTACTGCTTCTGATCTAGCCTTTTTACTGCTCTTAGGATTGCCTACTTGATGAGCGGCTGTTCTAAGATTCTCAATCTTCTCACGAATCTTGCCTACTGTTTCATCATCGTATATAGTGTTAAGTGTATTAGCTAATCCCTCTAATGCTTCTTCTAGTTTGTCTAGCTCTGCCAAAAACTCTTTTACATTCTTGGGGTTTGCACGAGTTTCTTTTTCTATATCAAACAACTTAGCCGCTAGTTCATTTACCTTTGTGTCTGCATTTGCCGCAATTTTAAGTAAAGCCATGAATGCAACATACTGTTTCTTTAAATCAAATGATGGCAATGTGTTGTTAGCAATAGCCATTTTAATCTGATCTATTGTAAACTCCTTCTTATCAACAACTAACGTATCTTGTATTTGTTTGTATATTTCTTCTGGAGATACTTTGCGACCTTCCTCTACGGCTCTGTTTACAAACACTTCAGCAAGTCTGGCTATAAGTTGTTCTTCTCTGCCCTCGTAGTTTTCTGTGTCAATAACACCGCCTCTAAATCCACTTGCAGGTATGCGTTGTTCTTTGCCACCAAACTTAGCTCTAAACACAATCTTTATTTTATTTAAGCCTTTGTTTATTAATGCTTCTGTATCAGCAACACGCTTTTTAAAGAATGCATTTTTCTTAGTGGCTTTTTCTTCATAGTCTTCTATAACTGCATCAGCTATATCTGAACCAACTCTTATATCATCAGATGTATCAATAACAGTAGATTCTATTTCATCTTCTGTTTCCTGCATTTCATTAAATGTATTAACAATAAAATCTAAATCTTCTTTTTCCAAAGCACCACCATTAGCACGAATAGCGTGTATTAAATAATATTGTAAATCTTTTGTTCTTCCCTGCCAACGTCTATAAGCTAAAGCACGACCTGCCTCTGCACCTGCTACTGTGTATGCTGATATTATTTGATTCATAATATTAGCGGCAGAATCTCTTGTTGCCTCTAAGTCCATAGCAATATCTGTATGTCCTCTAGCATATGCACCGTTAATGGATACGTCTAGATCTTGTATTTCCTTTTGTAAAATACTTATAGCTACTTGAAAACCAACCGAATGCGTTACAATGTCTTGGCTTCCATTAGCTAAACTTTCAATAGCTATTTGATACATATTTTTTAAAAAATAATTTTTATCAAATTCACCATTTAGTGTGCCATAAGTTTGCAAAGCCGCTTTAGTGGCTTCTAATAGACCTATTCTTTCAGAAGGTGTGCGTTCGTCTAATCCAAGAGCTTCGATAATGTTATCGATTCCTGCATTAGAAAAATCAAAGTTTATTTCTTCTCCAAAGATAGCATCAAAATCTGCTTCATCTTCGGTTCTTTGCTCTTTACTACGACTGCGAGTTAATCTATCTGCGGCTCTGTAAAGGTATTCTCTTCTAGTTTCTTCAGCAATCGAACCTGCTTCTCCACGAGAGAATTGTTCTGTTCGCTCGGTTTCGCTAACTGTTTCGCTAATTGAGTCTTTAATGATTTCAAGTTGATCTCCATAACCTGCCTCTTCTAATATTTTTGATAAGTTTGTATCTTCAGCTATTAACTTTCCAAAGTCAACAGTATCTGCAATATCTGCATCACTAATATCTTGTGCCTCTAATACTTGACGTTCTGTAGTTGAAGTAGCCTTTGCTTTTTCTAGTAGTATTTTAGCCCAACTCCATACTGTTTCTTGTACTTCAGAAGGTGTCCATTCTTCTCCACTAATTCTGCTTAAATAATCTGCTACCTCTCTAATTTTAGCTGTATATGCTACATAACCTGCACCGCCAATGCCTACTCCACCAACAGCATCTTTCATTGCTACTAGTTTTCTTTCACCAAATGAAGCCTGTTCTACTAAAGCAATACGAGCCATCCATGTATCAAGCGTAACAGCATCAACCTCATCCATAAGGTTACGCATAAAACTATTTACTTTAGCACCAGATATTTGCAACTCGCCCGTAGAGTAATCATGGCTTAATGCACGAACACTATTGTTAATCCAAGCACCAAGTATAGAGTCACGACCACGCTCACCCTCAACGCTTTCACCCATAATATCTAGTATTTCTTCACGATCTGTGGGTCTACCTGCTTGCGTCCAGTTTTTCCATATGTTTAAAGTATTAAGTAAATTACTTTCTACACTAGTCTGAGGTGATGTGGCGGCTAGTAAAGCGGCAAATCTAGGTGCGTCATTACCAAACAAGGTAGCAATAGCTCTAGCACTATCTTTATACCATCCTTTTTTAGCTATACCTGCTTCTGCAACAGCCGCAGTTTCTTCAACTGTTGGTAACGCTTCCCAATATGTTACAATATTGTCAATTAATTTTTGGTTAGCACTTACAATTTCTTCTTCTGTAAGATAATTAAATAAATCATGTGCAGTATTAAGTTGTATTTGTCTTTGCTCTACACCACCCATTGCACGATCTGGGTTTTCGCTCATTTGTTTGTATAGTTCTGGATAAAACTTTTTTAGTTCATTCTGAGCTGTTTTGCTTAAATCATTAAGTGATAGGTTTTCTTTGCGTACTAATTCGTCTAGGTCTGGCAGATCAAATATATCTGTTTCAGTCATTATTTCTTTGCGTTCTTCTAGTGATAGTCTTTTTACCACCTTCATATCGCCACCTATAAGCCAATTACCCTTCATATTAGGATTAGTCTTATAGCGATAATACCCACCATTAGGCACTCGATCTGTAATATGTGCAGTACGAACATTAACAGAACCATCTTTATTTCTTTTAGCTCTATTGTTTGCTTCGGTTTGCCAGTCTACATCATCAGCAAACTCTACTTCTGCCCACACTTGATCTGGCTTTCTATAGTTAGCTTGGTTACTCTTTTTCTTGCTACCTACAATACCTTTACCACCAATATGAGTAGCAGACACATAATCGCCTGCATGAAAACCACCACGAGCCGCAACAGTTTTAAGACCACGTTCTGCTTTGATTCTGCCGTCTTCAGTCAATGTACCCATCTTGGCTTCAATCCATTCGCCTTCTGGTATAACTTCATTAGCCCGTACAAATAACGGATACAACTTACCGTCTTTTCCTAATCTAAATAACTTGTAGGCTTTTACAGTTTTCTTTGGTTCTTTACCTTTAACTGGTTTTACAGACTTGGCTTCTTTATCTAAATCTCTACGCTGTTCTACGCCACCTACATCTTGTTCTTGTATTTCTTCTAAGGTAGGTGTTCCTACAGCTTCTACTTGTTGTTCGGTAATTACTGTGCCTGTAGAAAAACCACGCTCTACAGAACGCAAGAATCCTATAACCTCTGTCTCATCATTAGCTAATTTAATGCCTGCTACACTTAGTATCTTGTTTAAAAACTCATATATAGATGTGCGTATAGACGGCAATGATGTGTACGATGTAGCCATAATACCTGCTAACTCTGCCATAGCCTCTTCTTTTTGTGCTACTTCAGAGTAGTCTGGGTATAACGCCATAAACCTTTGTAGTCTTTCAACAATCTCTGTATCGCCACGACTTAATACTACATCAAACATACGATTAATCTGATCGTTATATGTGCCTTCAGTAAGTATGTTTTCTAACAATGCGTGAAATGCTTCGTGTGCTATAGTAGTTTCGGACGCTAGCTCTTCGTTAATATGTATAACGCCTTTTTCGTAAAACCCACCACCCTCTTTGCCAGTAGCAGAGTTGTACTCTTCAGTAGTGGCGTATGTTTTTATAGTAACATTTGGTGCTATACGAGATAGTGCAGACTTAATGCGAACCACTTGGTCAGCAATGTTTTTTGCTTTTTTGTTTCGAAGTTGGCTTAATACACGGCTTTTAGTCTCGGCTAGTGACTCGCCTTCACGTTGATACTTCTTAATCTTGGCATCGTATTTGTCTGTGTTAAGCAAGTCATTAACTACTTTGGGTGTTAGCACAGCAAAATCATCCTGTCTAGCATTGAACTTAGGGTCACGTCTTTTGTTGCGTATTAAAAAATCTAGGTATTCTGTGTCACGATTGTTCTTAGCCCAAGCATTGTATCGTTCTTGTGCTTTTACATCACCATTTACACCTGCTACAAAATCGTCACGAATCTCTGGGTGGTTGCCTATAAAGTTGTCTAAATCCTCATCTGACATTGTTTCACGGGCTACAGTCCAGTCTTCTGTCGTAAACACCTGTATATCAGTCTCCTCAGCTTGCGAGAATTCGTTTACAGCGTCATTCGCCTTAGAGATGACATCTTGTATCTCTTCGGGCGTTTGAGCTAATACAGCCTGTTCTGCGAGGTCTAAGGCTATCTCCTCTGGTACACCCTGATTTTTGAGTTCTTTGTTTATGTTGTCTCGTCTCTTAACAGGGTCTTTTTCTAGTGCGGCTCTGTTCATCTGTACTTCTTGCACAGCCGCTTTAAACTCATCAGTTTGTACTGTTTCGATTACAGACGGTAACCCCATACTAACTGCTACTGATGGTAATGCCTCAACCATAGCTTCAGCACCACCCTTAGATAGCTCGGCAATAGTTTCTATGTTTGCTTGGTCTTTTAACCCTGCACCAATATCTGCAATAAGGCTACGAGCTTCATCAGACTGCTCTAGTGTCATGCCAGTAGATTCTTGTACAATTTGTTGCAAGCCTTCCTCTACAGTTTCGCCAAGAGTACGATACGCTAATATAAACGAACCTTTACGAACAGCATTGCCAACAGCTTTGTCGGTCATTAGTTTGTTCATTACAAAGTTAGTAAGGCGTTTGTTTACACCCGCACCAGTTATACCGCCAAAATTTAACTTACCAATGCTAGGTAAATTTACTAATCGTTCTATTAACGCATACGGTACACCTGCTGTGTTTGCTATAGCGGTAGCACGTTGAAACTCTTCGTCCGACATATTTGCTACATCTTTGTCAGATAAGTAAGCCTCAAGCATTGTCCCTGCACCTTGTTGCTGTAGGTATGCAATGTTTACAGCTCGACCCGCATTGGCAATAACTGCACCTGCGGCTGTACCAGTACCACCACTACCAATAGTTGTTGCAATAGACCCAACGGCAAATGGAGCGGCTATCAAGCCTTGCTCTAACATTAATGGTGCTGACTGTGTTGCTGTTAAAAATGCTCTTTTAGGGCTAAAATATGATCTGTCACTATAGTCAAAAGCTGAACCAATAGCTTGTTGCACCTCTGCTTTTTGCCTTATTAGGTTAGCTACTTCTTCTTTGTCACCACGAGTAGCCGCAAATGCAATACGTTGATCTGTTGCAATGTTATATAAACCATATCTATAGTTGCCACTAATATCACCACTACCTTTTACTACTGAACCAGTAATAGGATTATATTCTAAATCTCTACCTAACTTACCTGCCATTACATCTTCGTAGTAACCACGAATAGGACGCAAAGGTAAACTAATATCAAATGGTGCTAACTCTGGTTTCGTAACTTTTGGAGCATCCTGCGGTACAGCGTTTGCATAACGATCTGCATTGCTAACAAAATAACTATCATCTTCCTCGGTAAACTCACTCTTTCGTTTAGCAAGAACTCCTTCATAATCGATATCTTGATCATCTGGAATACCCTCCTCTAGGCGTATAAGGTCATCGTATAGATTACCATTAGTGCCACGATTTATTGAGTCCATTGAATCGCCACGCTTTGCACCTTCAAATGCATATAGGGTCGATTGTGCTTCCTCTAATGAAGTAGTTGTATTGTTATATGCTGACACTTCTTCGTCAGACATAGTTTCTCTAACATCTGTATTTAAAATAGCATTAGGTGTAAACTGTGGTTTTTCGTCATCATCAAAAGAATATCCTGCGTTACGAAAATCTTTTATCTTCGTTCGGATTTCATCTTGAGTATAGCCACGTTCTGCACCTGCTATAATAAAATCAGATTGTTTCATATTTACCTTTCTGGGAAAAATTCATCTACAGGGTCAAGTGTTACATTAATACTAGATATGCGTGGCTTCAAAGGCATACGAACAGCAAACTTTCTTACTTCTTTTAATGCTTGTGCAACAGCTAGATTAATTTCGTTTTGAAACGGTGCTATCTCGCCATCGTCTTCTTGTGCTTCTTTAAACACAAGACTTCCATGAGCTTTTTGAGCTTTGCCAGTTGTTAGTACAATTTTTTGACCATCTACCTTGTAGTATCCTTTTTTCATTCCTTTTAAAAAGTCTTCCATTAAAAACACAGAATCCATATATAACTCATCACGTTGATCAGCAGGCATAGTACCAGTCAATGCATTAAACTGTCTGTGAAACTCACCTAACGCTCTGCTTTGTATATTAGTAAATAACTTTTCTTTTGGATTTGTATTAGCAAAAAATCCATTTCTATTTGGATCAGCCATAGCGTCATATATAGGAGACATTAGTTTAGAACGCACTAATGGTGTGGGGTCTGCTTTGTTTATTAAATCTAATATATCATCTAATTCATCTAAAGGATCATTTTTAATTCGACCCTCCATAAAATTATCAATACGATCTTTTGCTTTTCTAATACGTTTAACATCTCCCCTAGATACATCCTCATCTAAACCAAGCTCTACTTGTTGTGTTTTTAACGTAATAGCATCTCTGTAATAATTAGCAACATTGGGTGGCATTCTGCCTTCAGCCTGTTGTTGATCAATATAAGTTGTTGTAAGCATATTGTTTTTTAATAACTTATCAGCCGCATCCATAGCAGGACGAACATTGTCTTGTATTAATGTACGCTTGCGACCTAAAGCTGTTGTCATTACTTGTTGTTGTTGTGAAAAAGTTAAATTATCTGTTAATTGTTTATCAGCAACAAGCATAGTTATTTCAGCAGGATCATTGCTTTGTAAAATTTGATTTTGCAAGTATCCATATCGCCCACTAGACATATACTCTAACGCTTTGGTTTCACCAGTATAGTTCGAGAGTAACGCCAGTTTTTTATCACCTTCTTCAAAGTTGCCCGACTTGTAGTAATTATTGGCATCACGCACCATTTTACTTTCGTAATCAGCCAACTGCATTTGCAACTGATCTTCTCTTTCGCCCAACGCAATGCGGGCAGAATCGCTTTGCCAACGCTGAACAAACTTTTTGCTATTAGTGTAGCCACGAGTTTTAATTTCATTTTCTATCTCCAGTAGTTTTGGTTGAACAACTGTATCAAAAACATCTGCAATACTAGCACCATCTTCTATAAGAGCTTTAGTGCGTAGCTCTGCTATCTCAGCTTGTTTTTCTAAAGCAAAGTTTTCGTAGTCAGCCGCATCAGAATCAGCTTTCATTGCCGATAATTGTGAGCCTATCTTGCTAAGAGTGTCTCCCATCAATTGGTCACCCTGAGCCACAGTTGCCGCTACATTTGGGTCTAATCTAGCCGCTTGATAGTCAGCACTTGGTCTACTACGTTGTCTGTATAAAGGTATCTTAGCCATATTATAATCCTGCGTCTGTTGCAAATTGAGATAATCCACTAATTAATGTAGCACGAGCTTTTGCTTGCCCTGCCCTTCTTGCCATTCTACCTTCGTAAAGTTGCATCTCTGCACCAGACAAAGCACCCTCTGCTTCTATTTGTCTTGCTCTACGATCATTTAGTATATCCATATTCATTTTAGCTATTTCATCCAGTTGCACTACTAAAGGAGAACCAACATCTCCTCTTGCACCACTAGCCGCAAATGCCGCTCTTTGTTGAGATCGTAACCGTCTAAATTCTTCTACAGATATTTGAGTTTCTGCCCGTTTAGCATAATTAATATTTTGTGCTTTATTACGCATAATTTCAGCATTATATTCAGCCGCTTTTTGTCTTGCTCTGCCTTCTGCTCTTGCCGCAGATGCTGACATTGCCGCTCCTGCTAATCCTATAAAAGCCCCTAACATTAGAACTCTCCCTCTACATTTACCACCATTGCCAAAACTGTGCATGGCGTAGGCGTATCATTTATTACATATACTAATTTTAAAAACTCACTTGCATTATCCATCCATACTGTTGCGTCTTCACTATATAAATTAGTTGCTGTAATATCTGGATTAAATTTAACGGCATCTGTTGTTGTTTTTGTTTGACCAACTTTTGCTTGATAAGTGTCTTTAAATCTAATGGTAGCAGATTGAGCATCCTTCTTAGAAGCCATACTAGTTCCGCTTCTTGTTTCTACATCTAAATACATTGGTGCTAATGTTGCTGTATAATTTAAACCCACAACTACTTTTGAGTGACCAGTAGAACCTATATTAATAGAACCTTTTGAAACTGTTTTATCAGCTAGGGGAACACCATCAGCACAAACAGAAACAGTTAACCCTTCTAAATAATCTAATCCAGTTAAGGTTGCTGATGAAGGACTGCTGTAAACGGTAGCAAAATCGCTTCCTACAAAATTTGTTGTATATCCTGTAAACTCTCTATCTCTTAAAACTCCTATAAATCGTTTTGTACTTGAGTCTGCTTCCCAATTAGTAGAGTCATTATTTGGTGTAGTTGATCCAGATGTATGGTTTTGTAAAGCTACATATGTAACTCCACTATATTTAACATAGTTACCTTGAGTATAAGATGTACCACTAGCAACCCAATCAGAAGGATTTATAGTAACCTTTGTACTTAAATATACTTGGTCACTAGACTGACTGCTTGGCAACACAGAAACAGATTCAAACTCACCGCTTGTATTACAGGTATGCCTGTGCCATGCGTAAACTTTTTGATCTCTTTCATACGTCAAACCAAGTAACTGACCATCTGATCTAATTAACCATATAACATCATCAGGCTGTTGTTGATATGCCCAGTTTTCTATACCACCTTCTGTAATATGTTCTGAAAATATTGTTAAATCTTGTGCTACAAAGTCATCGCTATTATATTCATATTTCCATTCACGAACTTTTCTACCTTGTCTCATAGCAAAAATAACAGCAGAGTTTATTAACGTAGCTTGTGTGTTATTTGACCCATATGTAGTTTTTCTTTGCAAACTAAATGATGTGGGCGAAACTGGTACATCATCTGACTCTGCTTGTAAAGACCACTCACTACCAGAAGTTCCTATAATTAATGCTTCATGAGGAACCAACCAAACAATACTATCAAGGTTGCCAGAATTGATTGTAAATGACATAGCACTTGTATCTAACGAACCTAAAGTAAAGTTATTGTAGTCATCTGTAGCAGACAACCAAATAGTATTAACATCTCCAGAAACACCAGAAAAACATAATCTATTTTGAAACAATGCTATACAAGATGGAAACCCATTATTTGCAGAAAAAGCACCCTCTGTAAAAAGCGTCATATTGGGATATCGTTTAGCCCAATTACCCGCACTTAGCTGTGCCGAAAGCGTTGAATTTGTACTACTATCTACGGTGCTTATACATTCGTAATAAACCGCTTCTCCAGTAGCAAGAAACTTGTATAACGAACCGCCATTAGAGCCTCCAGAATCCTCTGACTGAACAACATAAATTTGTAAATTATCATCAGAATCATAATGAACTGATAAACCAGTAGGTCTTGCAACAGTTCCACCAATACTTATTGCATTAGACGCAGTATGTGGAGCTGTATATGATAATAAATCTACAGCACCTGTTGTTGAGTTCAAGGCATAGATAGTGTTATCAACCAAAGTTATATCTGTATAAAATGGTACTGTTTGACTTGTTCCATATTGCGTTAACGATATGCTAGAACTAAATGAAGAGTTATAAACAACAAGTTTTGAGTTGTTAGTTTCAGTATATCCCTGAAAACTACCGTGAGGTGAATAGTTTGCTGTTCTTTCTTGCGAATAATAATGTATAAAAAATCTATTAGCGGTACTACCAAAACCAATTGATCTTGGATAATATTGATGAGAAGCAATGGCACCTGCACCATTTGTCGCTGTTAAATTTAATACCGTACTAGCAGAACCTAAAGTAGTAGCTGAAAAAGAAATAACCTTCATTTCAGAAGATGAATTTTGAGCTAAGAGATAAATTTTATCATTTGCAAATGCAATATCAAATACATCTTCTATACCTGTATATTCGACTTTTGCAATGCAAGTAATTTTATTATCAACAGGTGAAGAAAAGAATCTATATATTGTATGATCATCGTCTGCATTTTGTGCTACAGCATACATATATCTTACATTTGTTAATGTTACAGTAGGCGATGAACCTAAGTTATAAGAACCGCTATGACTACTAGTAACAGCATACTTAAATTGTGTAGCACTTACTCTGTCTGTAACAACTACATCACCTGTAGGGTTAGGTAACGCTTGAGATAATGGTGGGTCAGTAAAAATTAAATCACTTATATTTACAGTCATACCAACGGCAATGTTATGATTAGCACTAGTTGTAATAGTTACTTTATTAGAGCTAGAATCTATAGAA
>Ga0208162_1000149_pt1 | contig 38224 bp, 56 predicted proteins | sample CB_VirMetaG_4_FD_184539 | JGI IMG/M metagenome (GOLD analysis project Ga0208162, IMG submission 184539) | Freshwater to marine saline gradient viral communities from Chesapeake Bay - CB_1508_1M Viral MetaG (SPAdes) (version 4) | ecosystem: Environmental > Aquatic > Marine > Coastal | place: USA... | reverse complement strand
CGATTTTACGCGGAAGCAGTACGCACATTGGTTGTCTGATCCACGGCGCGACAAGACGCTGGCAGACAAGATGACCGCAGCGTTTGACATATAGGGAGAGAGAGCATGGCTAAAAAAATTCCGAGCATCCAAGGCAGGATCAAATGGGAGTCCTTACAAGGACATGATATCCCGCTGCAACAACAGTCGGAGTTTAGTGAGTACAGGGAGTTCATGGCTGCGTACTGCGAAGCAAGATTGTGGTGGCTCAACGAAGCCTGGAAGCCCGACGCCTCACCGGCCCGAAAATTCTGGTTTCAGAACCGCTTTGCGTCATCGATCTGCTATGCCATCGGCGAGGCGTGGCATCGCGGCTACTGGCTGACCCGCCAGGAGTTGAGGGCTAACTGCGCGACTGTGCCGGATTCACAATTTCAGCGGCTGATCAGGCAAGCGCAGGAAGCCGGCGACATCAGCCTTGATCCGATGGAGGGCGACGACAAGCGTCAGAAGTTGGTCAGGCCGTCGAGGCGCTTCATCGTTATGTTCGAGGGCTTCACTTACAAGTATTACAAATTGATTTGTGACAATAGCCACAAGCACAACCAGTTCACTCGAGGGCTGCGGGCGCGCGTCGAGCAGATTGAGAAGCTGGACGGCCTGAGAAAAGAGCGCCTCGGCTGGTCGGTCCTTGACGAATACCCGGAGATGACGATGAAGCCGGTTGCAGAGGTCATCGGAAAATAGTCTGCAAAATGCAGAGCAAATTGCAGAGCAAATTGCAGATTTTATTCTCCCTTTCGGTGTGGCGTTATCGTCGCACGAAAGGGAGTTTTTTTATGATCACAATCAAATTGCACGACGAAGGTGACGTGTGGGACGTCACGATCACGTTTCCAGACGACGATGCTTTATCTGCGCATGAATTCCCCACAAAAAACGACGCGGAGGATTTTGCCCTCCGCGCCGCTGATCTGTTTGCAGACGTCGATGACGTCCAGGTAATTACCCTGCGGTCATCGTCTCGTCGTCCGAGCGATGGCGTGAGCGAGCAGACGTTGCTGCGTCACTAGGCTTAATTTTCCGCCCTCACGCACTGCGCGGGGGTCATCCTCGAACTGACCACCAAAATCGACGTCAGGCGCGCGCATCTGCTCCGCCTTTTCCGCTGGCGCGGCAATCATTTTGGAATGGCGGAACCGCCACGCTTCTTTCAGATCATTTGGCATCTCAGACAGCCCTCGGGCAAGGGTCGCCCAGCTTGTATTGCAAGCTGCGGGGCGTACGACCCGCGCGCATCGCGTTCCAGGCGGTCAGTATGGCGCCAAGGCTGTCATGGTTACGGATCACATATCCGTCAGCGACAAGCTTGCGGAAAAATTTTAGCAGCTTGAGCGCCGGATCATTCGGCCCGGAAAAATTCAAGCTGGTGCCGACCTTTACGAAAAAGACTTCAGCCGCAACTGGGTCAATCTTTTGGCAAATATAAAAAGCCGCGATCACTGCATTCCGCGCGCACAACTTTTCGTTCCGCCACATTGTTCCAAATCGCACACCTTTCTGGATTTCGCTGTAGCGTAAGTAGTGGTCATAAAGCTCTTCGTGGGTGATTGTTCGGTTTTTCAGCGGCAGAGCGCCGGTTTCATACGCCCGCACCAACCTGGTCGCTGCGGCCACGTCATTAGCGTTAGCGACGCCGTGCATTTTGAACACGTCACCCGGTGAGCGCGCGACGCCGCAATCGATGTACGACCACGCCGCGTCATCCACCCCAAAAGTTACGTTCGATTGAAGCGGTACGTTGGCAGCAACACATGCATGCAGACGATGCTGCCCGTCCAACAGCCGCGTATTCGAAAAAATAATTGGCTCGCCAGTGTAGCGCCAATGGCCCTCTGTCAGGTAGCGCGCCAAGCGCTCTACTACGCCGGACTTCAGCGACCTGTTGTTTTTGTTCCAAGCCAACATCGTCTTGGCTTGGAATGGCGTGATCCGCCAATCATTGACGGTACAGGGCGCCGTCGCGTCGATATACATCAACAATTCCGTTTCGAAATCGTTGTGCGCGAAAGTTTCGATTTCGTTTTCCGAGGCCGTTGCCTCAACGTCGTGGAGCATCTCTCTCTCTCTCCATATTGAAATGCAGCGTTGCGCGCTGCGCGCTAGTCAAGTTCTTGGATCATCACGTCGAGGAACCAGCGCGCCTTGCGCAGGTCTTCGACGCCGTTTTTGTGTGTGTGTCGCCAGACGTATTTGATGACCGTGCCGGTGCCGTAGGCATCGAAGCCTTCGAGGTCTTTGACCGCCGACTTGATTGCGTCGATGCATTCGATATCGCCCTGCGCGTAGTGCGCGGGCCGATTGACTACGTCGAAACGCTCGCCGGTAATGCAGTCGCACTGCATCAGCATGCCGTTCGACGTGCGTATGAAATGGTCGCCGTGGCACTTCTCGCACTCAGCCATCAAGATCTCCCGCGAGGCGCAGGATCTCGGCGCGCGGCACCCACTTGCCGTCGATCAGCTTGATCTCACCGGCTGCGGCGAGCGCCTTGAGTTGTTTGTATCGGTTGGAGTTCGCCGAGCCGAAGAGCGCCATGCAGGCGTTCTTTTTGTCGAGCAGCGCAGTCTGGCCGCTCATACGAAGCACCTGTCGATAGAGGCGCAGCTAAATATGACTGTGAAGTAGGCGAGGGCTATTAGGCCCGCTAAAACGATAAATTCGGTTGCAAAGCGCAACATTTTCTCTCTCCTCGTTGTGGGGAGAGAGAGCCTAGTTTAAAACATTACAAAATGTAAAGTAAAAAAATTACGTTATGGATGTTCCGCAGACGATATGGATCGCTGCGACGATATCACGCCGAATCTTGATCTCTTTTGCTGGGTTATGCTGACAAAGCGTCACTTCGTCGTCATCTGCGCTCACATATTCTTTAACGATTGCGGTGCGCGTCTTGCCATCCTCGATCTGGACGACCACGTCGTCGCCTTTGCGCGGTGGCTTACCCGGTCGCACATAAACAATCTCACCCTCTCGGAAGCGCGGCTCCATCGACGTGCCAACCACAAACACGGCGTAGCCGTTTGCGCTGCTCGCCATGAGCGGGTGGCGACCAACGTATTCGACCGGGCTGCTCACGTCGGTGACGTCGGCGCCCAAGCCAGCAGCCGCGTTGCCATAAACCGGTATCTGGTTTTCGCCGACGTCTTTAGGCGGTGGCCCGCCGTTCATGTCAAAGCCCATGACTTCGTTCGCGGTGCAGCCCAGTGCCTCGGCTATCTTCTCCGCCAGGGCAGGGCGCGGCTCACGCTCGCCGCGAGTGTAGACGCGCAGCGTTGGCGCCTTCACGTCTATCAGACGTGCCAGCTCCGGTATTTTTAGGCCGGCCCGCGCAGCGAGTTCGGCAATTCTGTTCTGCGCCATGTGTGTCGTCCGTCGTTATTTTTATCGGCTACAAATTTTTTTTTGTCATGCAGCAAATTATATGTTGTCAGAATTTGTGAACGGATGATAGCTCTTTCTTCGACATTACAAAACGTAATGGAAAAGAGAGAGAATGCTACTTCGCGATTGGTTGATTGAGAACAACCTGACCTATACCGCAGCGGCTACACGCTTCGGGTGCAGCCGTCCGGCCGTCTACTACTACGCCATCGGTCGCATGCGCCCCGGCGCGCAGATCTGCGCGAACATTATGCGCGAGACGGGCGGCGAGGTCACAGCCGACGACCATCAAATCGCATTCATGCAGGCGCAGCAATGAGCGCGCGCAACAAGCAGCGCGGCTACGAGCTTGAGCGCGAGGTCGTCGTTGCAGCCGAAGCGGCAGGGCTGGAGGCCAAGCGCGTGTTCGGCAGCGGGCAGCACAAGGTGCAGCTCGGCGATGACTTCGCCGGCGACGTTGTGGTCGAGGGGCTGCGCATCGAATGCAAGCGCCGGAAGTCCGGCTTCAAATTGATTTACGACGCCTTTGATCAGGACGACGCCGACATCGTGGTCGTGCGGTCCGATCGTTCGCCGCGCATCTGGATGCTGCGCGAGGCGGTCGTCTTGAAATTGTTGGAGAGAGCGAAAGGAGAGAACAATGCCTCTTAACATAACCAGCGGCACGGCAATGGCGCCGCCCCGCATCCTGATCTACGGCCCGCCGGGCGTAGGCAAGACCACGTTCGCAGCCGGGAGCGGCAAGCACGCAATCTTCGTGCCGACCGAAGAGGGCGCCGACGTTGTCGGAGTTGATCGCTTCGATCTCTGCGAGACGACCGGCGCCGTCATGGAGGCGCTTGATGGGCTGATCAAGGAAAAGCACGACTACAAGGTCGTCGCCATCGATAGCCTTGATTGGTTCGAGGCGCTGACCTGGAAGAGCGTCTGCGACGAAAACCAGTTCAAATCGATCGAGGACGCCGGGTACGGCAAGGGTTACGTCATGGCGCTTGCGTTCCACCGCGCGCTGTTGGGCAAGCTGACCCAGTTGCGACGCGACAAGGGCATGGCGTGTGTCCTGCTGGCGCATTCGCAGGTCAAGCGGTTCGAAGATCCGACGACGGAAGCCTTCGACCGCTTTGAGATCAAGCTGCACAAGCGCGCGTCCGATTTGTACACGGAGTTTTGTGACGTCGTCGGCTTCGCCAATCACAAGATGACCACGCGCGAAACGACCTCGTCGTTCGGCCAGAAAAAGGTCAAGGCCGTTGGGTCTGGCGAGCGCGTCCTGCGCTGTGCGTCCCGGCCCAACTTCGTGGCGAAAACCCGATACCCGATCCCCGATGAACTGCCGCTCGAATGGGCGGCGTTGATGAACGCAATCACAACGAAGGAAGAAGCAAATGGTTGAATTGAATTTTGAGGTGGAGGCGGTCGAGCCGTCTTCGTTTGGACCGCTGCCGGCAGGCGAGTACGACGGCGAGATTGTCGGCTGCGACATCAAGGAAACGCGCAGCGGCACGAACATGCTGTCGCTGGAAATCCAGACCGCGAAGGGCAAGGTCTGGGACAATCTGAACCTCTGGCACACCAACCCGAAGGCGGTCGAAATCGCGAAAGAGCGCCTGTCATCAATCGGGTCCGTGCTTGGGATGCAGAAGATCGATGACACGGACCAGCTCTTGGCGAAGCAGGTGCGTATCCGCGTCGGCATCCAGAAGAACAACCCCGAATACAACGAAGTCTTGGGTTACCTCCCGGCGGCCTCCGGGTCGCTGTCTGCGGCCACTCCCTCCGCAGCACCCGCTCCAGCCCCGGCCCCGGCGGCGTCGTCCGCGCCCTGGGCCAGCTAGAGCGGTTCAACTGGCGGGCGCTTCGGCGCCCGCCCTTTTTCTCGGGAGAAGACATGGTTGCGATTGAAATAAACGAGGGCGACGCGCTGCTTGCGGCCGCTGACGCGGAGATGGAGCGGCGCGAGGTTGCCAAGCCACCGCGATTGCATCTCGGCATGAGCGGCGGCGGCTACTGTCCACGGCGTCAGTGGTACGGCTGGCTATGGGCGGCACCGCGACGGATACCAGCGCGCGGGCTTGCGGCGATTGATGACGGCATCCGCGGCGAGGACGTCGTCGCTGCGCGTATCCAGGCGGCGCCGGGTTCGTCGTTGCTGACACGCGACCCGGAGACGGGGCGACAGTTCGAGGTTGTTGATGCCGGTGGGCATGTGGCGGGCCACATGGACGGCGTGGTGTACGGCCACCCGGCGGCACCAAAGACGCCGCATGTGTGGGAGTGCAAGGTCGTCGCGCCGCGCAAGTTGGAGAGCTTCCGCAAGATTAAGGCGAAAGATGGCGAGAAGGCGACGCTGCGGCAGTGGGATCATGTGTATTGGGTCCAAGCGCAGCTTTACATGCTGCACGGCGGATACACGCGCCACTGGCTGACAGTGGCGAGCGCGGGGTGCCGCGATTGGGATGCGTGCCGCACCGATTTTGTGCGCGACGAGGCGGAGTATTTCGCAGAACGGATGCGCGACATGGTCGCCAACGTGGACGAGATGCCGGAGCGCATCGCGGAAAATCCGAAGTCGCCGGACTGCATGTGGTGCGACTTCAAGCAGATCTGCCACGGCGATGAGCCGGTCGATCAGAACTGTCGGACCTGTTCGTTCGCCAAGCCAGTTGATGGGCCGCAGTGGCTCTGCACTAAGCACAAACATTACCTGGATGCGGGCGAGCAGGCGGCGGGCTGTGACGATTATTCGAAGCGTGAGGCGATGGCGTGATCTGTCCCGACTGCGATGGCGAACGCCGCGTTGAAGGCGAGCGCGTTGTCGGCGGCTACAGCTACGGCAACCCGTGGCAGGGGTACGAGAGTTGTTGGATTGAGTGCGAGCGGTGCCTCGGCACGGGCGAGGTGGAGGATGAGGAATGCTAAATGTCATTAGTCTCGGCGCAGGTGTGCAGTCGTCGGTGATGGCGCTGATGGCGGCGCGTGGCGAACTTACGCCGATGCCGGATTGCGCAATCTTCGCGGACACTCAATGGGAACCGGCAGAAGTTTACGCGCATTTGGACTGGCTGGAGGCGCAGCTTCCGTTCCCCGTTCACCGGGTGACGATGGGCGACATACGGCACGAGACGGTACACGGCGGTGGCGAAGGTGTCGGCAATTTTGAAACGATCCCCTTTTTTACAATGGAAAACGGCCACGCTGGGATGGGGCGGCGCGAATGCACCAGCCATTACAAGATTAAACCCATACGACTGAAGATGCGGGAGTTGGTCGGCCTGAAAAAAGGGCAGAGAAGCAAGGGAGTTGTCGCCCGTACTTGGATTGGTATCAGCACCGACGAAGCAATCCGCATGAAGCCAGCGCGTGATGCGTGGGTCGAAAATGTCTGGCCCCTGATCAACGCTGAAATGTCGCGCCAGGATTGTTTGCGGTGGTTTGAAAGGCGGTATCCGCTGCGTCCATTAGCAAAATCAGCCTGTATCGGTTGTCCATTTCATAACGACGATCAATGGCGTGACATGAAAATGAATGACCCTTCGTCATTTGCTGATGCCGTGGCTTTCGACAAAGCCATTCGCCAGACCACGCGCAACAAAGATTTGACCCGTTACTTGCATCGCTCATGCAAGCCGCTGGACGAAGTGGACTTCCGCAACCTGGAAGACATGGGGCAACTCAATTTCTTCAACGAAGAGTGTGAGGGGATGTGCGGTGTGTGACGCGCGGCCTATGCGCCGTCTGCCTGCGACCGGAGCGCGGGTTCGGATGGTCGCCGCGATTGATTGGGGTGAGCCGGCCTGACCGCTGGTTTTGTTCAAGGCAACACCAAGAACTTTGGAGAGAGAAGAAGATGGATTGGACCGACGAAGAGAACGCGATGATTTTGGAGGCCGGCAAGAGCGGCGGGCAATACCTGGAGTCCATCGGGATTACGGATCTGCGGGCGCTTGATAAGGCGCAGTGGCTCATGTTTCTGCGCGCAGTCATCTCGCGGATGGCGGAGCAGCGCGGCGGCGTTCGCGATGAATTGAACGACGACATTCCGTTTTGATGGCTCAAAAAAAAACTTCGACGTCCTCGACCTCTTCAGCGGCATCGGAGGGTTCAGCCTCGGACTCGAAAGAGCCGGACCTTTTCGGACAGTCGCATTCTGTGAGCGAGAGCCGTTCTGCCAAGCCGTCTTGCGAAAGCATTGGCCCGACACGCCGATCTACGACGACGTTAGAACCATCGGCACAGATCGACTTGGAAGAATTGATATCATCGTCGGCGGCTTCCCTTGTCAGCCTTGGAGCGTCGCCGGGCAGCAGCGAGGCGCAGAAGATGACCGCGATCTCTGGCCGGAAATGCTGCGAGTTATTGAAGCTGTACAAAGTCGGTGGGTCATTGGCGAAAATGTCCGAGGCTTTGTTAACGAGCCGCTGGGCCTCGAGCGCAGCCTTTCTGACTTGGAAAGCATCGGATACCAAGCCGTCCCATTTATTGTTCCAGCTTGCGCCGTCGATGCCCCGCACCGACGGGATCGGGTCTGGATTGTGGCTAACTCCGTTGGGATCGTACGCGGAGAAGCGGGGCGTGCCGAAAGTGGGCGGTGGGCTGGCGGGGCAAGTGCATCTGCATCTGTGGCCGACGCCGACGACGCGCGACTACAAGGGCGCGAACAGCGACGAACATCTGGCGAAGGCAAGGGGTCATCACGACCAACTACCCAACGCAGTGAAGATGGCGGGCGACAAGGCTGGCTCCCTGAACCCGATGTGGGTCGAGTGGCTCATGGGGTTCCCAACAGGGTGGACCGACTTAAAGCCCTCGGAAACGCCGTCGTCCCGCAGGTCGTCACGCAAATCGGGCGCGCAATCATCCAAGCGGAGGGCTGATGGTCGCGATACCTGAAATTATCATTCGACCGCAGCCCAGCGGGTTGGAGGCGGTGCGCGATTTCACCGACGCAGCGTCCGCGTTCGGTCTGCGCCTGTCCGGCATGGCGGTGGCTGATGACCAGATCCATCGCGTGCCAGACGGCGAGGCGCGCGGCAAGAATACGTCGGGCTGGTATGTGCTGTCCGAGTTGGACGGCATCCTGTACGGGTCGTTTGGGTCGTGGAAGGCGGGCAGGGGCCAGCAAGTCTGGTGCAGTCGCGACAGCTATTCGCTAACGGTTTCGGAGAAGCAATCACTGCGCGCCGCGCGTGAGCGGCAGGCGGCAGAGATCGAAGCGCGGCGGGTTGAGGCAGCGGCACAGGCGGAGCAGGACATTGCCGCCGCTGACGTCGCGGTTTCACACCCGTACCTGGTAGCCAAGCAGGTTGGCGCGCACGGCGTGTTGCTGGATGGCGACAAGTTGCTAATCCCGATTGTCGATGGGTCCGGGCAGGTGATTTCGCACCAGACCATTGGGCCTGACGGCGAGAAGCGGTTTCTGGCCGGCGGACGCAAGAAGGGCGGCTTCTTTATGCTGGGGCGCCCATCTGGCGTGATCTATGTCGCCGAAGGCTATTCCACTGCCGCGTCTGTCTATGAGGCGACGGGTCAGTGCGCTGTGTGCGCGTTTGATGCAGGCAATTTGGCGCCGGTCGTGGAAGGATTGCGGGCTGCGTGGCCGCGCGCTGAGATCGTTGTCGCGGCTGATAATGACGAGAGCGGCGCGGGCTTGGACGGTGCGAGGAGGGCGAAGCCCGACTACATCGTCATGCCGGACGAGGTTGGCGACGACTGGAACGACGTCTGGTGTAGAGAGGGCCGTGAGGCGGTTTTAAGGGGTGCGCAAGCGCGATTAGTGCGTGTCATGGCGTCTGGGTTCCGGGCGGCGGATATGCAGAGCGTCCCGCCCCGTCGCTGGCTGTATGGCAAGCATCTGATCCGTGGATATGTGTCGGCGACCGTGTCGCCTGGCGGTGTGGGCAAGACCACGCTGGAATTGACTGAGGCCATTGCGCTGGCGACGGGCCGCGACCTGTTGGGCGAGCCGGTACGGGAGCGGGTGCGGGTGTGGCACTACAATTTGGAGGATCCGCGCGACGAACTGTTGCGGCGCGCCTGGGCCATATGCGAGCAGTTTGGGATTGATCCCAGTGAACTGGAAGGCTGGCTGTATTTGGACAGCGGGCGCGACTGCAAGATGATTGTGGCCGAGCCAGTGGACGGCGTGGTGACGCCGACAGTGGCCGCAGAGCAGGTTATCGAGCAGATGCAGCGGCTGGACATTGGGCTGCTCCAGGTCGATCCGCTGGTGAAGGCGCATTATGCAGAAGAGAATGATAACAAGCAGATAGACGCTGTTCTTGATGTATTTGCTGATGTAGCAAAGCGGTGCGATGCGGCCATCGATCTGGTCCATCACACACGCAAGCCGCCGTCCGGGTTCGTGGCCGTGGCAGGCGACATCAACACTGCGCGAGGCGCCGGCGCTTTGGCCGGTGCCGTGCGGTCAGCCCGCACCATCACGCCCATGTCGGACAAAGAGGCTGAAGGCTTCGGCATCCTGCCTGCGCGGCGGTCATGGTACGTCCGTGTGGACGACGCCAAGGGCAATATGTCGGCCCCTTCCAGCGATGCGACGTGGTTTGAGCGGCATTCTGTTGAGTTGGCCCAAGGCGATTGGGTAGGCGTCCTGGCGCCGTGGTCGCCGCCGGATCCATTTGACGAGCTTGGCGCAGTGTCGGGCCGCAAAGTCCTGACCGACATCGAGCGCGGCCTTCCTGACGGCCAGCGCTACATCCTGCAAAACAAGCGCGGCACTGCTCGCTGGGCCGGTGACCTGTTGATCGATGAGGGCGTCAGCGAAGCGTCAGCCAAATCCATCCTGCGGACGTGGATTTCGTCCGGCCTGTTGTTCGAAGAGACGTATCGCAACCCGGAACGGCGACGGGATGAGGTCGGATTGTTTGTCGATTTATCCAAGATGCCGACGTCGTTTAGTGGTGCGTTTCAAGAGGAAATGCAACCATGAGTGTGTGTAAAACGGGGTTAAATTTGGAGCGCACTTTGGAGCGCATTTGGAGCGCAAAAAGTGCGCTTCACCAAAAAAACCGTACTAGTTTGAAGCGCACGAGCGCACCAGTTGCCTTGGAGCGCAACTGGAGCGCACGCGACACTTCAAACTTCATTGCGTTTGGAACGCACCTTGCAACCTGTGGGTCGAGGTTGTGATGGACGCTGAGAGACTACTGCGACACGTTGGCGATGTGGCTGGTATGCCGGGTCTGTTCTTTGAGGCGGCGGAGACTGAGCGGAAGCTGCCGGGCGTCATGCGCACGCGGTATCGGGTGGCGTGGCCGGAGTATGTGCCGGATCCGGGTCTGGCTTATGGGTACAATGACGTGGACGTTCGGCCAGGGCCAGCGGACGCGGGTGAGGTGTGGCGGTACGACCAGGCGCTTGAGTTGGCGCGGGTGCTGGATGCGGACGACGCGCGCATCGTTTGGATGGCTGCGCATTCCGCGGTGCGGCGGCAGCGTGGCCCGGCGTGGCGGAAGGTGGCAAAAATTACGGGCATGCACCCGGCGACCGTGAAGCGGCGGTTCGAGCGTGCTATGTTGCAGCTTTGGTATGAGCTTAAACGCGCTGAGAGCGACGCTGGTGCGTTTGAGGGTGTGAAAGGGGGTTGAGGTGCTGGATATCGTGATTGCGCTTGTGCGCGTCTTATTTGGGTGATACACAAGATGTTGTGTGTTTGGATTTTTTAGACACAATATGTTGACGATGTAGACGAAACATGATCTTATGTTCCTAAGATGCGGCGCGGTGACGCCGCTTTTTTTGTGGGCTGGATATGGACGAGCGACCGAAGCTGACAATCAAGCAGGAAAAGTTTGCGCGGCAGTATGTTGGACCGTGTGAAGGCAATGCGTCGGCGGCCTATCGGATGGCGTACAACGCTGAGAAGATGAGCGATGAAGCCATACACGTTGCTGCGTGTCGGTTGCTGCAAAACGCTAAGGTGTCACTAATGGTGGATCAGCTAAAGGCTGAGCAGGCGTCGCAGAATGCCATCACTGTCGAGGAAATATCGGCTGGATTGAGGCGCGCTGTTGAAGGTGCTGTTGCTGCCGGCCAGCACTCGGCCGCCACCCAGGCGCTGCTCGGCCTCGCCAAGCTGGGCGGGTTGCTCGTCGAGAAGCGGCAGGTCAGCGTCGATGACGCGCGCGAACACTTGGACGCGGTCGCAGCGCTCGCCGAGGTGCCGAAAGCGGACATTGTGCCACTAGAACGGCAGGAAAAACCCAAAAGGGTTGCCTAACCTACTGATAACAAACGATTGACCCACGGATTATTTATCCGTGGGCGTCATACCGGGCGGCATAGATCTCTCTCTCCGCCGACCGGGGCGGCGGCTTGAGCGGTTCCCTTTCGCGCTCGCCGCCGCCGTGCAGATCCGATCGAGACCCCCCCCTTCGAGCGCGGGCGGGGGGCGGCTTTTATTTGTATACCACCCGCGTAAATCTGGGCGTTGAATTTTGGATAAGCTGACACAGCACCATCTCGAAAACCTCGCCTACGGCAGAGCGCACAAAAACCCAGACGGCACGCTGTCAACGATATACACGCGCCAGTTCGAAACCCCCGACGGGGTCATCGTGGTGCCGAGCGTGTTTGACGGAAAAATTCTCGGCCCCCGCGAGGCTATGGACCGCGCGATGAAAGACGGCGTCTTCGAAAAATTCGGCACCCGCGAAGAGGCCGCCGCGTTCGACCGCCAAATCCATGAAGACAACGAGGCACTGGGCGGCAAGATGATGCCGATCAGTGCCGCGGAAGCCCTCGCCATATTGGAAAGGCTCAACCCGGTAAAAGACGGCTTGCTGTCCAACCCCCCACCGCCTAGTGGGTCGTTACTGTTTTGACCGCCGAAAAAAAATCCGCTTGGGGCGAGTTCATAAACCGCTACCACGACGACCCGGCGGGCTTCGCGGAACACGTCATCCGCATGGATCCGCTCCCGTGGCAGCGGGAGGTTATGAACGCCATCGCGGCTGGCGAGCGCCGCATCAGCGTCCGTTCCGGCCACGGCGTCGGTAAATCAAGCTGCGCCGCCGCAATCATACTATGGTATCTCACCACAAGATTTCCAGCGAAGGTAGTGGTAACCGCACCCACGGCCAGCCAGCTATACGACGCGCTCTTCGCCGAAGCCAAGCGCCGCCTAAAGGAAATGCCGGACGCAGTCTCCAAACTACTGGAGGCCACCAGCGACCGCATCGTGCTGAAGAGCAGCCCCACGGAAGCGTTCTGCTCCGCCAGGACAAGCTCAAAAGAGCGCCCCGAAAGCCTCGCAGGCGTACACAGCGAAAACGTGCTTCTGATCGCCGACGAAGCGAGCGGCATACCCGAAGAGGTCTTTGAGAGTGCCGCTGGCAGCATGAGCGGCCACAACGCCACGACCCTGCTACTGGGCAACCCGACCCGCACCAGCGGCTTTTTTTACAGAACGCACACGGATCTAAAAAATGATTGGTGGACTAAAAAAGTATCTTGCACCGACAGCCCTCTGGTCAGCGATGACTTCGTGCGTGACATGGCTAACCGCTATGGCGAGGAAAGTGCGGCGTACAGCGTGCGCGTGCTGGGCGAGTTTCCGCAGGCGGATGAAGACACTTACATCCCGCTTTACCTCATAGAGGACGCCACCAAGCGCGACATCGACCAAAGCCCCAACGCCGCAACGGTCTGGGGCGTTGACTGCGCGCGCTACGGGCGCGACCGCTCCGCGCTCGCCAAGCGCAAGGGCAACGCCCTGTTGGAGAACATCAAGACCTGGCGCGACAAGTCCACGATGGAACTCGCGGGCATCATACTGAACGAGTACGAGGCCACGCCGATCCTCGATCGGCCGCAGGAGATCCTCGTAGACGTCATTGGGGTCGGCGCCGGCGTCACGGACAGATTGATTGAACTGGACCTGCCAGCCCGCGGCATCAACGTCTCGGAGAGTGCAAGTCTCAGCGACAAGTACATGCGCCTCAGAGACGAGCTTTGGGGCAAGGCAAGAGAGTGGTTTGAGGCCAAGGAATGCGTTCTCCCCGATGACGCGGCCCTTGTCCATGAACTGGCGGCACCCCGCTTTTCGTTCACGTCATCAGGCAAGATTAAAATTGAATCTAAGGACGAGTTACGAAAACGCGGCATCAAGTCGCCAGATTTGGCGGACAGCTTCTGCCTCACCTTCGCTTCGACGGCGATATCGGCCGCGCACGGCAGCCGCTTTGCCTGGAAGCAAACCTTGGAAGTAGACACGAGTTACATCGTTTAAATGGTTACATTCCCGTCACTGTTAAACGTCGGCGAGCCGCTGATCTTCCAAGGCGTGCCAGCGCCCCGCACGGTCAGCCCGTTTGCGTCGCAGTTGACCTCTACGGGACTGTTGCCGCTGCCCGCCGTACCGACCGCTGCGCCCGTGCCAGTGCCAACCCCAGCCCCCGCCGCCGCACCCGCGCCGGCGGCGCCGTTTCTGTCATCTGGTCCCAACTTCCGGCGCAGCCTGTTTTCGTTCCGCGACTCGCAAACGCCGACAGACGCCGTCGCCTTCACGAGCGCCACAAGCGCGCCGTCCACGTCGGCCCTTGGCGCCGCCGAGGCATTCGGCCTGACGGCTGGAACGCCTGACGAGATTGCGAGCGCCTACGCAACCCAGCGCGCAGACGAAGTGTCGCCCCGCAGGGGTTTGGGTTTCGGCGACGTGAAGAACGTATTCAGCCAGCCGCTAAGTCAAACTCTCAACCAAGTATTCAGCCGCCCCGAAGCCGTACCGGGTGCGATATTGGGCATGGCTGTTCCGGGCGCCACGGCGATGCTTTCGGCGATGAGCAACCTCAACGAGCGCAACCAAGCCTACAACCGCGCAATGGCTGAGATGGGCCAGCCCGGTTACAGCTACGGCACGATAGACGGCCAGAAATACAGCATCTCGCCCGGCCCGTTTGGATACGGCCGCGTGATGAGCGGCGTCGTGCCGGACTGGTTCGACATCGACATGCACGACAAGATGCAGTCGCTCGAACTGGGCATCGAACCGGAAACAGGTGAAACGCTGAGCGGATTTAACGCAGGCATCGGCGGCTACAATTCGAGAGGCGAGTTCGTCGATGCCTACGGCAATGTCAGCGCGATGGGGACGATGCAAAACGCAATCGACCTCGCTGATCAGGAGGGTATCTCTTTAGAAGGAGCGCGTAAGTCGCTTTCTATGGCGCGTCAGGGCGTTTTGTCACTGGGACAGGCGCTGCTCGATACCTACAACACCGAGCGTGGTTTCTTCGACCAAGTCGGTCCGCCCGACTACGATCCGGGCTACGACCCGAATAATCCAAATGCGGAGCCAGACATAAATCTCGATCCGTTGTCTGCTGAGATGGTGGACATGGGTTACAGCACCGGCTTCGGCCCGTCTTTTGATGACGGATACGACGGTTTCGGTGGCCCCGGTGACTCCGACGACGATGCGGGTCTTGGCGGCGAAGACGTTTAACACACACCACTGAAAACAGGAGAAACGCCATGCCAATGGTCAAAGGCAAGAAGTACCCGTACACGAAAGCCGGCATGAAGGCTGCCGCCAAAGCGCGCAAGAAAACAAAAAAGAAAAAGAAAAAATGATCACCTACAGGGGTGAAAAATTTCAAAATTACAACAAGCCCAAGCGCACGCCTGGACACAAGACGAAGAGCCACGCCGTCCTCGCCAAGAAGGGCGACCAGGTAAAGCTGGTCCGCTTTGGTCAGCAAGGCGTCAGCGGCGCGGGCAAGAAGCCCAAGACCGCGGCCGATAAGGCGCGGAAAAAATCATACTACGCGCGGCACAACGCGCAGGATCCCAACCCAGACAAGCTGTCGGCCCGTTACTGGTCGCACAAGGTGAAATGGTAATGGCAAAGCGTCCCGGCCTATACGCCAACATTGCAGCCAAGAGGCGCCGCATAAAGGCAGGCTCCAACGAGCGCATGCGCAAGCCCGGCACAAAGGGCGCGCCCACCGCCAAGGCATTTAAGGCGGCCGCGAAGACGGCGAAGAAAAAGAAGAAAAAGTAATGGCCGAAATTTACAGTCGCGAACCCGGTTATCGCGAACAGATAGAAATGGCCCTAGAGGGTCTCTTAGGTGGTGGCAGGCAGGGCGCTCGACGCGCGCGAAACGTCACCGGCCTACTGGACTATGTGCCGTTTGTCGGCGGTGGTCTGGGCGCCTCTGACGCGCGCGACGCCTTCAATCAGGGCAACTATCTCGAAGGCGGTCTGCTCACTGGCGCCACTGTATTGGGAGGCGTTCCGGTTATCGGCCCAGCGCTTGCAAAAGGCGCAAAGGCCGGCGGGCGCCGGCTGTTATATGACGCGCCTTATTCGAACTACAAAATCGACCCGGACCTGCCTGGTTTGCTCGCACAACAAACCAAGGTAGTTCCTACGGATAAGTATGTGCCGGAGCAAACGATCTCGCCGGAAAGCCTCTCGTCGGACGGTTATTTGCTCAATCTTGTCGGCGACCGCACAAATGTCGGCGAAATAACAAGGCTAGGTGGTCGGGATCTTGACCAGCCAATTACCCTAGACGGTGGCATGGGCTATATGCGCGGCAAAGGTACCGGCGCGTGGGCATCTGAAGGTAACACCTTAAAACCTCTTGCCCTCAAAACGCGAGCCGCAGATGGGCGCCCCGTCTATGGCACATATGTCGCAATGAGTGGCACCGGATCCGATTTCGCGAACATGACCCGCGAGGTCGCATTGCGGGACTTTGATCCTTCCGATCTACCAAAAAAAGACATCAAAGATTTCGACAAGCGCTTCAAAGCGGCCAAAGCCTACGATTACGACAAGGTACGATCCGATTTCCCCGGCATTGCTTCGCCTAAGTTGGATGAGTGGTTGGACAAAACAGGCACCCGTCGCGCGGCTTTGTTCGATTTCATGGACAAGGCGGAATGGCGCAAGAAGGGTTTTCCAAACGTAACTGAAGCGCGTTTTGTCATCCAAGACCCTACACTTAGAGACTTACCAGCGGGCAACGAGGTGTTTGGTGGTCAGTCAATTTCGCTGATTGATGAAGCTGGAACGACACGCCCAACGTCTGGCTTGCTGATGCCGCACGGCACATACGACACGGATTTAGCCGGCGACTATTTGGGCGGGTTTGAAATGGGGATACCGCGCAGCGTTCTATTCCCAGAGTTTATTGCAGCGAGACGAGCGTCTGGAGCGGAGCCTCGTTACGATAACCGCGCATTTTCCTTCACGCCTTTATTGCAGCCAACTAACCAAGAGTGGCTCGACGGCGTGATGAAATATCTAGAGGCTAATCGAGCGCAATGAACGGGGTGGGGGTCATGAAGTTATCCTTCGTGACCTGATGTTTTGCAAACACCTGTTCTTGTATTGCCAGCAACTCGTTTTGCTTATCGGACGGTAAGTCCTCAAACAAAGACACACCACAATCGGCCAGCATTTTAGTGCCGACTGTTTCAAGTTCGTTATATGCGGCGAGTTCATTCGACATGGTCGCATTTTACACGTCATAGGTTCCGCGAAAAAGCGAATAATATGGACAAAATTGAATTTCAATCCCTCGTCCGCAGCGAGATCGAGTCGGCCGTAAACTACGACGACACGGAGTTTGCGAGCGACCGCATCGAAGCGATGTCGATGTATCTCGGCGAGCCACTTGGCAACGAGGTAGAGGGCCGCAGCCAAGTGGTGCAGACCGAGGTGTCGGACATGATCGAAATGATCATGCCGCAGATCGTGAAGATCTTTGCGACGACCGACGACTTCGTGCGCTTTGAGCCGCGCGGGCCGGAGGATGTGCAGGCCGCCGCCCAGGCGACGGACTATGTCAACTTCATACTCAACGCCGACAACGACGGCTTTTCGATCCTGCACAACTTCTTCAAGGACGCGCTGCTCTTCAAGGCCGGCATCGTTAAGCATTACTGGGACGAGACGGAAAACGTCATCGAGGACGAGTACGAGGGTCTGACCGATGACGAACTGACCGCGCTGGTCATGGACGACGACATCGAAATCGTTGAGCAGGACGCGCGTGAGTTTGGCGAGCCGCAAATGATGCCGGACGGCACCATGCTCCCGCCGCCGCTTGTCTACGACGTCAGGGTCCGCCGCACGGAGATGGACGGCCGCGTCAAAATTGAGAACGTGCCGCCAGAAGAGTTTCTGTTCAGCCAGCGCGCCAAGAGCCTAGACGACTGCCGCTTCGTCGCGCACCGCACGCAGATGACCGCGTCGGAATTGATCCAGATGGGCTACGACCGTGAACTGGTTGAGGCCAACGCCGGCTACACGGAAGTGGACACGCTGGACGAGAAGCAGGCCCGCTTCGATGACCTGGAAAGCCAAGCGCAGCCCGGCACGAACGACGTCAGCCAACAGGACGTACTGGTCACCGAAGTTTACATCAAGGTGGACTACAACGACGACGGCACCAGCCAGATCCGCCGCGTCGTGTGCCTGGGAACGGGCTACGAGATCGTGGAAGACGAGCCGTTCTACATGTTCCCGTTCTCGGTCATCAGCCCGATCCTGATGCCGCACCGGATGATCGGCCGCGGCGTCGCCGAGCTTCTGCAAGACCTTCAGATCAGCAAGACCGCAATCCTGCGCCAGCTACTGGACAACATTTACCTGATGAACAACGCGCGCGTGGGCGCCGTCGAGGGTCAGGTAAATATGGACGACCTGATTTCGAACAGGCCGGGCGGGATCGTGCGCATGCGGGCGCCGGGCATGGTGCAGCCGATTACGCCGCCGTCCGTCGCAGACGCCGCGTTCCCGCTTCTCAGCTACATGGACAACGTGCGCGAGATGCGGACAGGTATGTCCAAGGCCAGCATGGGTCTGGACGCCGACGCGCTGCAAAGCAGCACCGCCGCCGCGGTCAACGCGACGGTCAGCGCCGCACAGGCGAAGGTCGAAATGATTGCGCGCGTGTTCGCCGAAACCGGCGTGAAGCGCCTGATGAAATGCATTCTGCAACTGGTGCAGAAGCATCAGCAGCAGCCGCGCATCATCCGCCTGCGCAACACGTTCGTGCCGATGGATCCGCAGGCGTGGGAGAACGAGTTCGATATTTCGATCAACGTCGGCTTGGGCAAGGGCGACACGGCGCAGCGCCAGGCAATGCTCGCGCAGGTCGCCGCGAAGCAGGAAGAGATCCTCACAAAGATGGGCATCGACAACCCGCTTTGCACGCTGGGGCAGTACCGGGCGACGCTCGCGAAGATGCTTGACGCAAGCGGCTTCAAGGGCGCCGACGAGTTCTTCTTGGATCCAGACAACCTGCCGCCGCAGATCGCGCAGAAGGTCGCCGAGAAGATGCAGATGGCGCAGAACCAGCAAAACCCGATGGCGCAGATTGAGGCAGAGAAGGTCAAGATTGAACGCGAGAAGGCGCAAGCGGAACTGGCGCTCAAACGCGAAGAGATGATGGCCGAGCTTAACTTGAAGCGTGAAATGCAGATGGAAGAGATGCGGATAAAGTTCGAACTGCGTCAGCAAGAGATGGCCTACGAGGCCCAGCTTCGCGGCATTGAGGCCGCAAGCGGCACCGATATCTCAACCAACATACCGCGCGCCTGATGGATAACGAGGGGCGCCTACGCGACGAACTGGCGCGCGGCGCGAAGGCCGATGACCTGTTGCGCAACCCGATATTCCAAGAGGCGTTTGACATCATGCGCTCGCGCTACGCGACTGCGTGGGCCGATACGCCGCCTGACGATGCTGCGGAGCGCGAGCGACTCTACGTCGCCGTCAACGTACTTGAAGATATTTACGATCAGATCGTGGGCGTAATGCAGACCGGCGAAATGGCCGGCCACGAACTAGATTCTGGTGTGAAAGGGACGCCGGTTCACTGATCACGCGGAAGCGTGATGACCAAGCCCGCTAGGGCAGTCTCACAAACCCAAGGAAAATTATTATGTCGGAAGCAAACCCGGAAGGGACTTCCCCGCTATCGCAGAATGCTGCGGTAGATCTTCTTCTTTCACAGTCGGCCCCTGTAGAGGAACAGCCTGATGTGAGCGAAGAGCCAGAAGCGGTTGAAGAGCAGGAAGAAGTAACTGCATCGGAAGAGCCGCTCGAAGCCGAAGCCGAAGAGGCAGAGGTTGAAGCCGAAGCGGATTACGACGAGGCGGAGGAAGTCGAATACGACGAACCCGAAGCCGAAGACGAAACCGAAGAGGCGCCCGCCGAGCCAACGTATAGAGTTCGGGTTGGTGACGAAGAGGTCGATGTACCTGTTTCGGAACTAACAAACTCGTACATGCGGCAAAGCGATTACACGCGGAAGACCCAGCAAGTCGCCGAGCAGCGTAAGGCTGCGGAGGCGGAACTGGCCGAAGCGTCAGCGCAGCGGCAACGCTACGCAGAGCAACTTGCAACAGTAGAGCAGGCGCTCAGTCAATCGGAGCCGACCCAGGAATACTGGGATCAACTGTATCAGTCCGACCCGCTTGAATACACGCGGCAGCGCGACCTGATGCGCGAGCGCAAAGATGCGCTTGAGCAGGTTCAGGTCGAGCAGCAGCGAGTTCAGCAGGAACACATGGCCCAGCTTCAAGCCGCCGCGCAGACGCGCCTGGTGGAAGAGCAGGAGCGCATGAAGGAACTGATACCGGAGTGGCTCGACCCGGAAGTAGCGCAGCGTGAAAAGACGCAGGTCGTCACCTACGCGCAACGGGTTGGGTATTCGGAAGAAGAACTTGCGAACGTTTCAGACGCGCGCGCGGTTGCGGTCATCAGGAAGGCGATGATGTACGACGAACTGATGAGCAAAAAGCCGGCGGCGCAGAAGAAAACGCAAAAGGCTCCGAAGATGACCAAGGGCGGTCAGCCGAAAAGCAAGGCTCAAATCTCAGCCCGGCGAAAGCAATCTGCTCTCGCTAACATTAGTAAGTCCAAGGGGCGTGCCTCGATGGACGCCGCCGTGGACTACCTTCTCACAAAATAGGAGGCCAGCATGGCTACTTATCTTACCAGTAACGCCGTGGGAGAACGCGAGGATCTCAGCAATGTGATCAGCCGCATTAACTAAGGTCGGTGCGGTAAAAACTGGGTGAACTGCGGGAACCCTACGTCGAAAGATACGGCAATCCGCAGCCAAGCCGGCGGTACACCGCCGGAAGGTTCAGAGACTACCTGAGAGGTTCAGTCCTCTTAATAACAGGCTAGAGCGCCCAGCGCCGGTAACGGCGATGAGATAGTCCAATCCCATCCGAAAGGGTGGACGGGGATGCGACCCCGACGAAACTCCGATCTTCTCGAATGCGAAGAAGGAGACGACCAAAGGAATTTTTCACGAATTCCAGGTGCAGGAACTGACCGCAGCTTCGGACACGAACTACGTCAATGAAGGCGCGGACTTTTCCTACGTCAACCCGACCGCAACCACGCGGCTGGGGAACTACCATCAGATCAGCGTTCAGGCTGCGTCGGTGTCAAACACGCTCGACGTTGTCGATAAAGCGGGTTATTTCGGCCCCGCCATCCAGTAATGGGTGGTTGTAACTGGGTGAATTGCTGGAACCCCCTAACGTGAAAGACGAGGGCAATCAGCAGCCAAGCCTCGAAAGAGGAAGGTTCAGAGGCCATTCCGAAAGGAAGTAGGGGTCAAGCGACCCCGAAGCGCCCAGCCCCCGAAAGGGGTGAAGATATGGTCCCCTCCCATGTGAGAGCATGGGCTGCATATGCAGGATCAGAGATTAGCGCCTCTGATCAAAGATTAAGCGAGATCGTGAAACGGCGTATGTGAAAGTGCTGAAAGGCATCGAACAGCGCCGCGACATCGAAAAGGCACTCTTCAAGAACGAAGCGCGTTCTGCTTCCGATCCCCGGAAGGCGGGCAAGTTTCTTTCGTGGATCACCAACACGGTGGTCGAGGGTGCGACAACCACGCCGACCGGTGACGGCACTGACGTCTCCGATATGGCTGGCACCAACGCCGCTCTGTCGCTCGCCAAGATCGACACGGCGATGAAGGCTGCCTACGACGACGGCGGACAGCCCGACATGCTTGTCGTGTCGCCCGCCAACAAGGTTGCGTTCTCCGATCTGTCATCCGGCAGCGCGGTGACCAACCAGTTGCACATGACGGCGAATGCGCCGACCGATGCCATCATCATCGGGTCGGTGTCGATGTACCTTACGGATCAAATTCACTAAGCCGAGGTCCGTGTAAAACCGCGTGAATTGCTGGAAGCCTAAACCGCAAGGCAGGGTAATCAGCAGGCAAGCCAAGCAGGAATGCTTGGAAGCTCCAGAGACTAGGTCAAACAGTCCAGACCGGACGATGAAGGCCCACGAGCGCGCGGCACCTGCAAAGGTGATGATATAGTCCGCCACCCAGTGAAAGCTGGGAGCGAGGATAAAGAGCCTCGTAAAGAACTGAAAGTTCGGCACCCTCAACGTCGTCATTGACCGTCAGGCAGCTAACACGGAAGTGCTGCTGCTCGACAGCGACTACTACAGCATCGGCCACCTCCCTGGCCGCATGTTCTCGGTAAGTGATGTTGCCCCTGTGGGCGACGCCACCCGCTTCGGAATTGTTTCGGAGTGGACGCTGATCGTCAAAGCGCCGAAGGCCCACGCGGCCGTGGTTGACCTCTCCACGTCGTAAGACGCGAGAACAACCGACTAGATCGGGTCGGCACCTTCGGGTGCCGGCCCTTTTTTTATGAGGAAATCATGAAGCTACCTCTCACTGAAGACAAAGCAGCCGGCAAGCGCACATACATGCACTTCAGCGGCGACGACAAGACCGTCGTCACCGAGCAGAAGGTCGATCACATTCTGGAGCATAACAAGCGCCAGGCGAACGATTGGAAGTACGGCAACCTGATGGGCAACACGCAGCGTCATCAGCAAAAGGTCGCCGAAATCCCCGCCACCTTGTACTACGACCTGGTCAAAAAGTTGGGCGACCCCAAGCACAACATGGCGGCGTGGAAGCGTTGGCTTAATGATCCTGAGAACCGCTTCTTCAGGACAACCGGCGGTTCAGTCTGATGGCTATCACCTCGTTCAGCGAGTTGAAAACGGCAATAGACAACTGGCTTGCCAGAAGCGATTTGACTAGCCGCTCGCCAGAATTTATCGCGCTCGCTGAAGCTCGTATGAACCGCGAGTTGGAGACGCGCAGCCAAGAAAAGCGTGTCACCACAACTACGACGGCTGACGACGCATACATCACGCTGCCCGCAGACGCGCGGCGCGTGCGTCACGTCCGGCTCAACACGTCGCCGATCACGGTTTTGAAATTTTACACGCCCGGCGCCGCCGACAGCGAGTACGCATCGACAGGAACGGGCAAGCCGATTTACTACGCGACGGCCGGCAACGAGATTTATCTCCGCCCGACGCCGGACGCGGCTTACACAGTTGAGATCGACTATATCGCCTCGATTGTCGCACTCGACGACACGAACACCAGTAACACAATTTTGCAGCGTCACCCTGACGCTTACCTGCACGGCTCTCTCGCCGCCGCTTATGGCTACCTACTGGACGAGCAAAGGCAGGCGCAGCACGACCAACTGTTCACCCGCGCGATGGCTGAGATTAAGGCCGACGAAGAGCGCGTTCGCTACGCCGGCGCGCCGCTGGTGGTTCAATCTGCTTATGGAGAAATTAGATGAGCGCAATGAGCGACTATCTCGAAAACGAGATACTTGACCACATCCTCGGCACGGGGGCGTACACCATGCCGACCACCGTTTACATCGGCCTTTCGACCGCGTCGATGAACGACGACGCGAGCGGCACGGAAATCAGCGGCAACAACTACGCGCGCCAGTCGGTTGCGTTCAGCGCCGCATCCAGCGGCACGACGTCGAACAGCGGCAACATTGAGTTCCCGGCAGCTACTGGGTCGTGGGGCAGTATTTCCCATTTTGGTATCTGGGATGCGTCCAGCGCTGGCAACATGCTCTTGCACGGCGCGTTCACTAGCACCAAAACGATCAGCACGGGTGACATTCTGCGCATCACGGCTGGCGACCTGGATATCACCGCCGCTTAATGGCTGAGATCCTTGGCCCCACACTTGAGCAGTTAGATAACTGGGGCAATCTTGACGCGCTCGACTCTTACGGGACGCTTGAGCAGCTAGACAGTCTAAATCTTTTCGAGACGTCGGCGGCAATTAGCGCGTCAATCTCAACCGCTGCCGCAGCAAAAGCGACACTGTCCGGCGCGGCCGCCATCACTGGCGCCGCAAGCGTGGCAGCGGTTGCAAAATTCAGCGCGTCGATGACGGCAAGCGTCAGCATCGCGGTCACAAATACCGCGGTAGCAACGCGCGTGCCGACCGTCAGCGCGTCGGTGTCTGCGGCCATCACGGCGGCGTCCGACAGCAATTCGCTCTACTACAACTCCGCGAGTATCACGGGCGCGATCACCGTAACGTCGCTGCCCAAGGCGACATTCAAGACGTCGGGGGCGCTACCGACCGCGGTCACGACGACGGCAACGTATGGGTACCTGTGGAACGTCATCGCGAACGGCGGTGAAACCTGGACACTTATTCCAAACGGCAACGAAACGTGGGCTGACGCAGCATGATCCAGTTCGGTGAATTTTTGCCTGACCAGCCCGCTCTGGGAAACGGCGGGGCGACCGAAGCGAAAAACGTGATACCCGCCGCGTCGGGCTACCGCTGCTTCCAAGAACTTGCCGCGCTCAGCGGCGCCGCGACGAACAAAATCCTCGGGATGTACGCGGGCAAGGACGATGCGGGCAACGCTGCGTTGTACGCAGGAGACAGCGGCAAACTCTATAAGATGAATGCCGTTGACAGTTCGTTGACTGATCTCAGCAAGGTTGGCGGTTACAATACGACGGACGATGACCGTTGGCGTTTTGTTCAGTTCGGCGAAACCCTGCTCGCCACGAACTACGACGACAATATCCAGACCGGAACCGTAGCGAGCGGGTCTGCGTTCGCTGACCTTTCGGGAACGCCGCCGAAGGCAAAGTTTATCGCCGTCGTGCGTGACCAGGTCATGCTCGGGTACACGAATGACACGACTGATGGCGAGAAGCCGTACCGCCTTTGGTGGAGTGGCATCAACGACCAAACGTCATGGACGCCTGGAACAGACCTTTCCGATTATCAGGACGTCGCCGACGCTGGTGACTGCACGGGCCTGATCGGAGGCGAGTACGCCATCGCGTTGTTTGACCGCGCTATCGTGCGCCTCTCTTTTGTCGGCGCGCCGTTGATCTATCAGGTTGACCGCCTGACCAATCAGCGCGGCTGCAACATACCGGGCAGCGTGGCGTCGGTTGGCTCAGCGATGGTGTTCTTTCTGAGCGACGACGGCTTCTGGATGCTTCGCGGCACGGACCTTGTGCCGATCGGCGCCGAAAAAATCAATCGCTGGTTCTTGGATCGTTTCAAGGTCGCGGACAGCGACAACATGGTGTCGGCGGTCGATCCGGTAAATCAGAATGTGATTTGGGCTTACCCAAACACGTCGTCGGCGAGCGGCGAAAACAACGAGATCCTCGTCTACAACTACAACCTCAACCGCTGGTCTTACATCGAGGCGGACTGCACGGCGCTGGCTCAACTATTCACTGCGGGCTACACGCTGGAGCAGTTGGACAACATCTCGTCCAGCTTGGACGCGCTGCCGGCAAGTTTGGACAGCGCGCTGTACAAGGGCGGGTCGTTTTTCTTCGCCGGCGCAAAAGACAAAAAGGTACACAGCTTCACCGGCGCCTGCCTCGACGCGACGATTGAGACGGGAGAGTTCTCTGTCGCGCCAGGCCGCCGCGCGCTGGTCAATAACGTGATCCCGTACATGACAAGCAAAAGCGGTCAGTCGCCAACGGTGTCGATTGCGGTGGGCGCGCGTCAGCGACAGATCGACGTGCCGACATTTACGTCCGCGAGCAGCATTAACGCGGACGGTTACTGCCCAGTTCGTTCGCTGGGCGCGTTCCATCGGGTGCGCATGTCGATCACGGGCGAGTGGCAATTTGCGCAGGGTATCGACGTTGACGCCAAGCAGGTTGGCCTGCGCTAATGGCGACGGTTAACTTCCGCGGGCTGGCGCCCGATCACACCAAGCGCGAGGCGGCGGACGTTGTCAACGGCGTGCTTGGCGGCAAGCTGAACGCCACTGGCTCAGTCACGCTAACCAACTCGGCGACATCGACGGCGGTCACGGACTACCGAGTTGGCCCCGCCACTGTGATCCTATTTATGCCGACATCGTCGGACGGAGCGACTGAACTTGCGGCCGGGGGCATGTACGTTTCAACCCGCGCGAAGTTCACGTTCACGATCACCCACTCAAGCGACACGACAACGCGCAGCTTTGACTATGTGGTCATCGGGTAATTTCAACGCGGATTGGCAGGTGGCTGCTCCGCACATACGAGAGGCGCTGCGGCACTGCGGTGACACGCATACGCTCGATGACGTTATGCGCATGGTAATGGCGCGCGACGCGGATCTTTACGTCGGCGACGCAAGCGCGGTCGTGACGCAGGACTTAGACCTACCGACCGGCCGCCAGCTTCATTTTTGGTTGGCCGGTGGTGACTTGGACGAAGTGATCAAAATAGTGCGAGACGTTGAACACGCTGCGAAGGCGCGCGGCATTCGACGCATTTCAATCATCGGCAGACGCGGATGGCAACGGAAGCTGGACGGCTTTACCGAGGCCAGCGTGGTGCTAACGAAGGATATCTAACATGAGTTTCTTGGGTGACTTATTTGGCGGAAGCAGCAAGCAGACGCAGGTGGCGACGGTCACGAATGATCCGCCGGGGTATCTCGCACCTTCGCTGCAATTTGGCGTAGACGAGGCGCGTAAGATTTACGACACGCCGCTGGAGTATTTCCCAGGGCAGACCTTCGTAGACTTTGCACCGGCCACGCAGGAAGCACTAAATCGTGGCGAGGCCCGCGCAATGGGTGGCAGCCCGTTGCTGTCGGGCGCACAAAACTTCGTCGGCGCTGCAATGGGTGGTGGCTTCCAAAACCCCGCCGCTGACATGCTTATGTCTACAGCCCGCGGTGACTTTCTTAGCAACAGCAACCCGTTCTTGGGCGCCGCGTTGCAGCCCGCGATTGACCAGATACAAGGCCAGTTTAGCAGGGCAGGGCGGCTGGGCAGCGGCGCCAACATGGCCGCGATGACTTCTGCTCTGGCGCCGGTCTACGCGCAAAATTACGCTACTGAACGTCAGAACCAGTTGGCCGCTCAACGCGCTGTCGGGAACCTCGCCCAGCGCGATTTCCAAAACCGTTTCGACGCCGCGCAGATCGCGCCGCAGATGGCCGCGCAGGATTACGACGACATCAGCAAGCTCGCAGCCTTCGGCCTCGCCAGAGAGCAAAAGACCGCAGAGCAGTTAGCCGACGAAATGGCGCGCTTCAACTTCACGCAGAACGAACCGCAGGCGCGTCTGTCTGCGTTCTTGGCAAACGTGAAAGGCGGCACGCTGCCCGGAACCGGGACAACCTCGCGTCCCGTTTTCGAAAATCCGACCGGCACCGCAATCGGCAATCTCGCCAATCTTGGGCAAGCCGCTTTCTTTGGTTCCAAAGCGTTAGGCTTCTGACATGGCATCAATGTACGACGACTTCATCAACGCAGGTCTACTCAGCCCTAACGCCGAGCGCGAAGCAGCGCTTATGGGCCTGTTCGCGCTGGGCAACCAGATTGGCAATCGCAGCGCACCGCGCCTGTCTCCCACGCCGCCGCCGATGGATTTGAATGCGGTGATGAATGTCTATCAGAACCAGATGAACTCGGCCCTGCGGCGTGGTGCGATGCGGAAGCAGATGCAGGATCAAGAGAAACTGCGTCAATTATTCCGCCCGACGCCAATAAACGAGCCGGCGGCACAAGCCATCGCCGACGCGCGTTTTAATCAGGTGCAATCGGGTCCGATGGACATAGATGAGATGGACATGGACATCGATGCCCGCGCATCCGCTGCGCGGGCTGCGGCGCTACCTGTTGCGCGGCAGATGACGACGACGCCACCTATACTTCGAGGACTGCCAGCGGGAATGCGCGACGTTGTTGGCGCGATTGGGGCAGTTGACCCCAAAAGCGCTATGTCAATGGCCGGCGATGTTCTGTCGAAAATGTACACGCCGGGCAAAAAGCCATCGATGGTACAAGAGTACGAGTACGCGCGCGCGAACGGTTACGGCGGCACATTCGAAGATTATGTGCAGTTCAAGGGCTCGTCCGCTGCGCCAAAAACCTATGGGACGATCCCTCCCGGCTACAGAATGGTTAGGGACGCCCAAGGGCGGCCGATGAGGCTCGAAGTTATTCCTGGAGGTCCAGCGGCCGCGGCGGAAGAAGCCGCTAGGCGAGCAGCAACAACGGGCCTGGTAACGCAAGCGCAAACCGCACGATTTGTTTTGGATACCGCTGACCAAATTTTGAATATATTCGAGGGTACCGACATGCCCGTCACTGGCCTCGTTTCGGTACCTTTGGGGGCATTCCCCAGCTTACCGGCTGGCCGAATTAGAACCTTGGTCGCGCAACTGAAAAGCCCAATCGCATTGGGCGCCCTCAAACGCCTCAAAGATAGCTCAGCAACCGGCGCCTCTGGGTTTGGCGCTTTGAACACGGCTGAACTGGAATTGTTGATTAGTGATATGGGAAACCTCGATCCTAACACGACAGCCCCTGATATTTTCCAGGCAAACGTAAGACGGATCCGTTCGCGGTATCAGCGAGTGATCGACGATATCAAGAAAGAAGTATCCCCAGAACAAATTCGCAAACTAAATCTTGGACCTCTTCTCGGTACGACAGCCACCTCGTCTGGAAAAAAACGAAAGCGGTGGAACAACACAACACAACAGCTTGAAGAAGTAGACAACTGATGGCTGATCCTAAAATCGTTTTAGCGCCGGACGGCATTACGGAGATAGAGTTCCCGGCAAATATGCCGGACGACGCCATCGCAAAAATTATGGCGGAACAGTTCCCGCCGACGAATTATGCGGAAATGGCTGCGGCGCTGTCGCCCATCGATCTGTCGATTGCGCGAGGAAAAGACAACGCCTTCGGCGCGTACCTGCGTAAAGAGGCGCAAAAGCCGCGACCTGGTGAAAGCGAAGAGGCGCGATTCCGCAGACTCTATGGTGGGCTTTCACGCCCACAAGTCGGCGGTCTGGAAAGTGCCAACCGCGCGTCTTTGCAGGGCATGACTTTTGGCGGCGGCGACGAACTTGTCGCGGGCGGTGCGGCGGGATTAAACCGCCTTCTGGGGAAAGACCCCGGTCGTTCTTATGGGGAACTCTACGACGCCTATCTTGCAAGGGAACGGGCAAAAATAGACGAGTACCGGCGCGTCAATCCGGTCATGGCTTATGGCAATGAAATCGCGGGCGGCGCGCTGACGTCGGCTGTGGCGCCTCCCATACGCGCAGGCGGCAAGCTATTGAGCAATACGCTTACCGGCGGCACGCAGGGTGGCGTGTACGGCTTTTTGAGCGGTGAGGGTGAAGATAGATTGCCGTCAGGCGGCATTGGCGGGGTTGTAGGCGGGACAATCGGCGCGGCAGGTGTTCCTCTCGCAGACCTTATATCTCGCGCATACCGGAGCCTATTTGGCACAAGTAAGGCAGCCCGAGAGGCGGGTATGTCTCGCCCCGCTTACGAAACAATGCGCAACGTAATGGCCGCCGATGACAGCCTGCAAGCTGGTACGCAAAACATCGCCCGCGGCGGCCCGGACGCTATGGTCGCCGACGCTGGACCGGGCGCGCAGGCGTTGCTGGACGTATCAATGCAGCGTCTGGGGCCGGGAGGACGTGTTGCGCGCGAGGCGGTCGAAAGCCGCGCCGCTGGTGCCAGAGGCCGCTTGATGAATGTCATGGACGATGTTTTGGGCGAGCCAGTCGGCGTGCGGACACAAGCGCGAGCGGTATCCCAAAGCACTCGCGGAGCGCGAGATGACGCCTATCGCGAGGCGTACACCACGTCAATTGATTATTCGTCGCAGGCTGGGCGGGCCATAGAAGATGTATTCAGTCGCGTGCCGAAACGAATTATGGACAAGGCGATACAAGACGCGAATGACATGATCCGAATGTCGCCGGATCCGCTCATAAAACAAACCCGACAGATCATCGCAGAAGTAGGTGACGATGGCGTGGTGAAGTTCAACGAACTGCCAAATGTCATCCAACTTGATTACATTAAGCGCGCGTTGGGTGAAATCTCTGCCGACGCGAAGGATAATTTCGGAAGGCTAACCGGGTTAGGTAGTCGCGTCGGCAACTTGGCAAAAGACCTGCGGGACGCGATCCGCGACGCCGTACCGAGTTACGGTCGAGCGTTGGAAGTCTCCGCAGACAAGATTGAGCGCGACGAGGCAATTAGGCTGGGGCAACGTATTTTCCGGCCCAACACAACGCGCGAAGAGGTTGCGCAGGAAGTTTCTCGGATGACGCCGTCTGCGCGTCGCGAGTTGTTGCTTTCGATGCGCTCATATATTGATGAGCAGGTCGCGAATGTCAAAGCCGCGGTTTCCGACAATAACTTGGACGCGCGAGAGGCGGCAGATGTCGTTAAGCGTTTGTCGAGCCGCGCGATCCGCGAAAAGTTGGAAGTGGCAATCGGTAACCCGCAAAAGGCTGCGCAGCTTGTTGATGAACTAGAAGTCGCAGCACAGTCTCTGGGTGTGCGGGCGAGCGTCGCGCAAAATTCAAAAACGTTTCCGCGCCAAGCGCTTGATGAAACTGTGCAGTCAATCACCAAGGCTGGCCCGGTAGGGCAGTTGTTGGAAGGCAGCCCAGTGCAAAGCGCGCGTTCCGTTCTTCGATCCTTAACTGGCCGCAGCGCCGCAGATCAGGACCGGCAGATACAGGCTATTTACACGGAAATTGCAAAGGCACTGACCGGGCCGCGTGGAAAAGACGCGATCAAGTTCATCCAAGAGCTTGAGCGTTCAGCAAATAAACTTGCGCCGCAAGAGGCAGCAATCAGACGATTGGTCAGAAGTCTGACTGCCCGAAGCGCGGCGATATCGCAGCCACCCCTGCAAAACCGATAACCTTAAAACCACCCCGCCGCCGGCGGGGTTTTTTGTGAGGAAAATATGCCAAAAGTTTCATGGAACGATTACTCGGCCACCGCTGCCAGCAATACCGACGTTGACTCAGTCAACATTGATGAGGGCTGCGCGCCGAGCGGCATCAATAACGCGATCCGCGAGTTGATGGCTCATACAGCCGACGTGGTTGCCGGCACCACCGCGCTGTCGAGCATCAACATCGACGGCGGATCGATCACCGGCATTACGGACCTTGCGGTCGCTGACGGTGGCACGGGCGCCAGCGATTCGGCAACCGCTAGGACAAACCTGGGCGTGGCTATCGGCACGGACGTGCAGGCGTTCGATGCAGACAACGCCGTCACCGATGCAGCACAGACGTTCACGGTGAGCCAGCGTGGAACTATCTCTGTCGATAATGATTTGTCGTTTGATATCGGCGACACCGGAACGAATAACTGGAAGTGTACTCCGACGGGCACCGGCACTCTGACTTTTACCAACCACACCGCTGGTCAGTCGGGCAATATCCTCCTGGACAACTCCGGCGGTCACGCGATCAGCTTGGCGGCGACGACGAAGGGTGACGCTAACTTGGCTAGCACGATCAGCACCGCTGGCACCTATTGGCTCAGTTACTACGACGACGGAACGAACGCATATGTCGTCACCAGCGCGGTGTTTGCCTGATGTCGATTATCCAAGGCACATCTAAAACGTCTGCGGCTGGCGGGCATACCATCGAGCAGGCCATCCGGTTTAATGACAATGACTCGGCGTATCTGGAAAAAACCTTTGCCAGTGCTGGAAATAGGCAGATATGGACTTGGAGCGCTTGGATTAAATTATCCGGAAGCACTGCACGGCAAATTATTTTTGGTGCAGCGGGTGGCCCTAGTTATATCTCTATTAATGAAAACGCCACTGGTTCAGCCTTTTTCAATCTTTATAATGCTGGCTGGTATTGGGAAACGGCTGCAAAATATAGAGACCCATCAGCGTGGTATCATTTGGTTTGGGCATTTGACACTACCAATGCAACTGCCGATAACAGAATGCGGTTTTATGTTAATGGTTCAGAAGTAACTGACTATTCAACTAAACACGCAACTGGTTCTCAAAATGCAAGCGGCGACATAAACAATAACGTCGCGCATCGTCTTGGTCGTCACCCATCAACTACTCACTATTATGACGGCTATCTCGCAGAAATTAACTTTGTTGATGGTCAGCAGTTAGCACCCACAGACTTCGGTGAAACCAACAGCACCACTGGACAGTGGGTGCCGGTGCGTTACACTGGGGCTTATGGAGCCAATGGCTTTCATATCACAGGCGCTGACAGTGCTGACTTAGGTGCAGACGCCACCGTCAACGGGAATGATTGGACCAGCAATGGCCTATCTAGCGACGATGCCGTACTCGACTCGCCCACTGATAACTTCTGCACCCTAAATCCACTTGACGGCGCAGGTACGCTTTCTGACGGCAATCTTGTAAATGCTGCGCCAAGTGCTAGTTTTGTTAATCGCAGGATGACATTTGGAGTGCCAAGCTCAGGTAAGTGGGCTTTCCGTGTAAAAAAATCAGCTAACAATTTTATGGTTGGGGTTATTGCTCCGCAGCAAACTGACGGTGATCCTGATCAAAATAATATTGATGCTCTTTATTATTACGACAAGGGCGGTACAAGTTCCGGCGATCTACAAACACGACGAACTGGAGCACTGGTTGTTGAAACAACTAATCCACCAGCCGGTATCGCTGCCGACACCTTCATGGAGGTGCTTATTGATAAAGATAACAATCGGCTTGGAGTTGTCATCGGCGGCACAGCTTACATAGCGGTAGACGCTGGCGTTGCTATTCAAGACACGATGACACAAATCTTTGTTGCTACGGCAAGTTCCACAGCTACCGTCGATTTTGGTCAGTCAGGATTTACACCAAGCCAAACGGGCTACAAGGCTTTAAGCACCGCCAACCTACCCGACCCAACCATTGCCGATCCTTCGGCGTACTTCCAGACAACGCTGTACACCGGCAATGCTTCTACTCAAGAAGTGAATCAATCTGGCAACTCGACATTTGAGCCGGGACTTGTCTGGATTAAAACTCGTAGCAATGCGGCATCTCATGCACTTTTCGATCAAGTAAGGGGTGTTAATAAGCAACTACGTTCTGACAGCAGTGGTGCTGAATATACGGTATACAGTGACTTGCTGACTGCTTTTGATGCTGACGGCTTTACTCTTGGGGCAGACGCTACAGTTAATAACGTTAATGTAAACACATACACCTATGCTGCTTGGCAATGGGCGGCAGACGGCACCACCGGCAGCAGCAACACTGATGGCAGCATCACGTCAACGGTGTCGGCTGGAACAAGCGGCTTCAGTATAGTTTCATACACTGGCACAGGTGCTAACGCTACTGTCGGTCATGGGCTAGGTGTTGCACCACAGATGATTATAATAAAAAACCGGCCAGATGCAGACAACTGGATTGTTTACCATGAAGCGATGGGAGCAACTAAAGGTCTAACTCTTAACTCTACTGCGGCTGCGACTACAGCCAGTACATTTTGGAATAACACAGCACCTACGTCTTCTGTGTTTAGTATTGGGAGCGGTGGGGGAACTAATGGTTCTGGCGATGCTCAAATTGCCTATTGTTTCGCAGAAGTAGAAGGCTTTAGTAAATTTATATCATACGAAGGTAACGCTAGTACTGATGGACCATTTATACATTGTGGATTTCGTCCGTCATTCGTTCTGATTAAAAATATAGATGCAGCCGAAGACTGGTGGATTCAAGACGCCGCAAGAGAACCATTTAACGGTGGAAACATGGCTCGTATTGCGCCAAACAGCAGCGCCGCTGAAGCTGACAATGTTGCTTGGTTCGATTTTGTCAGTAACGGACTGAAGGTCAGATACAACGCTGGCGGAATCAACAGTTCTGGCACACATATTGTAATGGCATTCGCCGAATCACCTTTCAAAACAGCAACAGCCCGATAGGAGGCACACATGACATCAATTTTCAAATGCTGCCACGGGCAGACCATCCGACCGGGCAAGGCGTGGACCGATCAGAACGGCATCACGCATCCGGCAAGCTGGCACACCTACAGCGCAGAGCGTAAAGCAGAGCTTGGTATTACCGAGATCGTGCAGCAACCTGCGCCTGATAGCCGGTTGTACAACTGGAGTTACAACGACGACGGCACGGTTAACAGCACAGCTAAGCCGCTGGACGACGTAAACGAAGTAGACGACAACGGCGATCCGATCATGGAAGACGGTGTTCAAGTCGTCACGCCAGGCGTCAAGTCGAACCTGATTGCCGAAGTCAAAGCACAGCAGGGCGCACTGCTAGCCGAGACTGACTGGGCTGTGATCCGTAACGCTGACACCGGCGATGCAATCCCGGCGAACATTGCAACGTACCGTGCAGCTATCCGGTCCAAGGCCACTGAGATGGAGACGGCTATCACTGCCGCCGCTGACACTGATGCAGTAGCTGCGTTGTTCCTGACGTACACGCTGGAAGACGATGGCACGACGACGAAGTCTGGCGTCCTGTACGATTGGCCGGAACTCGCATGATCGCTCGCGCCTTCGCGCTGTATTTGCTGGCCGTCATTTTGACGGCTTTTTTTGTGCCTGCCGCGCACTCACACGAACTGCCGTGCCTGCCGAAAAATGCTGCCGCCACGTTTGAGCCGCCTGAAAATCTGCGTGGCTACGGCACGACCGACGAGGGGCTGGTGAAGTTGTCCGTGAGTAGTTCAGGCGCATGGATGCTTACGTTCTCGCCGCCCAAGATGGACGGAGCGGTCTGCATCGTCTGGCTTGGCGAAAACTGGCAATTCGTTGCGGCGGGCAGTCGCAGGGCGGAACGCAATGACTGAAGACGTCAAAAACGTCGCTGATGTTTCGAGCCTGTTCATCGCATGGGCTGCGCTTGTCGAATGGCTACCGGCGCTGGCCGCGCTGATGTCGATCATCTGGACCGGCATTCGAATATACGAGTGGTGGCGCAAGAGGGCGCGCTGAGATGGACGGCGCGATAGACATCAGGTTGGTGGTCACGCTGTTGGGGGTCGCGGCGAGTGTCTTCGGCGGGGCGGCTATAGCCAAGCTACAGATAAAGCAGTTGACCGAGGAAACGAAAAGCTTGCTCAAGGACATTCGCTCTTTGGATGCGCGTTACGACAAGCTTCATACGCTGACCGAGACACAAGAACAGCGCATCGACATCTTGGCGAAGATGAACTCCCCGGAGAACCTGCGCCGCGACCACATGACGCTTGCTGAGATGATGGCTCAAATCGCGCAGCTTCGGAAAGAGATGGATCACCAACTTCACATTCACAACTCAAAGCACATCCCTGTAGCCAGCGAGAGGAAAGCCGAATGAATAACGATCACGAAATCATCCGAACATGAATAACGATTACCGAACCTGAATAACGATTACGAAATCATTCAAACATGAATAACGATTACAAAATCAGCCGAGACATCGACGCGATGGGTGTTGAAGGGATGGAGGCAAGAAAATGATCCAAGCCTTGCTGCCTAGCATATTACCGGCGGTCACCGACATCGTCGGCCGGTTTTTGCCTGAGAACGCCGAAGAGCGCGCGAAGGCGGAGCGCGCAATCAAAGCCAGCCTGACGGAACACCTCGCTAAGGTCGATCTCGCGCAAATCGAGGTGAACAAAGAAGAGGCGAAGGGCAACTGGTTTCAGTCCAGTTGGCGTCCCCTGACGGGCTGGACCTGCGCGGCATCGCTGGCGTGGACGTATTTGTTCCAGCCGATGGCGTCGTTCGTATTGGCGCAGACCGGCCACCTGGTCGAACTGCCGACGCTGGATATGAGCCAGATGATGCCGATACTTTTGGGCATGCTCGGGCTGGGTTCGCTGAGAAGCTGGGAGCGCACGAAGGGAGTAGGGAAGTGATCAGCGATAACCTGATCGACAGCATCAAGCGCCACGAAGGGTTTTCGGCGACCGCGTACCGCTGCCCCACAGGGCGCCTCACGATCGGATATGGCCGGTGCGTGGACCCCGACGAGCAGGGGACGGGGATCACTGAAGAAGAAGCCGAAGACCTGCTCGCGAACGATCTCGTCAAGTTTGAAGCCGCAGCGCGCCGTGTCGTCGGCGACAACATCTGGTCGCTTCTCAACCAGGTACGCCGCGAGGCGCTGATTGAGATGGCATTCAATATGGGCGCCGGCAACCTCGCGAAGTTCCAGCGCATGATCAACGGGCTGATGGCGGAGGACTATGAGGGCGCCGCTACTCAGGCGCTAGATAGCCGGTGGGCTGAACAAGTCGGCAAGCGGGCCGACCGGATTGCGGAACGGATCCGCACCGGCGAGTATGCCTGACCAGCGTTTAATCGACGGCGACGTATGTGAGTTGATTTGCGCCGAGCATTTTATGCGTCAGGGATATTGGGTTTTTCCGGCGTCGCAAGGTAGCAGCCCGATCGACTTAATCATCGTGAACGAAGACGGCGCGCGATTGATCCAAGTTAAAAAGGATGCGGGCAGGACGAACCCTGGTCGCAATCGCAGCGCGCGGATACACCGGCCACGATCTGAACTGCAAAAGGCGCTGAATGTCGAAATGGTCTACGTCGATCCTATCGAACGCACGGTGTTCGTGACCGATCACAATTTCCACGCCAACCGAAAGCGACCCACTGAATCGAACGACCCGCTGCCAAAAATTTAATGTAAAATTTTCTCATTGCGTGTTCGCTTTTGTCACTGTAGAACGATTCTTGATTTTGGAATTGAGGCTTACACGCTAAACCTTTGTTTTTAAATGAACCTTGGACGGTACTGATACGCACTTTTAATCAGTGGGTCCCAGGTTCGAGTCCTGGTGGGCGCACCATTTAAAAACAAACACTTAGCGGTGTTTCTAGAACCCCTCGATTTTTAAATCGGGGGGTTTTTGGCGTTTTAGTGCCAAAAATTTTTCCCTCAAAATAATCAGTGGGTCAGAAAGTTATTTTTTGATCTTGTAACGTAACATTCTGTTACTATATGTAATGACGAAGGGTGACCCACTGACGGGGACCCCGCAGATCGAGGAGAGAGACGATGGGATGGATACCAGCAACCGCAGGGTTTCAGCTCGACGAAGAGATTATAGACCCGGCAACCGGCGAAACGTGGATCGTGCTGAACGTCGGCACAGTTTTTGAGGACGCCACGTTTCTGCACCTGATGCACCCGATCAAAAAGCACAATGGTTTGAAAAGGGATACGCCGGTGCAAAAGGCTTGCCTGGTGAATCGGACGACGGGCGAACACACAAAAGCGCCGTGGTGATTAACAGCCGGGGCTTCGGCCCCGGCATCAAGGAGAGAGAGATGACCTACGACATCATCGACGCCCGCCCAGTCGGCCGTGACAAGGCCAAGATTGCGCTGTGCAAAACGGGCAACAGCTACACGCCGTTTGCCACCTGGTACTTACGCGACGACGGCCTCGCGCTGTCGGGCGATTACTTCCAAAATTTTGACGAGGCTGTGGACGGCTACCGCGAGCGGTGCCGTCAGCATCGCTGCGGATAGGAGAGAGACATGAAAAAATCAGACAAAATCACAAAGGTGAAAAAAGGCTGGGCCGTCGATACGCGCAGCATCGGAGGCGGGCGCGAAATCGTCGGCAGTCGTGACGAGGCGCTGGACGTTCGCGACCAAGCGTTCGCTGACCATCAGAACGGCGAGTACATCCCGCGGACAAAGAACCCGCGCGTATGTGACGTCGCGGAGGCTTTTATAAATTACGTCCGGGCGAAGCCGGACGCGACCGAAGACAAGACGCGGACGCACCGTCGCAACTTGCAATTTATATTCGACAACGTGTCCGAGCTGCGGCAGCGCAAGGTGATGGACGTCACTGTCGCCTACATTGAGATGGAAATCATCCCGGCCATTTTTGTGCAAACTCACAGCACCGGGCTGAACCGCTTCAACACGTTGCGGCAGTTGTTGAAGTACGCGGTGAAAAACAATTGGGCGCGGACAAACCCGTGCCGCGACGTTGACCTGCCGAAGCGCAAGATCGAACACAACCCGCCGCCGCGTATCAGCCGCGCGGACATCCGGCGGATTATCGAACACGCTGGTGACTATGCGTTGCGGATCAAGTTCGGTGCCGCGACCGGCGTCCGAGCTGGCGAGCAGGTGGCCTGTGGGTGGGATAACCTTGACCTGGACGGTGCAGTGTACACGGTGACACACGCGCGTGATCGTTCGGGTGGGTTGGGAACTGTCAAAACAAAAGCGGGCATCCGATCGATCCCGTTGCCGGCGCCGCTGGTGCAGGATCTCAAAGAGTGGAAGCTGGCCCAACCGCTGGAGCAGCGGACGCGCGGGCTGGTATTCCCAACGCTCGCTGGGAACATGGCCGACGTGAACAACTGGCGTAAGCGCGGCTTGCACACGGCTTGCGTTGCCGCAGGCATTGAGCCGATCCGGTGGCATGATTTGCGTCATTTCTATGCGAGTGTTTTACTTTTCGAAACGGACTACACCGACGCGCAAATCACACAGTTTCTCGGACACACGTCCATCGATTTTACGCGGAAGCAGTACGCACATTGGTTGTCTGATCCACGGCGCGACAAGACGCTGGCAGACAAGATGACCGCAGCGTTTGACATATAGGGAGAGAGAGCATGGCTAAAAAAATTCCGAGCGTGCAGGGCAACATAAACTGGGAC
>Ga0208162_1000148_pt1 | contig 38277 bp, 45 predicted proteins | sample CB_VirMetaG_4_FD_184539 | JGI IMG/M metagenome (GOLD analysis project Ga0208162, IMG submission 184539) | Freshwater to marine saline gradient viral communities from Chesapeake Bay - CB_1508_1M Viral MetaG (SPAdes) (version 4) | ecosystem: Environmental > Aquatic > Marine > Coastal | place: USA... | reverse complement strand
GCGTCTGGTCGAGTGCCAGTCCGACGATACCAGCAACATTTTCGCCAACGACCCAAGCAGGTCTTTCGAGTGCAATAACTCGCAGCATTTCCGGCCAGAGGTAACGGTCATCTGCTTTGCTTTTTTTGCTTCCCGGCAACGGAAAACGGCTGACAGGGGAACCCTCCGGTGATGATGTCGCATCCGACTGGCTCTTTAATGTCTCTGATGTCGTCGATGATTGGGACGTTGGGCCAGTGTCTTCCCAGAACTCGCTTTGCATATTTGTCTTTCTCGCAGAAACCAACGGTCTCCCAACCCATCCATTGAGCTGCCAGGGCAAACCCGCCGATTCCGCTAAATAAATCTAAGTGTCTCATTTTAATAAATGGGGGACGCACTCGCGCCCCCCGCACGCGTTTCATGACTGTCAAATCGAGAAAGAAGAAAACCAGTCATTGACGCATGTTCGCTTCATGCGAAATCTCCTCTGGTTGCCGCAAAGAACGTGTCGCAGTTGGTTATCACTAACCACTCACCGTGATCCTCTCGCCATGCGACAGCCCAGTATTCAGCTCCATACCGACCGGCATCCGATTTGGCCTGTGCGACCGCGTCTCGGATACTCAGTCGGTTGGTGCGCTTGACCTCCCAGTGGATAGGGAGCGAGGGACAATGGACATCAGGGCTTGGACTGCCGTCTGCGGTTTGTGCGCTGTATTGCGCCCCACGCCTGGCGTCTGAGTATCCATGATATTGGAGCACTCCAGCCCATTCGCGCTCCCCCCGCTTCCCTTTGTTCCGGGAGTGAACCATCCTCAACCCCAGGGAATGTCGTCGTCGTTGTTAGCTTGACTGGGAGCAGGTCCAACCAGGGTCTTCTTGGTCACCGTGATAGAGATGACTTTCTCGTTGGTGCCCTCCTCTTGTTTGATCCAACCGGCTATGTCCACTCGATCTCCCTTTTTGAGATCTTCTAGAACTTCGCAGTTGCTCACCGACAATGGTGGTCGCTTGGTTGGGTTTCCGTTTTCGTCATGGGTCTCGTTTTTAAACAATCGACCCCCAGTTACTTTTGTGTATTGGTGTGGCATTAGTTTTTCTTTTTGGTTAGCACTTGCGTTGATTCACCCGGCGTGATGAATTCTCCAGTCAACTCCTCGCCGGTTCGGAGCTGATGCATGGCTTGAAGAGCTGACAGCTTTACTGTGCAGCACTTGAGAAAGTCGTCGGCAGATAGTCTCTTCTTTAAAGATTTCCAAGCCTCTAGAGTGTCTACTTTTGAAGAGCCCTTTCGGGTGTAAAACCGGTAGCCTGGCACTTCAGTTCCAGCGGCACTCAGCTCTTTGACTTTGGCTTTTACTTTCTCATGCATCTTTGAGAGCAGGTCCAAATCATCATCGAGCTCCCTGAGAGCAGCTGGTGAGTTCCACACTGAGCTCCAGTCGGTTTGCCAAGTGCGAATCAACACCCCCTGCACTTTCCCGCAGGTCTCATAGAGTTTGCACCTACTACACTGCACCCCGGTTGCCCTCTGCCCAGACTGTCGGTGTTGGAAAAGTTTCTTAACTTCGTTTAACACCTGGGCGCGGCTAAATTCATAGGATTTGATCTCGCGCCTGTCCCAGTAGATGAAGTGAAGCTTGGCCTGCTTAATGGCAGTGTCCTCCTGCATGATTGCGTATGCATAGCCAACCAGCTGGATCCACTGTTCATCGTTACCCTGGCCAGATTTACCGTCACAAATCACGATGGTCTCAGGGTTCTCATACCAACAGGCATCGAGGTAACCGAAATACTCTGGCGCTTCACTCTCGATCCGGCGTTCCCACTCGATGTCAGCTGCACCTGCTAACTCATCTACCTGACCAACTGCCCATGCAGCATGAGCCACTTCCTCTGGATCAGCGTCCCCATCGATTGCCTCGTCAGTTCCAAGCAGCTCCCAGTATTTGTGAATCCTGGTGCCTCGTTCAGCAGCTGGGCTGCTACCCCCGGTTGCCTCGTAGTCTGAGCACCTCAGCCAGTCAGGCCATTTGCTACACCCGTTAGGGTGATGTTGTCTTTCCTCACTCATAGATCTCCCAAATCGAACTGAGGCTTGTTACCAGGGACTTTTCTGGCTTGCCCGACAGGTTTGGTCCTGGTGGGCACCGGGTTGGATGGTATCGCACTTGCGTTGGCATCATCATCCTCCTCCGCGGCTATCCCCAATGCAGATTGCAATGCATACCGACGTGCGTATGTCAGGGTCGATCCGACTTTCTGAGGGTTAGTGGTATCGCATGGCAGTTCAATTGTGTCTTGAATGATAGCCCCTGCTTTGTGGCCAATCAGAGTTTTAACCCTCACGCCATTCTCTGAAGTTGAAGTCCATTGGGTGATGCCGATGCCTACGGAAGCGAAAACCGGCAGTGTAGATTTGAGGATGTCGTCCAGGGTCGCATACTTCGTCCGGAAATGTGGATTGCGCCCATTCTTTGGCACCGGTCCCAATTTGCTTTGAGCTTGGGCAATCGCTTCCCATAGGGCGCTCACTTTCTCTGCATCTGTTAATGGTTCGCTCATCGTTGAATTCCTGCTTCGTCGTCGTCATTTGTTCTCACTCCTGCCAGGACGCATCCGAGGAGTAGTCCTGCTCCGATGATGAGTCCGATAAGTCCCCATCCGCTTTGGTCTGTTTGTAATAGTTCCATATTCGTTGGAATGTTTGTGTCTCGTGTTCGCCCGGTCTTTTCAGCTGCTGAAGCTTTTCATAAGCCCAGCTGTCGATGAAAACCGGCTCGTTTAATTCGTATTCACTCACGGTGTTAAACGGTGTTGATAACTTGTTGTTAAACTGTTGATATTGCAAGTAGATTTTTTATGAATGTTTCTTTACACCTGTTGACAGACTGTTAACATTGTAGTCGTTTTCATTAGGAAACATTGACGTTTATGCCAAATTCTAGAGATCCAAATAAATCAATGCTCGGCCTCTGGCTCGACAATGATTTAAAGAAAGAAATCAAGTATTATGCTGACGAGGAAAACCGCAATGTCAGCAACATGATCGAGACAGTTATCAAGCGATGGTTGAAGAGTAAACGGAGGGGTGCGACATTGCCTGACCAATGGTAATGTTTTTTGGGAGTTTTTCTGCCCACCAACTGCTTGGAAATTGTTTTAACTCTCCAGCATAGGCAAACCATTGAGGGTAACCGTTCCCGGCAAGTCTCCTGGTTATTTTGCGGCCTGGCAACCATCCTAGGTAGGCCACTGGACGCCTACCGGTAGCTAGGACGTAGATCAGGTCTGGATCTAAGTATTTGCCGCTGACAATCAGCTTATCCCCTCGCCGGTTCCATTTGACCTCGATGTTCGGAGGCACGTCAGGAACCCCTCTCAGGCCGCTTAGGAAGCCATTTCCCACCGCTAGGTTCATCCCGGCCTCAGCCAGGTATGCAATGGTTCTGATCTCTAGGCGCTCCTCAAATGATTGAGAGTCAAAGCGACTGCTGACCGGGCTCGGCTTGCAGAGGTCCGGATTAGTGAGAGCAGCCAGATAGCAGCTGGTCACCTGGCCTGGGGTTGGTTGGTAGGTCACCATAAAATAGGGGCCGAGAGGTGGGTGCCCCCTCAGCCCCGTATCCAACATATGAACATTAACAACTATCACTGGTGTTATACGGTGTAAGTTGCTTCATGCCAAGATTTTTATCTCCACGGGTTTGGCATCGACGATGTCAGCGTAGTATTTGCTGGTGATCTCCGGGGAGTGGTGCCCCAGGTACTTTTGAGCATGAAAAATCCCCAGCTGAGTGGCCACGTTTGCGCCGTAGTATTTTCTAAGCTCATGAAACGATTTGCTGCCAGTGATACCGCAGTCTCGGATGATCTTGGCAACCTCATCAGGAAGTGTTCTGTACCGCGCCGTGTAGGGGCCAGGAACAATATATTCACCGTCGAACTGGTATTCACGCAGTCGCCTGACTTGAGATTGCGAAAGCGGAACCAGGCGCGACTTGCCACTTTTGGTCTGGAAGTCACCATCCGACTGAACCAATATCCCGGACTCAGTAAGCCAGCTCCATTTAGCAGCTGCCACTTCACTCCGCCTCAGACCAGCATGTAGCGAGAGGTAGTAGGTCAACCAGGCACCGTAGTTCTCATCCTCGAGCGCATCGCATCGACGTATGGCCTCAGCAATCTTTTCTTTCTTGTCGGCTACCGTGTATTGAACAGACGGTGCTTTGAGGGATCGCACCCTCTTGAATGACGTGACGTGATCCGGGATTTTGTCGTAGGTATCTAGGAGTCTTTCGGAGTAGAGGCACTTAACAGATCGCAGGATCGTGTTGGTGCTCCTGGCAACTCTGGGGCGATCCTCTGGCTCAACATCAGCGAGCCTCAGCTGCTGGAACCGAATGGCTGATTGTTTGGTGAAAGCCTGCTTGGCCGGCGTGTCCAGATTGTACCCTAGCAGCTTGCAGTAGCTCTTAACAAACGAGATCACGCCTCGTTTGGTCTTGTCCCTGGATTCCGTGTTGAAATCGAGGTAGTGCTCAATGGCGCTGCGGACACTGTTGCCCTTGGTGCGTTGCTCTTGGACTTTTTTCGTGAGCCTGCCTGGTGCGATTTCCCAGGCATCGTTTTTATCTGAAGTGCCCGTAGACACTGTGTACACTGTACCCAAAAAACAGGTCTTTGCGTAGTACTTGGAACCTCGCTTAAATAGCGTGACTTTTTTGATGTTCATGTTCTTGCAGTTGTTGGACTTACACTGCAAGTGACAGAGGGAAGAAGTGGTACACCCGTAGGGAGTCGAACCCCAAACCTTCTGATCCGTAGTCCGTTCGACTACCACTTGCAGTGATTTATAAGTAACCCACTATTAACAGGCTGTCAACAGGGGAGCATCACGGTGTTGAGAAAATTTGGACACAAAAAAACCGAGGCTTAACCTCGGCTGCTTTTAATCTACTCCCAATGTTGGGCGACCATATACCCACTGCACAAAAACTGACCTCCATGCTTATCCTCAATGATCATCGCCTGTCCGGGACAGATCTCAATCAGCGTGTATTCTTTACCGTCAATGCGAACTGTATCCCCAGGCTTCATACCGCACCCTCCTCGCGGTTCTCAATCTGTTCATTGACAAGATGGGAGAGGTGGATGCGTAGGATCGAAAACGCCAACTTGGTAGCATATGTGTCGTAGTCTAGGTACTCTCCCATTTTCAGCTCTTCAACCTCATCCTGGGCATCGTCGTATAGGCTCGGATCCCATTTGCGAACCAAGTGAACTAGGTCGTGAGCTTTGCTGTAATAGCAGACGTACTGAGAAGAGTCAGCGCATTCCCAAACAAGCTCTTCAGCTCTCTCCCTGTCTGTAGTCTCGTCAAGAATGTCTTTTGCGATGCCCTCAACGTAATCAAGGTATTCAATGTGATTTTCCATGTTTTGTTCTTTCTGTTGTTGGATTGGTGTTGTTTATCTGTACGGGTGTTAAAGTACGTTAAACACCTGGAGATGTCAACAGGATATCAACAGTTTCTTCCGTTGGATCAGGACACAAAAAAACCGGGGTCTCCCCCGGCTTGCTTAGAAAGTGAGTTGGCTATTCTTCAGCCTGCTCGGGCTCCTCAGCCATGCTCTTTTGAATGACGTTGAAGACCCCAATCATATCGGTGCTCTTGAAGATGCCTCCATTTTTATAGAGAACTCCCATGTCATCGAACTGCTTGTTCAATGCTGCAATTTGCTGCTTGGGTGGTATCTTATTGAACTCTTCTCTTGTCATTGCTTTGCTTTCTTCTTGGCTGCTGCTTTGTCTTTCTTGGCTTTGTCAGCAGCTATCTCAGACTTACGCTTCTTGACCTGGCCCTTGCTGAGCCATGGCGACTTGTTCTTAATCTCGCGATCAAGAATCGTACGATACTTATTGAGCGTTTCCTTTTTAGTCAACTCTTTTGAAACGGGTATTTCTGCGACCATCTTCTTGAGCTCTTTCTTAATGTCGTCAGCTTGCTCAATTGGCAGTGCGCCATCCATAACTGCCAGATCCACTCTTGAACCTAGCTCGGTTCCAAAGTTTTCTTTGTCTTTACTTACCCTAAACGACTCAACCCTGCCGGGAAGCCTCCTGGCATACTCAACACGATCAACTGCCTGATTGACTGGACCAGCCCCTCCTGCTTTTACGCGCCCCCTGGCTTCGTTCAGTTTCCGTTTTGCGTAGCTCATGACCAGCCTAGCAAGCTCTGGATTGTTGCCCTCAGAGGAGTCTGTTGTCGGGCTATCTTTAACGTCCTCTGGGCGTGTATATGTTTCAACGACCACCTCTTCGACGACAAATTCTGGCACGTCATACTTGGCAGCAATCTCTCTTATCTTGTCCGCATTGACTGATATCTCAGCCCTCATGTTCCCGTTGTAGAAGTGATCTCCAATGAAGATACCGTCCGGGGTTTCGGTGTACCCGGTTAGGAACGGATTTCCGGTTTCGTCCATGAGACTCGCCAGCTCACCGTAGAACTCTTTAACCTGCTCAGAAGACATATGCCGAGTGTCAAACTGGATCGCAGTGTTGAACTTCTCGCCTGACATCGTTTCCTGGAGCGTTGGTCGCCTGATTAGGTTTCCTCCCTCCTGGTCCCATGCTTTCGTCAGTGCCTGCATGATGGTTCTGTTTAGAGCAGGTTCACCCCTCAGGAGGATGCTCATGTTGGGAGATGTCTGAACATCCCCGGTATCGAGTCTAAACGCACCAAACCCAGTCACCACCCCGGATATGGACACATCCACACCCATCCCATCGACTATAGACTGCAAGCCATCAGCAAGCCCGTCAGCAACTGCCTGAGTCATCGCTTCAACACCCGCAATGTCTTGGATGTTTTGGATCTTCCTGGCAGTCGGAGTGGTACCCTCAGAGGTCACCTCGATTGGGATTGATTGCTCTGATGTTGCGTTGTATGTCTCCTGGATTACGCGAAATGCAGTGGCTGCTTTTTCGTTGATATTTTCACCCAGATCTTCACCAGCTGCTAACTTGTCAAAAGCATCAGCTACCTCTTTGAGCCTGTCACCAAACCTGACTAGCTCCCGGTTGCCAAGTAACGGGTTGTCGCTTTTCTCAAGTGCCCAAATGACTTCTTGAGCATTCCTGGCTTTAAATTTCTCTTTGCCCAGCTGAGCAGCAAGACCTAGATCATTGACTCGATCTGCGATCATCCCATCGATCATCTGCTGCGCGTCATAGACCGGTCCACTGCCCCCTGGAGACAATCCAGCTTCATCGTTCTTCTTGTAATACGAGAACTCTGTAGTCGGCTCGAAACCCTCTGCGACTCGATCTGCCCAGGACTCCGCGTTCCAATCGCGCCTGCCATCTATTAGCAAAGATCTGGCGTGCTGGTAGTCGAGCTCAGATATGGATTTAGGTGCCCTCTTTTTAAGCTCCCCTTTGGCGTTTGCTCGCCTGATCTCAGACTCTCTGAGTACCTCCTCAAACATCTTGCTATCAATTGTTGATTTGACTCGATGCTTTGGCACACTCCACTGATAGGCTCCCTTTTTCTTGCGATTCTTTACCGGAATGTATCCCCCCGTCGCGTAGCCCTTAGCAGCCATGTCCCACATATCGACAGTGGCAAGACCATCCAGGAACTTGGCGACTTGTGTTTCCAGCTCTGGAGTCATCTTTCCAGTGGTCAGGCCGAGTGTTTTTGCTGCCAAGTGACGAAGCTTTAAAACCTCGCGGCGACGTTCGCTAGGAGTCAGATCTTGATCGGCAGCTGCCATCTCGATCAGGTCTGCCAGGGAATTGAGATAGAAGTTGCGAACTTTGTCGTCGGCACCAATCGCATCGTCGGACAACACGTCAAAATGCTTCCCATCTGACCAATCTTTAGCTGCTTTCTTTGCCCCTAACTGACCGGTGCCCATGCCAATCTTGTATCCAGCAGGCTGCTCCCTAATCGCCATGGTAGATCTCACCGACTTAGTTGCATTAGCGGCAACACCCGTCCTGGGTGACCCGAGCGCAAGCATCCTCAGCATCAACTCAGCTGCACTGTAGATCTGAGGCTTACCATCAGGACCGTTGACAGCAAGTGGCCTGGCAATCCTGTAGCCAACCTCTGCCATGTCCCTGTAGAAATTGGCAGCTGCAAGCGCAAACTCTGGGTTTGCTCGTATAACATTTCTGATTCTTGCTACCTGTTCTTCTACAATGTTCAACACCTCGGCATAAGTATTTGGTACGCCAGCAATGTTGCGGTTGACTACTCCCATTCTAGCGGGGAGGGCCACTGAGTTTGGATCGGGATTGTCTGGGTAGTCTGCGATGCTAAGTCCTACCTGCTTCCTGGACTTGTCTCCAACATCCATTCTGCGGATCTTGTCTTCCTGGGCTTTTGCATCCCCAGGATCAAACATCTTAACTACATCACTTGGGCTGATTGCCTGATCGTTCTTCTCGAGGATCTTGATGTCAGCATCATCAAACATCACGTAGTTAAATGACTCGCGATCTTTCTTTTTGCGGCTAGGCCCATCGAGGTACTTGATGCCTTTTACCCCGTTTGCAAGCAACGCTTCAGAAGCCATCTTATTGGCAGCTCCGTAGGTTCCGTTCTGCTCCTCATCAATCCTGTAATATTCCTCAATCGACCTGTAGATCGAAGCGCCACTGGGATCCAGTTTCTGGAAGTTTTCCCAGTTCTGAATGTTAGCGTAATTGGATCCACCAGATTGCAGGCTCTTTGAGATCTTCTCAACTGCCTGGCGCACTGGCTCGGACTGCTGGCTCAGACGCTTGTCCCATTGAAGTGCATTGCTGTCTTCTATGTTTAGATCAACTTTGTAGAGGAACCCTCGCTCATTGCCGGTGACATGTTCGTAGACCCTATCGCTCGGAGCAGTGGAGTGAGTTCTTGGTCTCTCATTACCGGGCGGGGTCCACGTCGGTGGCTCCACCCTGACAACAGTCGCCGTCCACTTACCATCTTCGGTCGCTTTGAAGTCGATGACTTTGTCATAACCACCGAAGCCTGCTGGGACGATGCTCCCAACTTCAAAGAAGCTTCTGAGCTCTTCAATTGTGTAAGAGCTACCGTCGGCAAGTTGCTTACGGTATCCCTCCCCGATGTTCCTGTCCTGAGCTGCGTATAAACCGTAACCGTAAGCTGCGTTGCCCTCTCCGGTCCCGACCATCTCAATGTCGAACCTGTCGAAGTCCGCCCCAGATCCATGGAAAGCTGGCTCAAAGAAAATGAGTCCAGGCCTGGTAGTGAACGATGCATTTTGCCCCCTGACAAATGGCTGCTCAGACAGAACTCGACTACCCCTAAATGGACGCTTGCGAACCTCGTTGCCTCCAGGCTCCAGGTTGCGCTGGATGTCTCGGTAGGCCGACTGGCTCAGAGGCATCCTGGGCATGTCAGTTGACCTGACTGCGTTGACCGCATCCAAGCGCCTGGTGCGAATGACATTATCCTGGCGCTCCGGATTCATGTCCCTCAACAGTGCGTCCTGCCTCGAGGTGTTGTTGCGCCAGTCGATGTCTTTCTTTTTAAAGCCCATGAACGCAGAAAGCACGTTAGCTTTCTTCCTGGCTGCTGCTGGATTGTCGTCCAGACCTCGAGCCAAGCCACCCTCGAATTGCTCTGGGGGATTGGTTGCGTTTTCGAGATACTGCAAGAGATCTTTCTGGAATGCTGCTCGGTCTCCGCCCCACATTTGCGTGATGTTCCCTGACCTCCTGGAATCACGCATGACTCGATTATATTTGTCGGTCAGGTGCGTGATATCGAGCCCATTGAAAGTGAAGTTCCCAGCTTTGGTGATCCGCATCGAAAATGGCACAACGTGCCTGATGGTGGATCCCAGTGCAGAGGAGTATTGAGCTTTCTGAACTGTCCTGCCGTTCTGGGTGTAGAGCCTGGGGTTGTAATCAATCTCAATCACATTCCCATTCTTCGCGGCTTCGTTGATTGTTTCCAGGTGATCCAGCAGGCGCTTTGGCATCAGATACCTGGGAGCATTCCTCAGTGCTTTTAGAGTGTCCTGGTGCAGGTAGTCCCCAGTTATCTCGCCAGTGTCAACGTCAAGCCTGACAGGCTGCTTGCCTGGGAGCTTTTCGTCATCGTTGATGACCTGATTTGAGATAGTGTCTCGGAAAAATTTAGCCCTGGCAGTCTCTTTGTCTCGAACAGCTTTCTGGCTTCCCTCGAAAACGATGTTCCCATCTGAGTCGTAGACTGCATTACCGTTCTCGTCATGTTTGACCAGAATACTAGCCTCTAAGCTCCTAGCCAATGCGCTCCCTTTGCGAATCTGATTCGCCCTGAACGATTCTCCGGATTCTCCCTCAGAAACCTCAGCCCTGGTAAGCTTTCCGTTTTTCTCTGTGACCCGGTTCTGGAAGTTGATCAGGTTGTTGATTGACGCCTCTAGAGCTGGCGAATCGTATGCGATGCGCTTGCCATCTCTGCTGTAATTCTGAACAGACAGAGCCCCAGATGGGGTGGTAGCACCAATCCAGGTTGCCATGGTTTTTGCAACTCTGGAGAACGGTCTGCCCAGTTTTTGTGCGTTTGTCTCTAGCCCAGCTTGAGTGATGTATAGAGGGTTTTTGTTTGTGAGGAATGATTCAAATACATCAGCAACAACCTCCTCTTTCATCCGGACTCGCTGCCAATAAGCAACGTCGGACTGAGGAGTTCCAGGGGTAGCGTTGTCTGCTCGACGCTGGTCCATCTTGATAATGTCTCGAACCATGCGCTTCCCTGATTCCAGCTGCTCTGGAGTGTTAGCAGACTTTATAAACCGATCCAGGTATTCTCTGTAAAACCTCTCGAGGTCGGCATCACTTATCATGCCGTTAGTTGCTTCATCACCACCCCTGCCTGGTCTGTCGAAGAGGATGCCCTCGATGTCGTCAAAAGCTCCCTGGTAAAGATCCAGACGCTTGAGCGCGTGAATGCTTTCATGGATGAGCGTTGACTTGGTCATGCGCTCGAGGTTCACCAGGACAATGGGTTTAGACCCGGCCTGCCTGGTGTTGAGCATCTGCACGCCCCTGGTTGGGCTTATGATCCTGTCTGCGTCTTTGTTCTCAAACTGGTTTTCATATTTGGCTTGGACATGGTCCAGGGGAAGTGACTGATCAACCCCATTATCAATCAGCATTTTTTCAACTTGCTCAATGTCTTTGCCATCCCAGTAGACAAAGTCCACGTCAGTGTCGCCTGTTACCCCAGAGGTAAATCGTTTAGCCCAAGACTCGAATGCTGACATTCTGGCAATGTCCCCCATCCCTAGCTCACCAGCATCGATACGACGTTGAATGATTTCTTGGAGCTCGGGAGCCATTTGACTCATGAACCGTTTGGCTTCCGATTCAATCTGGATTTTGTTGTTCCAGAACGCTCGCCTGCCAGCCCCTGCTATACCACCAATGCCGGCACCACCAGCCATGGACACTCCGGTCATTTCCTCATCACCGGTCGGCAGTGCCATGATACCTCCAGCAATTGCACCTCGAGCACCCATTGCGGCAGCATCGATGACGATGTTACCGACAGGTGCTGCCATACGTAGCAACGGAGACAGAAACGGTACATCATTATAAATGCCATGTCCCCAAAACCTGGCATACCGATGCATCCTAGGATTGTTCCTAGCAAACTCACCATCGCGGCTCATGCGAAGCAGGAAGTTATCACTGCCGGCTTCATCGACCTGCCGACTGGCAGCTTTGAGAGTGTCAGCTATAGTCTGAAGACTTTTGGCTGCGACGCCCGGAGACACACCCCGGACTTTGCCTATGTCTGCCGTGTCGTCACCAAAACCAGCTGTAAGCTCTTTCAGCTTACCACCGGCAGCCGTTACAGCGTCAGCAGTCTTCTCAACGCCAGTAGCAGCCGCATCCAGGACAGCTTTAGTAGCGCCCATCTGAATTGGTTTGCCATACTTGGTGCCCAGTCGAGTTGCAATCGTCTCAGGAGCGAGTGGATTGACAATGGATAGCATCTCAGCTGCTTTGGGATTAACAGCTGCAAGCAGATAGTCTTTAACTGAATCAGCAGTGGCTACAGAGTCCTCGTCGCTAGTAAGCACTGAACCTGCTATATCCCCCAGGATGGTGCCCTGTCCCTCAGCGTAGGAATTACGATCAGCGACTGTCTTGGACAACTTCATCGCCAGGTCGATGACCTGGTTTTTCTTTTCTTCTGGGAAATCTTTATAGGTGCGCTTTTTGTATGTCGGAAACGTGTAGCCAGAACCGTAACCCTGGTAGGATCCGCTTGGGGTAGCCACACTGTCCTGGAGTGCATTGTTGAGCTGCACCATCTGCCCAATGATGCCCAAGTCGTAACCAGCTCGGAGGGCACCCTCAACACCAGTAGCGGCTAGGTTGCCGACTTTCTTGAACTTATCTGGATCAGTGTTCTCAGGGTTTAGAACCCCAGCAGCACTGGCTCCCATCTTCAGAAGCTCAAGACCTCCGCCGGCTGCCTCCATGACAACTGGGCCAATGCCGCTGGTGAAGTTTTTAATAACCTCGGTTGGGCTGAAATCTTTCTCAGCCATATACTCGAGGTAGGTATTCCACTGATCCCTGGAGTATGCCCGACCAGGGTTTTGCTTCATCACCTGATACAGTTCCTCAGGGGATGATGTCTCAAACTCGTCGTAGATCTTTGGAAGATTTGAAAAGTCTGGCTTTTCTTCACCAGGCGTTTCAAGCATGTCGAGAGTCAACCCATCGAAGTTGTTCTTTCGGGGTTCTACTGACTCTAGCATATCCAGAGTCAGTCCGCTAAAGTCAGGCTTAGTTTGCGGCATTTACGTTTCCGAAAAATGATTTCTCTGGGACTTTCTTCATCTTCCAACTTCCATTAGCCCAGAATTTGACAGTCTCTCCAGGGAAGATCACTTCGTTGACAACCAAGTCTTCATAGATCCCAGAGAGAACAGCATTGTTTACCTCACCCTCAGACATCTTGTCTTTCAGCCAGTAGGCTTGAGTCGGCACATTCTTCAACTTAGAAGCCTCGCTTTCGTATCTAGACACGTCCATGCCACCGTCAATCGCTCGCTTGAGGTGGTTCCTCGTAATTCTTGCAATGAGAGACTGCGTAGCAGCCATGACTCGCTCATTGGACTTGGGCGTGTTTTCAATCGTAGCAATCGTACCACTGTATAGCTTAACATCCGCCTCAGTGAGCACCCCGGTCTCCTGGAAGATACCCCTAGCAAGAACTGGCACTAGCTGAGTGATTGTGGATCTGAAAGCATCCAGATTGTCCGATGTCTGATTAGAGAAAGCAGCTGCATTGCGTTTCAAATCAGCAAACCAGCTTGTGAACGCTGATCCCTGGAACGGTATCCCCAAATTGGACATCTGCTTCTCTGCGCTGACTGCGAGCTCAAGAGCCATGAACGCCTGACCTATGGCTTCATGCTCCGAAATTTTAAGCTCGTTACCCCCGCTTGTAATCTTGATTTGATCTGACAAAGAAGCGTCTGCTGGGAGCTGTTCTCTTTTCTCACCAATAGCTTTAGCGTTCTTCTGCTGGTCAGTCATGTTGTCCAGGATAGCTTGCTGCTTACCTGTCTCCATTAAGAAAGTGTTAATCTTTGCGAAATTATCTGACGAAATGTTTCGAGTGGATCCATTTACCCCAGCATCCTCCCATGTCTTGCCGGCTTTTTTAAGTGCGTCGTAAGCAGCCTCCCAGCGAATGAACCCGTCAATCTGCGAGCGCCCCTGGGGAGTGTCAGGATCCACCTCAATGCCGGTTTTCTGATACATGTCGTCACTATGCTTCTCGTAGTACACCGACTTCTCTTCAGCTTTGATCGTCTTGTCGATCTGTCGCTTGTAGGCATACTTTTGCTGGAACATGTCGTTGATCTGACTGAACCGATTGAGAACATCCTGATCTTTAATGTTGCTCAAACTGTAGCCAACAAGATCTCGGTAAGTAGTAACGTCTTCTGGAGAGCTGAACTTGAGCTTGCCCGCCTCAGACGCAAAGTAGCCGAGCACTGTCTCGCTTTCTACGCGATCTGTTTCCATGCGCTCATAGACAGCATCTTCCTGCTTCATCTTAGTGGCGCGTTGTTCAATCAGCTGTTCAGTTGCGCGTTTATTGACTTCGTCACGCTTGGCCTGCATGTCCATCTCGCGGTCCCTAGCCGCGTTAGACCTAATATTGGCTGCTAGGTTTAACCCAGCATTCCATCCACTTTGAAAACTCATCGACCACCTCCCAGAAATGCGTTAACACCACTAGCTGCGCCGGATCCAAATGTTCCTCCCATGGAGCCAAACACGCCGCCACCTAGCCCAGCCATAGCAAGTCCTCCAGCTGTTCCCAGGACAGTGTTCCATGGGTTCATTTCAGCAGCTGCAATCGCATTCTGACTTTGTTGCTGGTAACTCTGCATAGCGAAATTAGAACCAATCTGCATTGCGTTTTGGTTAATACCGGTCCCTTGCTGGATCCCCATTGGGTTAAAACCTGCTGCCCCTTGTTGGGCACCTGAGATGGCACCAAATTGGGCTACCGGGGTGATCCCTGACAGGAACGATGCTGCATTAGCCAATCGTTGTTGACGTAGTCTGATTGCGGCATCACCGACGGCAAACGCCTCAGCAGCTGCATTAGCATCACCCATGATGTTTCCTCGAGCAGCCTGGGCTCCTCGCACTGCCTGGGTGACCTCTCTCCGCAGGTCATCCCCAAGACCATAGCCTGCTTCCAAATCTTTCTTGGCCTCATCTCCCAACATCTTACGTATTTCAGTCCCCTGGGGATCGGATAGCTCTAGCTCTTTAATCCTCTGCTTGATGAAATCTTCTCCAAATTCTTTTTGAACATCTAGCTGGCTCTTGGCAATTGTGCGTGCAGATTCAGCCATGAAGTCCAACTGTGCCCTGGTCTGATCAATGTCACCAAATCCAGTAAAGTCGGCTGTCCTCTGTTCCCCGGTCTTTGGGTCGGTGTAGGTGACAGACGTGCCTAGCGCAGCAGCTGACTCGATCATCTTTCGGATCGGCAGCGTCTCCACGTCCGCATAAACAGCAGCTTCGTTTGCCGCGGCTATGTCAGGTGGTGGTGGTGTTTTTGGTGAGCCCATATGATTCTCTTAAAGTCAGCGTATGTGTATCGTTTCAGTTTTTCCCTGCGGTGCCCCCAGTAGTTCAGCTCTGGTGCGTCCTGGTTAAATTCTTCAAAAGTTGCCAGCATGGTGTAGGTCGCATGTTTGCCGGGATTGCAAAGTTCATGGAGATAAACGTCTTTACCCTCCGGGTCGTTTGGCGACCAAAAGTGAGGAACGATGTCGCCATCGAAGTCTTTAATCCTCCTGTAGGTGACGAACCCAGAGATGCTCCCCCATTCTTCGACAACCATGAGTGTTCCGTTCCTGTTGTGGAATGCCAGGTGCTGCCGTACTTCATCATCTGTCCAATCCGCAAATATTCTCCCGTTTCCATTTTTCCTGGCGAATTCAAGAACCTTGTCAATTTTCAAACCTGTTTTTCGAGCGTCTCGAGGAACGCTCCCAAGTTGATGTTTCTGAGCGCAATGTATCTCTGATCATCCAGCTGCAATCCGGCCTCTGTGACCTGAGTTGCTGATGAACTGGTGATTTTAACCTGGAACTCACGCCCCTGATTGGTACCCGTCAGGCTCATATTGTGCCGCACGATGCCAGGCTTACCTAAGACAGCTGGCAAAACAAAATCCAGGCGGAGCTCACCGGTTCCAGTGTCCACCAGCTGACCACTGTCCAGGATGACTTCGTCGCCACCGTCAGGGATCAGCGTGATGTTTGCCCTGGCTTTGCTCTTGTAGAATTCAACCTCGAGAAAGTCGCAGGTCTTAGGTGAGATTGGATCACCGAAAGTCAGCCCTCTGGTCAGAATCTCAAACGGAACCTGGGTGTAGTCTGCCCCCAGCTGATCAGCATAATCATTCTCAGTGGTTGCGTCCTCGTCGATATGATCTCGCAGGTAGACGACGTTATTGTTCGTCGCATCAGCCCACACCAGGCGTCGCCTGTCATTGAGAGGTTCGTAGATATCAAATGCAGTTGGCTTCCAGCCAGACCAGCGCCCAGACCACTGCTTGAGATTGGTATCGTATACCAGGACAGTGTTGGGAGTCGTGGACGATCCAGTAGGCACTGCTAGGATGTATCTGCCTCGCCAGTAGGCAGCGCATGAACGGTTGGCATACCCCCAGTTGATCTCCTCAATGATATCGTGGATCGGAAGTGAGATGGGGTCCGAGGTTGCGACCTGATCCTGTTGGAATGCGGTGCCAATGCTGCGCACCCCATCGCGCGACAGGAACAAAATGTCGTCTCCAACTCTGACTGCCGACTTCTCAGCCAGGCATCCCACTTTGTCGCTCACCAGCTGTACAGTGTAATCGGCTGGTCTCAATGTTGGGTCTGCGTTAACAACGTAAATTGAGTTGTCTTTGAGAATAGCGACTCGGAAATCTTTAAAAGCAACAATGGACCGGATGGCATCACTGTTGCCCTTTCCGATCCTAATCGAATTGATTGCTGGGAATATGTCGCCAGTCCCAGGGTCGGTGTTATTTGGATCAGAGGTTACTTCTTCGTTCTGGTCAGCCCCCAGGTCAGGCAGGATGTAGGATACGTGGAGGTTGTCGATGCCGGTCGCGCAGAACAACCGAAACATGTGAGCTGTTAGGGCTCTAGTGTTTTCTGGGCTGTCAGTGTCTGCGATCTCGACGGCAACATCGTAAGCAACAATGCTGCTGACATCATCCCAAACGCCATTACCGTCAGCGTCCACCAGAATGTCCTCAGAACCAGTTTGTCGAATGACGAGTATGTCGCCACTTCCGTCTGTAAAATAGATTGCTCCATTGATTTCAGCTGCACTGCACTGATGGGCCAGGGCCGAGCTGTTATATTCTCCGGTGAACAAAACACCTGTTACATCCGGGGTGTGCAGGTAGACATTCCCATCCGCAAAGATCATGAGACCATAGTCCCATACAGAGGTGCGGAGTCCTATGACCGCATGGACGGTGGTGTAAGTGTCGGAAGAAATTCTCCAGGCACCGCGCCGGCTCTTTGTGATCCCAGAGGTGGAGAGCTCTACATTCTCGAGGTTGCTCGCCAGGATATTAGGAATCGTAGACGCACGTCCGTATGAGTTGATTCCCTGGATGACTGGTTGGGAATCAAATACGAGCGGATCATCAGTGGCGTCATTGAAATAAACTGGCATTGCTTAGAATCCAAAATCAACTCGGTCGTAATCGCCTATCACTGTTGGCTGGAGGATACTGACGGCAGCTGACTGCCCTCGCTCAATGTCTCTAGCGATATCCAGCTGGCTAGATGCTTCTGAGTATTTCACTTGAGCTTTGGCGTATTGCCTGGAGCGCTCCAGCATGTCTCCCTCCACAAACGCAATTAGTGCGTTATCTATTCCCCTCACCTGGGGCTCGTCGTAGTCATGCCGCATTGGTCTGACGCGTATCTTTCCGATCACGATGATCGAAACGTCTTCACCCGTTACGTACTCAGGGTTGAGATTGAGACGAACCCGGCAAAGAGAGTACTTGGTTTCATCCGCCGGGATGGTTTCGGTAGACGCACCGTTAGAGAACAGGACAGCCCCTGAGGTTGTGTTCTTGGATACGTAATGCACCTCATCGAATTCCTGGGATCCGTAGTAGTTGCTCGAGGAAAGTGTTAGCGTCTCCGCGACTGGTCTAGAGTTAAGCTTCCCTTTGAAGTAAATCGTGGTGCCGGAGTCTGCCGCGTTGGTGTAAGCTTTGAGCTGAACGCGGAATGGCTCTGTGCTAGTAAGCTTGGACAGGGCAACTGGTTCAACCTCGGTAAATGCTACCGGGTTTCCAGTGCCCAGGATTGAGTCCGGCTGCGTGCGAACAAGAGCTTGTAGGTCTCGGTAAGCAAGCAGCTGATCATTGTAGATGATGTTAATTGGCCTAGCCACCTCGTATGGCAGGGTGAACTCTTCCTCGTATGATACACTCTCTGTTGCGTTCGCCGTGTAGGGGTTAGTGTCGGGAGACTCCCTGGTCGGCAAGTTAAACTCGGAAATCACAATCGTGTCTTTCCAGAGACCGGTATCAACGATCATCTCATGCCTCTGCCTGATGAAGTCTTTGGCAGCTGCGATGGATGAAGCGTCGGTTTTACCGAGCTTGCTGCAAACAAAGTTGGCTATTGAGGAGAGTGTCATCTTTGCTCTGATTAGCTAAGTATGTAAGCAGTAATAGTTGCGTTAGTTGCGCTTACTTGACTTGTTGATTTGAAATTTATTGAAGATGAGGTTCTCGAATTCAAATTAAACGTGACCCCCGTTGAAGAGGACAATAATGGTAGGAATTCATCAACAGAATCAGTGAAGTTTATGGTGAAATACATGAACCCTGTACCTCCTCCGCCCGCAGTCAATGAGCTTGATACCGAGGCGATATTAACCGAGCCTGACGCCAACGTGGTGCTGCCCCCAGAATCCCTCGTAACCACTGCCTTGGCTACGTAGGTTATGCCGCCGCCGACAAGATCGCTTTTAGCAATCTTCTTAACGCTACTAGTGCTGGTATCATAAACCAGAAGCATGTCATCATCTGCGACAGTTGTGTCAGTGAGAGCAGACAGGCTGTTAACACTGGTCAGCGTAGCAGTCTCCAGATTTGCTTTTGTTATCTTCTTTGGTATGCCCCCATCCAGGACCAGAAATTCATCTGGATTAGCGATGTCAGCTGAGGACAATGCGGTCAGTCCGCTAACCGTCTTGTAGAGATTCTGAATTTGAAGACTCTTGTTAACCCCGGCTGCTTTGTCTTTAATCAGGAGGATATCATCAGTGCCTGGGGACGTGATCTCAGTATGCCCGGAGATCATTGTAGCATCCACGCCAGTAGCGTCTACAGTGCCCCAGGTGAGGGATGCGTCTGTTCCAGCCGATTTCAGAAACGTCCCAGAGGTGCCAGGCGTAAACTCTTCAAACACTCCGCCTGCCCCACTTTGGACTATCGTCCCCGAGGTTCCTCCTGACGCATTGGACAGTGAGGTCAGGTTAATCGAGTTGGAGGCAATGTTGGCCCCGGTTACAGCGTCCGTAGCCAGCTTATCAGCTGTCACGGCGTTATCCTGGATCATCGCAGTCGTCACCGTGTCACTGGTGATTGTCGCGTTGTCTACCAGGTTATTAAGCTTGGCAGCTGTTACTGTTTCACCGTCGGTGAATGTATGTCCCTTTGAGAGTCCCATTAGATGAGGTCTAGAAATTTGCGGATAATCCCAAACGTGCCCTTTGCTTTTTGATCTTTTATGATCGTCTTGAGCATCGGTTTGTAATCGATGTTGTTCTTAACCAGTTCATCTTTGAATTGGTTGCCAGCATCCAGTGCGCTGATCACTGCCATCTTGTATTGCCTACCGCGTATCGCAGCAGTGATAGCCAGGGCGCTTGTGAGGACAAACGTGATAAGACCTCCTAGGGGAAAGCCCAGGTCTCGAGGTAGCTCGGCAACAGATTCGGCGCTAGATTTAACCACCCAGTTGGTGTGAGTGGTAACCATGCTCACCGGGCCTAGTGGTGTTTCCACAGTGTTGGTCCTGGTGGTGATGACAGGCTCGTGGATCCTGTCTGACAGTTTCTCCCACTGAGCGCAGCCGGAGAATGTGAGTATGGCACCGGCCAGGAATGCTATTTCAATCCAACGTTTCATCGTTATCTCTCTTCTTGTTTTTGTAATCCCTGGCAGCTGACATGCACTTGATGACCGTGTATGTCAGGGTTGCCAATGCTATGCAGACTCTTAGAACTGAATCTATTTGAGTCGTAGTCACAGTCACCCCAAGTACGGCGACCATCCCAAATTTAACGTGATCCATCCAACTATTCACCGCGTCCCCTCCGGCAGCAGATAGCTTACGCCCAAACTCTCCGAGGTGTGGCTGGGGTTGGTGCAACGAGAAACCCGTATAGAGGCACAGCGTTCTCTTCCTCCAGGCAACGTAGATTCACATGCCAGCCCGGCTGCGCCACTGGGGCTTCGATCTCGTTCCCCTCAGCATCCCAGCTCCCGCCAGTGTAAATGACTCCGAGGGTATCGATGTTGCGGAACTTGGGACGGTATTCCCACTCGGTCTCAACAGGGTTCTCTGGGTCCGAGTTGTCCCAAGCAGTAGGAACCTCCTCATAGAGGTAAGCTTTAGCCTGTTGCTCGTCGTCGAACTTGAGCATTAGATCGGTATAGTGCATATCGATAGATTGAGTGTCTGTTGTTAGCTAGTCAGGGCTTGGAGGTTGGTTAGGCTGAGAGGCTCACTGAAAACTTTCACGGACTTCCAGTGGCTATTTAATGTCTGACCACCTGAATGCCCCTCCGCGATTCCCAGTCGCGTTGCTTGGGATGGTAATGTCGCACCCGTTGTTCCTAGCGAATTGAAACCACTGGTCGAAGCTATGAGGCTGTCGGTGTCTACAGCCAAGCCGAATTTCACCGCTTCGCCGTCATTTAACGTATTTGAATTGTAGCCAACGGCGGTGTTGGATGAGCCAGAACGAACAACGGAATACATGCGGCTGTTGTTTAGGTGAACCCTGATGTTTTCTGAGTCACTGCCATTACTCAACGAAAACACTCGTTTACTACCAGTCACAGATGCGTCGATTGGAGCAAGCTCGCCAACTATGGAAACTGGTCCACCGTTAAAACCAGCTTGCGTTAAATCCATAGATAACGACTCAGCGGCTTTCGTGGTCGCTGAACCCTCCGCTTTGAGGTAGCTGTAAGCATGACTGCTCTGAGTCAGGTTCGCGCCCCAGATTAGGACTGACCCGTACCCATTACCGGTGTAGATAACGGTGGAGGAATCAGTGGCTGTGTGAAAATAAACTGCCCCGTTGTTTGTGTTCGAGGTGGTGAACGTCATTTGCAGACGATACCAACCATTGCCCACACTGCTGGAACTGAACGTGCCGCTGCCATCAGTCACATTGTGTGTTCCATCACTCAAATTAAAGACAGCTCCGGTATTAGCGGCTCCAATATTCGTGTATAGGCGGCAGAAACCAAGCCCAGCAGCTTTGGCATAAACCGTGGCCGTGTAAGTTGTTGAGCTGCTAATACCCGTCACGTTGTCAGTGCGAACATGATGCCCAACACCAGTCGCAGTCGTCTCAACAACTAGGTCAGCGGTCAGTGTGCCATCTGGAGCAACCGCAGCATTTGACTCGACGGTCGTGTTGGCTTTCGTCCAATACGCATTCGATAAGTCTTCCGTGTATTGTGCAAGCTGCTGGAACTGCCCCTCAATGAGAATGCCCATAGATTGCCCATCAGACGCTGGGTCGTATTCAAATCTGGGTTGCCCAGCCGTTGCCACCGATTTGAGCGTTGGCGCATACTCACGGTGAATTTGGGTTGTGGTGGCGTTGTATGCGGTTGCGCTGCCTCGCTCCTCGAGCTGGTAACCCCAAACATAAATTGTTTCGCCAGCACAATTCCAAACCGCCTCCCCGTATAGGCCGGGGTCCGTGCCATCTGAGGGGCCAACGTATGCCTTTGGCGAGGCCACCGCCGATGTGGTACATGTCAGCGTTAGCCGATACCAACCGGTCGCCCCAACTGCTGTGGATGTGGCTGAAATGCTGGTGAAATTTGCACCACCAGTAGTAGGCGACAGGGGCGACGCAAAATCTATTTCAGCCCACGCAAGATGACTAAATTGACCACGGAGAGTGATATATCCGTGGCTTGCAGAGCCCGCTTTTAGGTATACGGAGGCTGTGTATTCTGTTGAGCTGGCGATGCCCGACAGTGTTTGGTTGAGGAACGGAGCCCCGGGACTCAGCGTGCCAGCTGTCATAAGCCACGCCGAACTCGTTCCGTCTGGAGCCGACTGCGAACCAGTCAACCCACCAGAGGAAGCTAATTGGTATTGCGTCCAAGTCGTGTCGAAGCTTTGACTTTGCAGAACGAGGTTTTCGCTGGAGAGGTGCTTCTCATTACTCCAGTAATGCACCGCAGATGGCGCAGCATAGGTGGGCGGCGTGTCGGCACGACTGAACGTCATCCGTGGGTCCAGCCTACCAGCGTTCGCTGCGTCTAGGCTGAAGACTGGCCTCTGTGCTGGGTAGGTAGAGCTGAACGATGCCATACGTTATGCCTCAGTTGGAGTTTCGGCATCAACTGATTCTGGCTCAGTTGCTTCTTCAGCAGCAGCTTGTTCAGCTTTGTGAGCCTCGAAAGCCGCGCGAGTGTCCGCATCCCAAGCGCCATTTGCGACATCAACCACCCGTTGTGGTTGGTCCGTCAAATCGGAATCGGGGTTGAGGACGTAGCGACTGAATGACTTCGATGAGGCGGGGACTCCGTCCTCCTCGAAATACGTTGCTTCGCGAACTTGAACGTGCCAGCCAACAACTTCAATTTTGTCGACTACGGTGGTTTTGGTAATTGCCATATGATTGATTGTGTTTGTGGTCCATCCCAGCTAGTCCGGCTGGGGTAAATTGGTTATGCGGCGGTGTAGGAACCCCCGAACATTATTTCAGTGTTGGCCTGAAATGCGTTTGCTATCGAGTTACCCACGCCAGTCGTTCCAGACTCGCGGAGATAGAGCGTTGTCGTGTTTGGCTCTACAAACCCAACCACTGAACCCAAGTCAGAGGCCAACCCGCGCGTGTAAATGCTCATCGCTTGGCGACCTCCCGATTGGTTCAGCGAGGTAAACGGTAACCCTGTCAAATGAATCGTTCCGCTGGGTGAGCTAACCGAACTGACAACCAGCTCGCCGAAGAAGTTCACGGTTCGCCCAATTTTTGTGTAATACAGATACTGGAAACTTGAGTTCAGAGTGATTGAACCGCTCCCACACGTAACCCCAACCGTCACAGTCCCTGTTTCGTAGTCGTCAAAAATCTCAGCAACACCCGTTGCACCGCTGCCGTCAGGCGTAGACCCGAAATCAATGCCTACTCCTGAGCTGGCGACTAGGTTGCCCGTGGTGTTGATGGTCCAGCGAGTAATTGAATTGGTTTGCAAATCAAGCGGCTGTGCGTTTTGCGTTCCAAAAATCGTGGGGCCGCTGGTACTGGTGTACCAAGACGAACTAGCTGCTCCACCAAATTTATTGTCGATTCTGCCCCCCCAGACCCCATCAATTACGAGCGTGGTCCGATTCGCACTGTGGACTGGCGTTGACGCAATCCCCACGTTGCCCAGACCATCCACCCGTAACCTCTCCACTGGAGCGGCGTTAGCGCTCGACGTGCTGATTGCAACGCCATACTGATTGCCAGCAGCAGTTTCTGAAACAGTGTCAATTTTCGTGCGAACACCCACACCGCCAGAGCTGCCGTCATTTCCGTAAAATTCGAGCTTGCCAATACTGTCACCATCGCCGACCCCATCAGATGTATCGGTGACCCTCAATGTGGGTGCGTCTCCGTAGACCTCAAGCTGCTGGGTAGGTGCGCCAGATAGGTCAATTTTGTCGGTGATTTCGACAGTACCAACTGATATGCCCTCAGCTGATTGAAACGCCATTGACCCCAGCATCCCATTTAAACTTACCTCATCAGGTGAGCTACCAACGTCTGGAATTTGGAGGTTGCCTTTAGCGTCTGGGAGTGTAGTTGCTCCAGTTCCACCCTCGGTGATCTGCTTAGTGCCGTCGGTTACCCGAACGTAAGCGGATCCGTCATAGACTGCTTGGTCGCCGACTGAGTAAACGCCGAACGCAGTCTGGATCACATAAAAGTCACCTTGAGTCGTGGACGTTAAATCTCCAGCACTGTTGGCTACCCCAACAAAGTTAAGACCCTGAGATAGCGTGTCTGGGATCTGGGCCGGATCCAGTTTGTTATCACTGCCAAGCGTAGCGACTTTGTAGGTGCTGGTGCCGGCCTGGAAATCTCCAGAGATGGCAGTCTTCAGCTCACCATAATTAAGACGCCTGGTGCCTGCACTGCTGCTGTCGATGATGAACTCATCTGTATCCGCTGCCGGTGCAGATGTATTCGGGAGGTCTTTGACTCGGATATTTGCCATGTTACTTGACTATTAGATTGGAACCGTCGAACAGATTGTGACCAGTATCGGTCACCAGGTAGGTCGCAAACAAACCAGCGTCACTGCTAGTGATCTTGCGACCAAAGATTACTCGGTGTAGCAGGGCTATCATGCCAGTGTCAGGGACATGTCCCCGGAGGTCAGCGTGATGGCAGTGATGTCCAGGCGCCAGACAGTGCCAGCTGGGATCGATAGGTTGGTCACGTCACCGTCGGCTGATGAGGTCATGCTCGAGATAACGCAATCACTCAGTGCCTGGATGCACGTAAACTTCCCGGTATATGCTGCCGAGTCTCGGATGACTTTTACCCTGCTAGATGGGATGTCGTTCATAGATTCCAGATTTTCTTAACTTGATTCTTACTAAATTTACTGTTCCAGCCCTTGTGCTCGGCCTGGTAATAGCCCCGTTTCATGGATGCTCTTTGATCCGGCATCTGGGCTCCGGTGTTAACCATAAAACCCTCCGGGGTTGTCGTTCTCGTCCAATGCTGCCCATCCTGGACAACATCGCTCGTCCCAATTGGGACATTCATTTCCAGGGTCTGCCCTGCTTCGTTTTCAAACGTATATGTCGGCATAAACGGTGTTGACCACCTAGTGTTTAAAAGAGGGGGAGGTCACCCTCCCCCCTGAGTATGAACACGCGAACAAATATTAGGACTCAGCCTGGAGAGGGATATAATAACTCCCTGCACCAATAGCTGCGCCCGAGCTGTCAACCAGCTTCACTTTGAGTCCGTAGGTAATGCTCCCCAGAGTTCCGGTGGTTTTGATAACCGAGCCGGCGCTCGCGGATGCGGTGCCTTTGAACGTCAACGCAGCTGCGTCATCGACAACGAATGTTATTGGTTCGTCCACTGGCTTCTGGGCCAGGCGTACTTTGACTTCGCTCATAATTGCGCTCCCTGTAGCATTGCGAGCATACCCTCACGGTCGGGCATCTCACCGGGTTCTTCCATGTCTCCGCCGAGATCCACGCCATTGGCTTTGTTAGCGTAAACGCTAACCGAACCCTCACCGACAGACTCAACGGTTCCCTCAATGGTGATGCTCACAACATCTCCCTGGGCCGGCATTACTGCCTCGTCACCGTCCATCAGCTGGACTGCCTCGGCTGGTATATCGAACGAGAATGGCATGATTACTGTCCGTAGTTAGTGGTGCTGTAAACCCTAGCGATGTGCTTGGGCTGGATGTTCTTGGCAGCGGTGTAGAACTTCATACCAACTTTGGTCTGCAAGTTCAGAGGGTCAGACTTGTCAGCTCCATTGGTGATGATCACCGATGGGGCGAACGGAGACTGACTGTTCAAGCTGGCACAAGCGTAAGCTTCTGCACCAACAACAACCGAACCGTAGTATGCACCAGCTGGAGCGTAGGTGAACTGAGCACCAACAGCTGCACGGTATGGCAGGGTGGTTTCTACGAAGCGAACACCATGCAAGCGTCCGATTTCACCGCGAACGATGTTATCAGGAGCGGCATAGTGGTGAGCAGCAATCCAGTCACCGTCGTTCATCAGATCGCGAGCGACCTGAGGCCCAACCACTGCAACGAAGAACCCGTTGATGGGGGTGGCTGCTTGGATCTTCAGAGAAGTGGCAGCGTCCAGGAAGTCGGTAGCATCAACAGCAGAGATGCTAGATCCCCATGAAGTTGTACTGCCAGAGTAGATGTTATTCCCAGATGGGATGTCAGCGTCATTGCTGAACAACTCATCGCGGATGATGCCATCCATCTTCAGAGCTGCGTCGCGACCAACACGCAGGGTAGCTTGCTCCAGGTTGTTGAACAGCTCAGTAGCGGAAGCAAGATCCGAGATCGCAATCACCTGACCATATTGAGTCAAGTCAACGTCAACAGAATCAATCTGCAATGCGCTCGCAGCTGGGTTAGTTCCCTCAGTGATGGTTGAAACATTTGCGGCACTCCCCTCGTCGTAACGGAAGAAGCGCATGGTCTTGGAACCACTCTTCTCAGGCAGTGGTTGCTTGGAAGCAAACTGATCAAGAACAACAGTCTGTTCGATGGTCTTCAGCAACTCGCGGCTGAAGTAGCGTTGAAGCGCGTGCTGCGCCAAATCCCCTGTATCTGAACCAATGGTTGAAGTCAGATTCCTACTAGCATCTGTAGCCATAATTTAATCTCCTATCTGTCGGCTTCGCGAATCATCCTGATGAGAGCATCCCGTTGCTCCGAGTGCGACATGTCGTCGAACCCTTTCGGCCCCGTGCGTCTCATGACGTTCCCTCCACCGAGGTTTGTTTTCTTTTTTAAATTGGAAAGCTCTGTTTTGAGCTTCTTGTTTTCGATTGTGATTCGTTCCAGGTTCTGCGAATCGACGTAGTACTTAGCCACCTCGACTGCATCCTGGAACCCAGTGCTGTAAGTCGTCAGAGCAGGTTTGTTATCGAGTAGATACTTGACTGCCTTGAACAACTCACTGTCCGCGTCTTTGAGCTCCGGGTTTTCCTCGGACAACTTAGAAACGGACTCAGACCACTCTTTCTTGAATTTCTCAACTTCAACGGTCTTTGATGCCGACTGCTTTCGGTTCCTGGATTCCTCAGCCATCTTCCTGGCTTGTTCAGCCAGCTCTGGCTCCCCCTCATCCTCAAACTTCTGAGCTACCTGGTCGTAGATATCTGGAGAGTGTTCAGTGCCAGCTTTGGATAATTCCTCAGCAACACGTAGCCTCTCTTGTTCTATCGACCCGCGTTCCGCTTCCAGTTGCTCTTTGAGCTCCCGGAGCTGCCGCTTTTCCTCGTCGAGCTTTTGCCAGGTTTTCTTTTGCCTGGCTTCTGCTTTCCGTAGCTTTTCATATCGGCTTTCAGTTTCGGGATCTGGATCTTCTCCACCCCCGGTATCTTCCGTTTCAGTTGATTCCTCCTCGTAAGATTGGTCATCAACTTGAACCTCTTCATTGGCAGCAGTTGGTTCTTCTGCTGTAGGAGACTGTTCTTCCGGATTGGGAGTTGGCGACTCTCCCGCTTCTTCGCCTGCGAGCATCTTTAAGATGGACTCGCGATCCATGGCTTCGTCCATTAGGTATTGTCATTGTCGTCAGCGAGTAGTCCATGCGAGACCAACGTGTCAAGACAGCCAATGCCGTCTCGAAAACCCGCTGCATATCCGACGTTGTATTGGGCATCACTTGCCCCACGGTCAATAGACGCCAAACTTTGTTTGACGATCCATGAAAAAATTACCGTTTTAATTTTCTGGCCCAACTGGCTGGCTAGGAACGCTTGCAACTGCTCCGCTTCCTGCTTGGTCCATGTTGGGTTGCTGAATTTGGGCAGCATCCTGCTGAGACGCCACGCCTGCCTGATTTGTTTGATTAACTGCATTTGAAAGTTCTGATACCTCCATCGCCAGCTGTCTTGCGGCTTTGCTGTCCTGCTCCTGGAACATTGCCATATGCTGGGCCAAGTGCTCCTGGATTCGCTGGATCTCTACAGGGTCAGTGTCCGCATTCTGGCTGCTCTTGAGCGCCAGGTAGTCGAGCATGGTGCGGACGTGAGTCGGATGGTCGTCAGTAGGTTTGACCTGGGCCGGGAAGCCGATACGCATGATGCCAAGCTCAATGGCTTGCTCCTCAGCTGCATCAGCTGCTTTTGCGTTGGGATCGACCAAAAGTCGTTTGACCAACCCAGAGTCATCTGCCTCGAGGACCGACTTACGCAGCTCCATCTGATCCACAAACGGATCCTGAGCAAACATCTGAAAGCGTCCCAGGGCTTTCTGGTAGTGAAACGTTTTGTTCACCCCATCAGCAGATCCACTTGGGATGATTTCGTAGTCCTGATGGATCGCTTCTTGGGGCACTGCCTGCAACGTCTCCAGGTAAAAGTAATTCAGAGAAGTCTCATCAAACTGGTTCAGCAGTGACCAACACTGTTCATAAAGCTTGCTGAGCTGCATACGGAATGTACGCATACGCAAATCAGCTGACTGCGAGAACAGGTTGCCGATTGCAGAGATCTCAGTCGCCGTGCGTCGCTCCTGCTTCTCCAGGCTTTGACTGATGCCGAAATCGGGAGTGCTGACACGTTGCTGCGCCAGCTCCCGGTAGAGCACCATATGCGTGTCAAAGCTGATGGGTGGCTGAGGCATTGGGATTGGCGCAATATCCTCAGGCAAAATCTGACCGGGAGTGAATCGGAGGTTGCTAGTGTTGGGTAACGAACGAGAAGACCGGAACAGAGGTCGGTTGTACAACGTCATAGCGTCGTTCTTCTCATTCAGCAGTTTTGAGAGTGCGGTCTCAAACACTGCAACCAGCTCGACCACTCCTCGTGGAGAGTACCACCCCGGATCTTTGATTTCGTATTGAAACGAAATAAACGGAGGGAGCCCGTGATCGTAGGGCACTTTCATTGGCGCCCGAACAGGCTCCTCGAGGTTGTGGGGACTGTAGGTGTAAATCTCCCACTCACCATCATCGTTCTGCACGTAAGTCTCCCAGACAATTACCTGTCGTTCGTAGGACTCGGTGATGCCCTCACGTTGCAACTGCATTTGGCGACGATTATCATCACCTGCCTCAGCAGTGTATCCCCCAGTGATCGACTTTAAGAACCCGGCATCCTGGTTAAATCCGACCTGACGGCGATATGATTCTGGAGTGTAGTGTTGGACATGCGTGAACCTGTCCGCCGTGTCCAAGGTCTTGCAAGTATGAGGCACGATCAAGTGCATTGGATCGACTGACTCAAATTTCAGCTTCATTGCATCCAGATCGTAAGTGGTCTTTAAAATGCCCCTGCCACTAACGAGCATCGCGTCAATGGCAGAGATGATCTCCTCCTGGAGGTTGGACTTCTGCTTGAGCTTGTAGTCAAACCACTGACTCGCAGCTGTTGTCAGCGCAGTGTTCTGATCGCGGAGGGAAACAAATGAGGCTACCGTATCCAGGGCAAACAGCTGTTGCACGTAGTACGGTTTGAGGTTGCTGATGATTGTGTCCGAGAGGGGGAAGTGGGCATCGCTTGCACCCGGCCAGGGCTTTGACTTGCGCCTCAACCCATGATGCCTGAGATCATAGTACATCTGCTGCCGGGTTTCCCAGAGGGACCGGTCTTGCAGGTCGTCCATGGTCAGACTGAAGAGCTCAGAATAGTCCATTATTGGTCGAGGGTATTGGTGCCCCTCAACTGCTCAATAGCTAAGTTTCCGAATCTATCCACAGTGGATGCCGTTTGCTGCGGATGCATACCCGTCCGGGATCTCGATTCCATCAAACATCTCCTCAATTGATGGCCTCACGTAGGTCTCCATGTAGTCGTGCTCGGAGCCCATCGCCACCGCCATGCATACAGCATCAGCTCTATCCGGGGATGACAGCCCTCTGCTTTTCATTTCGCCCTTTGTCTCGAGCTCCATTTTGCCAGCTTTGTTCGCCCGGCACCGTCTGCTAGTTAGCTGGGCCATGAGCACTTCATCGTCCGGCAGGATAAGCTCTTGTCGCTCAATCAGCCTGGCAGTCTCATACCACATTTCAGCTGCCCGGTTCACGAAAGAGTCGTAGTCCCTGGCACGTCCCCCAAAGTTAACCCGGTTAATATCCCAACCGGCTTCTCGGAGCGCATCCGCCATGGGGCGCCCCAGGCCACCCTCGTCACAGTAAATGTCCTCAGGCTTCAGATTACTTTTTCGGAATTCCATGATAAATTTACCGACCGAGGCCATCGTGTCTTTATCAACCCAAGAAACGATTCTAGTGATCTTGTTACCCTCGCGAACTGCCAGCACGTTCTCGTCGGCACCAGCTGCAAAGTCTACCCCAGCTACCGGGCCGGTTTTAACGTGCTTTGGAGGTGAGGTCATGCACTTCTGGTATGCGTCGTAAGATACCAAAAGAGACTCATCGCTTGTCGCCATGAACTCTCCGAAAATCATGGACCTAACCAGCGGGTGATCCTCGCCCCATCGTTTGATCTGCTGGTCAATCCAAGCTTTCTCAATGTGAGGACAGTCGAACGAAGTGACCGTATGGGTTTTGTAGATGTCCGAGTGCCTGGTGAAAATCTTGTAGAATTCGCCAGAGTTCCCTCCTGGCGAACTCATGACTAGCATCCTGTTTGGTTGGCATCTTTCCACCGCCTCAAAGATGTTATCTTTAACCGACTTCGATTCGTCGATGATGACCATCAGGTTCTCGGCGTGGAAACCCTCAAAGCGCCCAGGATCATCAGTCGAGAAACCAATGACCCTAGAGTTGAGCTGAGGTATGCGTAGGTCAGTCTGATTAATCTCAATGCCAAACCCCTCCACTTTCCGAGACAAGCTTCTGATCGTCGGCCACATCTGTTCTTTAACCTGACGGTAAACACCCGATGTAGTCACGCAGACAGAGTCGGGGAACATCAGTGCGTGCCAGAGGGCAGCTGGAGCAGCACACATTGCGGTTTTGCCCGAACCGTTTGCCGCTTTTAACGCAACCCTGGATCCAGGCTTGTCCAGGTCACCCAGAACATCTCGCTGCCATTTGTAGAGTTTAAGCCCGAATATATCCTCAGCAAATCTGTCGAGGTGGACTATGGATGGATCAAACGCATCTTTTTGTTTCTGCGTTATCTTCTTTGGTTTTTCGTGAGCCGGCATCAGATCCCGTATACGTTCCCGCCATGCGCCCTGGTGAACTCCATGTCGGCTTTTTCAGCCTCTAGTGGATTGTCCATATCTTCCCTCTTCATCAGGAAGTGCAGGCACGCTGTACGACGCAAAACGTAATAAAGAATCTTGCATAAGAAACGCTCATCGTTTCCGTAAAAATTCCAGGTGTTACCAAACCCGCATGGATGCCCCGTAAACGGCATGTTAAATTCGTTTTTAGGTTCAATCACCGACAACAGGTTGTTGCAGTAATTCCAATACCTGCAAACCATCTCAGCAACATTGAAAGACACGTCCCTCATTCTGTAGCTAAATAGCCCAGCACATACAGGCGTATACTTCTGAGGCTCAGCACCTGGGTAAACCCTAAGAGCTTTTTCGCCTCTTGGGTAAAACACCGGGGATACCGGGAAGTAATCAGTGAGCATGGGGAAGAAGTCTCGCCAATCCATGTCAATGTCCATCTCGACAGCTGCCCTGCATCGACGAGCACCCACTATATCCGAAACCAAGAATCGCCAGAACATACCAGTGGCACCGACTGCGGTGTGCTTCATGACATGGAAGTTTACCCTGTCGTCGGTAATACTATCCAACACCATGGGAGCCAGGAGCGGATCGACAAACATTTCCACTGCCACATCCCCATTGAGCTCACCAAGCCTGCCAATGTTGGCCAATAGCGATGAGTAGTACTTCTGGTGCCAGTGGTCTGGATCGTTGCGAGTCAGGCCGGTGTGATCGTGCAAGTTGCTATCAAACAGACTGACCGGAATCAGTATGTCCGAGTCGGGCTTCCTAATAATGCTGTAGTCGATCTCTAGGAGCCTGGAATACCAGGGATCCACTGGGCAGTGTTGCTGCAACCACTCCGGGGGCAACTCAGGGTTGTAGTAGTGGATCGGAAGATCTGCTCTCACAGTCTAACAGCAAAGAAGTGTCCCAGGTCATCAGCTGTTGGTTCCAGCCCCACACTGAATCCGTTGTTATTCAAATGCTCTTTGAGCCCCTCAATGGTCTCGGTTGCGTGACCATGATATTCTCCCACAATGGCATCCACCCGGTTCAACTTTGTGCATTTGAGGAGCCCAGGATACTCACCACCCTCGCAATCCATTTTTAGTATGTGGACATAGCCCGCCAGGTCTATGATGTCATCCATTGAGATGGTTGGTGTTCCCGCCCCGTCTGGGCTAAGCACTACCCCACACCCTCCAGTATTAGTGGGTTCCAGGCTTTCAATAGATTTCACCAGTAGCCCAGAGGCAGCATGGACAGCCATGTTGTATGTCTGCACTTGGGTGCCAGCCACATTCTCGCACAACACCCTGTAGTTATCCGCGTTGGGCTCAAACGAGTAGACGACAGTCGCTCCGTTATCAGCTGCTAACCTGGAGAAAGATCCTATGTGGGCTCCAACGTCTACAACGATTTTCCCGGCAAACCGGTTCACCCGATATTCGTTCATCCCGTTGACGAGGTTCCAAATTGCCTCGTCCCAAGTGTCAGATCTAAACGTCGTCATATTTCATTTTAATCAAGGCGCTTCCGCTGACATGCTGAATGAACCCAAATCCATCTATGTTTTCAGCCCAGTTTTTAGCAAAATCATCAACTGCCAAACCAACCCCATCTGTTCCGCAATAGTCGTCAATGTGAATGAATTCGGGTTGCGATTTTAAAGCTAATATCAGGTCTTGATATGCATTCCTGTAGTCATGCCCCGCATCCACAACCACCAGATCACCAGCTGCAATTCTTTCGATGTTTCTTAAATCGCAGGTAATCAGGTTGTAACGGTTGTAATCTCTGGACTTAAAAATCTTCTGACAGATTTCATCCGGAACCCACAAACCACCGTCCTCGTCTTGAGCCGGGCCGAAAGAGTCGTATCCGGTATAGCGTGCCTGGTAGTTGACTCCGGTGAGGTATGCATCCGCACCGCTACCACCGTGCGCCCCTAACTCGACTATGTGATCCGGTTGCAGCACATTGGCAATGGCTTTGAACACTCTGTACTTGTGAGTAAATGCTTCCCTGTTTTCACAGTAGTAGCTCCGATCATACTGATTAAAAACCGAGAACTCCTCGTCAGGCACCCAGGTATCGTTATCAGCTGTTTCTTGTATCAGTGCGACTATCTGTTCAATATCCATTGCTCTTACTGAAGTATTTCTCGATCACTCTCACGTAACCATCGACCATCCTGGCATAGGTGTACCTCCTAGCATGAGCCGACGCCGCTCTGCTCTTTCTGATCAGCTCATCCCGGTTGTTGTGAATGTGCCGCATCAGCTGGGCAGCGTGATCGACATCCGGGTCCGCCCAGACTCCCTGCCCCTCGTAGTAGTGGGTAGCTGGTACCAAGTCGTATTCGACCGGGTAGCTAACCTCCGGGGTCATGTGCTCCGAGAAACCAAAGAACGGAGGTAGTATGCTGGGCCTACCGACAGCAGCTGCTTCATGAGGCATTAATCCCCATCCCTCACCCTTTGACATACACAGATACACATCGAGTGACGCATACCAGTCCCGCAGCTTGTCTTTGGGCCATTCACCCTGGTCAACGATGATTCGGCCATCAGTAAACCCTGGCAGAGGATCTTTTGGGTATGCTTTGCAGTGAAGCTCGACTTTCTCTTTGCCAGTTGGGAAAGCCCGGATAAAAGCCTCTACGCACTCGTCAAAGCCCTTTCGCGGCCACCCATGCCGGGTGATACCGGATGTCCCGAAAACCGTGTAGGGGCGACTCTCAAAGTCCTGGTAGGTATATGTCTCCGTATCGATTCCAAACTCGACTTTGTGCATGGGCACGTTCACACCCTGGCCCGACAAGCTCAGAATGTTTGCCATGGTCGGAATAATCAGAGCCCGGCAACGGTTGAGGTTGCCTATCCAATTCTGAGGGATCCGGGTGGTCTCCCACATAGTAGAATAAATGGTTCGTTGTGGGTCGTCTGGGAATTGCTTGGGAGGGTGAATGATCAGCGTGGGAGCATCAAACTGAGGTTGTCTAGCAAGCAGCCGGTCATACTTTTTGGGGATGACTCGAGTCCAAGCATCTTGGTTGTATGGCACCAGGCAAAGCTCCCAGTTCCTAGCCAACAGCCCATCCACGATTATCCTCGTGTGGAAATCGTAGCTGCTGTTATCCCCTATCTGGGCTCGAATGATTAACTTCATCCTGTCAGGGTCGGGCTCTTTAGTTGCGTTTCGGAAATGTCCAATCCAGCTCGCCATCATCGTCCTCCTGCTGATCGAAATGCTCGAGTAGCTGGTCAGCTGCATCCATTAATGCATCTACCACCTCAACCAACTGCGTCACCAGGTAGGACTCCGCATCAGTGCCATCCGACGACTTAGTCGCCCTAGTCAGCACCATCTCCCCGTCGGGCTTCTCCTCGCACTTCACCACTAGAGTCACCATGCACCCAATTCACGGTGACCAGCTGGTAATAGCAATCAGCAGATTTCCGTTTCTCCACTAAGCCCTAACCGCCTCCTCTCACTCTCTGACCGGAATTTATCTGGCAACCGAATCGAGGTCAGGCTGTAGCAACTAGAGAAAGCACTATACCCAATGCTAGTGACGCCATTGGGTATGGTGATGGAGGTGAGGCTGCGGCAGCGTTCAAATGCCCTATCGCCAATTTTGGTCACCTCTGGAGGTATCACTATTGATGTAGGCATAATACACTGCTTCAATACGCCGTTTTCAATTCGCAAAAAGTTGTTCATAACTATTGGTTCAGCCTGTAAAAAGTGTGATTGCCAATTACCACAACCGGCACTTGGACGATTGCCCAGAACGGCTCGATGTTAACCGTGCAATAATGGTCCGCGTGGCCGATCTCAGCCGGGTCCAGCTCATCAAATCGGCGGACTATATCCACCGCATCAGATGCTGCGGGAGATTTCCAAAGGTGGTCCAGGTCGTGGATGTCTTTACCGTTCCAACAGCTAAACTGCTTAGGAGCGAGACAGACTTGCTGGACAGTTTGAGATCTATTGATCATGCGTTGCCTGATCACCATGGCGACTGCCTCCATACCTCGCACACCCTCGCCTCTGGCCTCTGCCAGTATGGTCAGGGCTACGATTTGCTGTTCCTCGTTAAGCTTGGGCTGAGAACACGCTGCCAGAGCTATTAACCCAGCTAACAGTAGGTTATTCATTTTCCTCTCCCGTTTCGGTAGTCGCTTCAAAGTTCAGAGGGAACAGCTCTTTCCACTTTTGCTCTTTCCAGCTGGCGTAATAAACCACCCCATCGTCGCCTAAGCCCCATAGTTCGTTTTCAATTACTACGCCCGGCTCTAGGTCCTGTAGAATTTGAATGATTTTAACTGCTTTTTGATTTTCGTTTTTCATAGGTGAAATTCTCTCAATAGGGACTCCTCTGATTCAGTAGGACAGCCCACCTCTGAAACCACAAAACATGGGGGGCACTCCCGTCCTGGGATCTCCCCAGGCACCACAACGGAGTAAAATTTCATACGCGAAGAAAAGAGGGGGGTGGGGGTGTTCGATAGTCATTAGGCTGCTGGGGGCTCCCACCCCCCTACCACCACCCCTACTGCCTGGATCTGACTGCTGCCTGGGTACAGTTTCACTCGGCATCCTCGCTATCAACAGGTTGCGCCTCTATAGCAACAGACTGCTGATCTGTTGCGTCTACCATTTGCCTGGTTTCATGAAGCTTTTGAAGCAGTTGAGATGGGCCATGTGTGTGAGCGATGGATCCACTTTGTTCTACCCTCTTCGTCGGTGCATAATCCTCAGGATGCACGCGCTCAAGTAGATCCAACGCCAGCCGCGGCTGTTTACTCATCCCCGCATAAACAAAGTTCATCAACATGAGCTTGTTAATGCTCTTGGCTTTTTCCATGGCCTCATCGAAGTCCGGATGAGCTGCTTTCCAGCGAGAGATTGTCTCTGGTTTAACGTGAATCAGGCTCCCTGCTGCGTTCTGTTTCATGCCCAGGGCAATCGCAGTGAGGAACACTCTGATGTTATCCCGACTGTATCTGTCCTGGCCTCTGAGAGCTTTTGAGCTCGCCTGGATTGCACTCTCCGGAATGATGTTCTCAATATCGGCGCGGTAGGGCTCAATAGCCTCATGCATACCGACGTTCTGGTCTGGCTCCAGGCTCGGTCTCTTCTGCACAAAGCCAGGTGCTTGCGGCTTCTGTGGTTTTAAATGGTCCATAATCGCTCCAGGATTAGTTCTGACGCATCTTTGTGTCTCTGTAGGGTGATGACAGCTGAACACCGTTTAACACCGTTAGAAATGAATTTAGACATGTTTGCTGTAAGATCGTTTCCAGATCTCGATGTAGTCATGGGATTTGGCATGAGGATCCGGGACGTAGACGATAACCCAATCGGTTCTGGCTCGGTCTAAATCAGCTGCCAACCGATCGATCATCCAAGCCTCGGTGTTGGGCTCATAGGCATAGGTAAATGGCTTGTAACCCAGCTGCCGAGCTTTGAGGGGTGAATGAACGTCACGTTCAATTCCCAGGATTGATAGTTTTCTCATCTTCCGTTCTCAGGTTGTAGTCTTTGGTCCTGATGTCAGCTACCAAGCTGCCTCCTCGAACCATTCGGGATGCAATGCGTCGGTCCAGGATGGCAATGTCCATCATGCGTTTGTTGCTGGTGATCAGTGTCCACTTGCCGTCCCGGCTTCCCAGTAGGTTGTGAAGCTTCTCAGTCGAGTAGTCGGTCTCCCTCTCCCCGAAAACGTCGTCCAACACCAGGTATCGCCACCGCATCATGTCCTGGTATCGACCATAAGCAGCTCCCGACCTCAGTTCCTCAACGAACTTGGGCCAATAGATGTATTGCGGTGAGTAGTCAGATCGTCCCTGGAAGTCAGGTCGCTTGGTGATCCAGTTCCAAAGACACTTAGCAATGTGGGTTTTCCCACAACCACTGCTGCCCAGGAGAGATAGCCACTTAGGCTTCTCTCCCTCTTTAATATCCAGAGCCCAGTTTGCTGCTATGTCGATCATCCTGCCTACTTGCTCGTCAACTATCTCGAGCTTAAACCAGTCTGCCCACTGACGCGTAATCGGAGGGATCTTCCGCTTCGTTGGCGTTTCCAGTGTTCCTGTTAACTGGGCTCCTAGTTGGAGCACCGTTTGGTCTATTTTTTCCATACCCTTTGCGCTTCCATGCCCTGATGCCGTGCCACCAGTCGATTGGTTTTCCGTTCTTGTTAGTCCAGAGCTGTTCGGTCTGGTAGTAGTCGAAGAAGTTGTGGCCGAGTTCAGCTGGTATGCTCTCCCGCTCACAGAATTTAAGAACCTCATCCAAAGTCGGAGGCTGTCTATCAGCCGACTGCTTTTTGGGCTCTATAGAGTTACTATTAGATATAGCTTTAGTGTTAGTGTTAGTATGCTGTAGGGTACCCTTTAGGGTTCGCTTAGAGGTACCCTGATGGGTACCCTTTAGGGTACCTTTAATGGCTGCTCCCCTCTTACCAGACTCACTGCATTTACGGATGAACTCGGCGTGCTCCTCAGCCTCTCGAACAAGTCGGTTGCATCGAATCACGATGGTCTCACCGATCTGAATCTCGCAGACTCCGGAAGCTTTGAGATCAGCCAGGAGTGAATGCAGCTGGTTATCTCTGACGCCCCACAACCGTCCCAGCTGGTCAGCAGTGAGCTCGGCCTGGCCTGGAGTGGATTGAGCGTTTAGGAAGCAGAGCAAGTCGATCCAGGCACCCTTTGCCTCATTGCTGAGGATCCGGGTGCTGGACAACCAAGCGTCGCTATAAAACCGGATGTATTTCATTACTACATCAGGTCTCTAACCGACTCGAACCGGGCTTGCTGGTATCGTTTATGCCAGTCATAGTCTCGCTCGTAGTCCTGGCTCAGCTTAATGTAGTGGTGCCCCATGTTGCTGTCTTTGTTCAGCAAATGGGCTATAAAGATTGTTTTCTGCCGGAAATCTTCGTTGAGCATTTTGGCTACCGCGGCCCTGGCTCTGACCACCCGTTGCTGCCGGACGCGTCCTCGCATTTCTGCGACCGTTACGCGGAATTGCCGTGCTACTGTTTTAAGTAGTTGGTTCTGTGCTTTCTGAGTCATTTTCATTGTTGGATTCTTCTCTTCGTTGTTTCTGTTTTCGTTTGCACCTCACATACCAGCTCTCACTCGATATCCCGGTTCGCTTTTCCCACTCTGCATATGCTCGATGAACATCTGAGCAGGCACCGTGAGGTAGGATATGTGTTGAGTGATCCCAATCAGCCTGGATGGATTCATGGTTATCCACGCACTGCCTCCTCGAGCTTTAGGTAGGCATCCCGGAACCCTCGGTCCTCGGACAGCCATGCATTTGCGTTGTTATATGCGTTAATCATGGTTGCGTGATTCTGATTGAAAACTAGCCCCAACTTGGGGTAGCTGAGTTTTAGCTGGTCTCGTATCAGCTTCACTGCTGCCGCTCGGGCTCGCAGATTTCTCTGGCTCCTGGTGTGCTCCAGGATCTCCGCTTTGCTCATCTGGAAGTGTTTGCTGACCAACTTCAGCAGCCTGTTTACGTGCTCTCTCGTACTC